>Ga0163215_100193_pt1 | contig 156006 bp, 146 predicted proteins | sample SynspAceP_FD_185934 | JGI IMG/M metagenome (GOLD analysis project Ga0163215, IMG submission 185934) | Saline lake microbial communities from Ace Lake in Antarctica - Synechococcus sp. Ace-P (Hybrid Assembly) | ecosystem: Environmental > Aquatic > Non-marine Saline and Alkaline > Saline | place...
TCGAGGAAATAATGCGTCCACTAACAGAAAGAGACATCAATTAGAAATTGATGTCTCTCTGTAGGACCTGCTGGGAAAGGGATTTCAAGGATTATGTCTTTAGCGGACGGAATGTCCCCAGTACCCCAAAGTGATCGCGTAAAACGACAACTTAAATGCGGTTAGAATGGCGTTATCTTTTGTTTGCTGAAAATAGCTTTTTCTCAGGTAATAAAAAAGGGGCTTACGCCCCGATATAAAGTATTCTAAAATAAGAATTAAAGATTTTCTAACTCAGTCTTGGTCACTAATACAACACCATTTTCTGAGACTCGAAAGCCTCTTGCTCGGTCATCATCGTGATTATGGCCAATGACAGTGCCCTCAGGAATTTGACAACCACGATCGATAATGGCTTTTCGTATTCTTGAACCAGCGCCAATATTGACTTCTGGCAGTATTACGGTTTGTTCAACCCGGCTACCTGATTTCACTCTTACATTGCTGAAACAGATACTTTCAACTAGCGTAGCGCCAGAGATAATACAGCCGCCAGAAACGACTGAATTAAGTGCTTCGCCACGATTTTCGTTGCTCTCCATTACAAACTTGGCCGGAGGAAGTTGCTCTTGGTAAGTCCAAATAGGCCACTGTTTATCATATATATTTAATGCAGGGACAGGAGCGACTAATTCCATGTTAGCCTCCCAATAAGAGTCAAGCGTACCTACATCTCGCCAATACGAATCATTTTTGCTACTTTTTGAGAATTCAAACGCATATACGTCATGATTGTCAATAATAGCTGGAATGATATCTTTACCGAAATCTCTCTCTGAACCCTTTTTTTGCGAGTCGCGTTCGAGTTGTTCGAATAAAAAATCGGTGTCAAAAACATAGTTCCCCATAGAGGCCAAACAATAACCCGGTGAACCTGCTAGCGGCGTTGGTTCCGAGGGTTTTTCGGCAAACTCGATTATCTTACTATTTTCGTCAATCGATATAACGCCAAACGCATTTCGAGCTTGCTCAATAGGCACTGCTATTGTGCTGACTGTCATTTTTGCACCTGACTCAACATGTTGTGCAAGAATATGACCGTAGTCTTGGCGATAAATATGGTCCCCCGACAATACCATTACATATTTTGGTAGCTCATCTCTTATAATATCAATATTTTGATAAACGGCGTCGGCTGTACCTTGATACCACTCTTCTGAAAATCGTTGAGATGCGGGTAGAATTTCGACAGATTCACCCAATTCTTTTTTGAAATGTCCCCAACCACGCACCAAATGCCTAATTAATGAATGTGACTTATATTGGGTGAGTACACCGATATTACGTATACCGGAGTTAACACAATTGGAGAGAGGGAAGTCGATAATACGAAACTTACCACCAAAATACAGAGCCGGTTTAGCCCGCCAGTTAGTTAGTTCGTACAGCCTAGAGCCTCTGCCGCCTGCTAATACTAGCGCATACGTGTCTTTTGTTAAATTACTAATGTAGCGTTCATTACTATTTGTAGGCATTTAGCATTCCTTTACAAAATCTATAAGAAAGAGAGTATTAACCTTGATTGATAAAGAAAAAATACAGACCTAATTTAATATACGCTAATTAAATAAATTGTATATAAATCATGCCTGTCTATTAGTCTGATAGTACTTTCATGTCGTCAATAGCAACGATGTTATCTTGTTGCTTTACACTTTGGTGCCACAAACAAAAGAATTCTTTAGTAATTGCTTGCTGGATTTTTAAGTTTAGCTCTACGGGGCAAAATAAGTCAACCGTAATACAGATTTTAGCAAATTGGTTTGTATGCACATGAAAACTAGGCTCAATGCTGATAAAATCTATGTCCATTCTTTTTTCAATGAACTTTTTATAGCGTTCTGCAACATCGGCAAAATCTTCAAAATATCCTTGTGCACTTATTTCTAACTTATCAATTATTGGATTGATGTCAATTAAGGGTTCACAGGTTATTGTGAAATGGTTCATGCTATATCGTCTTAAAAAATTTAGATTTTTAACGGTTTTTAATAACAGCTGATTATTCGGAATAAATAAATGCTTTCCGGTATAGCTATTAGATTGTAAGTCGACTTCAAGCATGGTTATTTTGGTCCAGTCGGCAACAATAACCTCGCCGACACCGTCTTGCACCTGTATCCAATCTCCAATTCGAAATGGTCGAGCACTTAGATAGTAAAAATAACCTATGAAGCATTGAATAAACTCTTTGGTGGCAAATACAATCGCAAACATGAACGCAGCAATAGATAGAGCAAATTGTTGTATTTCGCTAGACCACAACACCAATATAAAAAATACTAAACTAATATTAAGGGAGTTATTTAACGTATTAACTTGTGATCGGTAATTTTTATTGAGCTTCTTGCCTCTATCTACCAGAACACGTTTTAATATTGACTTAACAACGCCAACTAAGATGATAAGAGAGACCGAAATAATCGATTTTTGTAGGTTGGTATTGTCAAGGTAGACAAGGTATTGGTCTACTAACATGGACGTTTAACACCTTTTAAATGCAGTAAGAAATATTCTCGCAAGGGTAACAGATTGCTCAGGTAAACGCTAAACACTAATAAAAAAGTTAAACTGGCTAAAATTCTTAATATAAACAGAATAATAAAACACAAATTAGAGTACTAGTTTGTGCAAAAAAGAGAGCTTTGGTGAATATCCAAATGGTTAGAAGGCGTATTATTATTACGTTTTTTTGAGCAAGTTGACTGATATTATATTGTCGGCTAAAACACCCTTACCTACATTGTTGACTAATCTTGGTGTGGCATCCTCGATTTTTGGTTTGACAGTTCGGCTTCGAGACTCAGGTTCATTATGACTTCCATCACAATGAAGGATATTCAGGGAAAATATTTGAGTAAAGGGAAACACGGAAAGCTGCCGGTATTGCCGCCACTGCGGCCGGTGTTCTGTATTGACGCTTTTCGATAAAACTAAAAGATAATTAAACGTATTTATGGAGCAGCTACACCGACTTTCGAGCCATTAACCCGACCTAGCTTAAGTGATATTGATTTGCCTACTTTTATGAGTTTATCTAGGTCTATTCCCGTGTCTATTTCCATATTGTGTAGCATGTACACGACGTCTTCCGAGGCAACGTTGCCTGACGCACCTTTTGCATATGGGCAGCCACCAAGGCCTGCGACTGAGCTGTCAATAACTCGGATGCCAAGTTGAATCGCAGTTAATATGTTAGCCAGCGCCTGACCATAAGTATCATGGAAATGCACAGCTAATTGACGGCTCGGAATAACCTGTAAACAAGCTTCAATGAGTGCTTTGGTTTTACGTGGAGTACCAACACCAATGGTATCGCCTAGTGAAATCTCATAGCATCCCATGTCTAGTAGCGCCTTACTAACCGACACGACGTCTTCAACTTTTATGTTTCCCTCATACGGACAGCCCAATACGCAAGAAACGTAGCCTCGTACCGGAATGTTGTGTTGTTTTGCTTTTTCAACAACGGGCGCAAATCGTGCGAGACTTTCCTGAATGCTACAATTAATATTTTTTTGTGAAAAACGTTCAGAAGCAGCGCCAAAAATGGCGACCTCCTGTGTATTGACTTGCATGGCCAAGTCAAAGCCTTTCATGTTCGGCGTTAATACACTGTAACGAATACCGTCGATTCGCTTTATCGTTCGCATGACTTCATCTGAAGAGGCCATTTGCGGCACCCATTTAGGCGATACAAAACTACCTGCTTCAATGCGTTTACAACCGACCAATGACAATTGGTCTATAAAATCAATTTTGTCTTGTGCGGTTAAGCTTGTTTTTTCATTTTGCAGACCATCACGTGGACCAACTTCAACTATTTCGACGGTCTTCGGTAGTAAATCAAACATAAATATCACCTTTTTATTGCTTGAAAAGTGCATTAACTATTGTGGAGCACTCGCCGTAATATCGATTAGAGGCACACCACCACTTACTAGATCGCCTTTGTTAAAGAAGCATTCAGCTACTATGCCGGCATATGGCGCTTTAATACTGTGCTCCATTTTCATCGCTTCAACGATAATTAGCGGCTGCCCTTTCTCTACTTTGTCACCTGCTTTCACTAGCAGCGCAACCACAGTACCATTCATGGGTGCAACAACCGCGTTAGCATGATCATCTTCACCAATTTCGCCTAAGTCAGCACCTTGCATTTGTGCAGTCAGCATCCCCTGTGGTGTAAATAAGCTTATCTCAGTGTCATGAAACATGATGGGAAGCTTTGTTTTAACCCCATTTAACGTACATGCAAGAACATCGTCAGTAATGCTTCCGGATACCAAATGTTGTTTCTCAGCGGTATCTAAGGTCCAGTGATTAGCGCTGTTCATTGTGGTGTTAATAGTGTGGAGTTTATTATTAACAATGAGTTGAATAGACTCCAGATGCACGGTGTTACTGCGATAGCTGTCGTGTATGTCCCACGGCGTATTGTGTGAGCTGTAGTTTGAACCTGCTTGTTCAGATAATAAATAACCCAGTGCTATGGCAGGTAAATAGGCATTAACCTCCACAGTTGTTGCAGTGCTTATACTGTCGTTATGACGTTCAATAAAGTCGGTAGTTAATTGAGCTTGCTTAAACGGAGTTGAGCCTGCAATTCGACGAAGATAATCAATATTGGTTGTAACACCGCCAATTGCATAATGCTGCAAACAGGTTTCGAGTCTAGATAAGGCTTTTTCTCGGGTTTCATCCCAAACAACTAATTTAGCGATCATAGGATCATAATAAATAGATACTTCATCACCTTGCTCAACACCCGTGTCGACTCTTACGTTAGCGTTAGTTATTGGCGTTTTTAGCAGTCGCAAAGTACCTGTCTCTGGTAAAAAGTCATTGTTTGGATCTTCTGCATAAATGCGAGCTTCAAACGAATGTCCATGCATTTTTAGTTGGGTTTGTGTTTTTGGCAGTTTTTCATTATTGGCAACGCGTATTTGCCATTCGACAAGATCTTCACCTGTGATCATTTCAGTCACCGGATGCTCAACCTGCAATCTGGTATTCATTTCCATAAAATAGAAACTGCCATCGGTATCGAGCAGAAACTCAACTGTACCTGCGCCAGAGTAATTGATAGCGAAGGCTGCTTTTAATGCAGCTTCACCCATATGAGCGCGAAGTTCGGTAGACATATTTGGGGCAGGGGCTTCTTCGATAACTTTTTGATGGCGACGCTGAATTGAGCAATCGCGCTCGAATAAATACACACCATTTTTATGGTTGTCACAAAACACTTGGATTTCAACATGGCGTGGTTCAGTCAGATATTTTTCTACCAGCATTTTGTCATCACTAAAACTCGACATTGCCTCGCGTTTTGCTGCAGCCAAAGCATCTTCAAATTCTGCTTCTGACCAAACTTGACGCATTCCTTTGCCGCCACCACCAGCCGTGGCTTTTAGTAATACAGGATAGCCCATGTCATTGGCACTTTGTTTAATCAAGTCAGGGTTTTGATCGTCTCCGTGGTAACCAGGAACGAGGGGAACACCGGCTGCCTGCATAATTTGTTTAGCTGCTGATTTTGAGCCCATCGCTTTAATAGCTTCGATCGTTGGACCAATAAAAATAATACCGTTGTGTGCACACGCTTCTGCAAATTTCGCGTTTTCAGACAAAAATCCATATCCAGGATGAATAGCATCAACGTTCAATTCTTTGGCTTTTTGTATAATTAAATCACCCCGCAAATAACTATCTTTGGATGGCGCAGGGCCAATGCAAACAGCCTCATCGGCCTGTTTTACATGCAATGCATTTGCATCAACCTCTGAATAGACAGCGACGGTAGATATGCCCATCATTTTTGCCGTTTTTATTACCCGACAAGCAATTTCGCCTCGGTTAGCAATCAGTATTTTCTTGATCATACTTTTTTCCAATTTGGTGTGCGTTTTTCTAAAAACGCCGTTAACCCTTCCTGCCCTTCGTGTGAGACGCGAACGGTAGCTATTAAATCGCTAGTTTGTTCAATGAGTTGATCATCAATTGCGCGATTACTGAGGTTATTTACCAGGTTTTTAGCTATAGCAACGGATCTTGGTCCATTTTTAAGTAGCGGTGAAATAATATGTTCTACACTAGAGTCAAGTTCTTCCTCACTAACAGCCTCGCTGAGTAAACCTATGCGCCGAGCTCTGCGTGAAGACATAACTTCAGCAGTCATAAAATAACGTTTAGCCAATCTTGATCCAATTGCTTCAATGACATAAGGACTAATAGTTGCTGGTACTAAACCGAGTTTAACTTCACTTAAACAAAATTTACTTAATTTGCTGCCAATCGCAATATCGCAACAAGCGACTAATCCAACTCCACCACCATACACAGCGCCTTGGACCTTCGCAATGGTCGGCTTGTTAAGGTTATATAATGTACTGAATAACTTGGCCAATTGACTCGCATCTTCCTTATTTTGAGCATATGAATAACTGGTCATTTTTTTCATCCAGTTTACATCAGCTCCAGCACAAAATGATTTGCCTGCAGCGGCTAACACCATCACTCTGACATTGTTATTCTGATGAATAGATTCAAATGCGTTAATCAATTCGCTGATAACCGTATCGTCAAAGGCATTATGAATATGTGGACGATCAAGGGTTACTGTTGCAACGCCTCTATCATCAATGTCTATTGTAATTGCTTGTGGTTCTGTCATTTTTTTCTCCATCTGTAAATCAGCTTCAATTTGCCTTCACTGGCGTGTTGCAACTCGCTACTGTGAGGGGGTCTTGTCACTGAACTACATTCTGAATACACCAAATTTAGTTTCTTCTATTTCTTTATTCAAAGACGCAGAAATAGCTAAGCCTAAAATTCGCCTTGTGTCGGCAGGATCAATAACACCATCGTCCCACAAGCGCGCTGAAGCGAAATAAGGATGTCCTTGTTTTTCATAGGTATCAATAACGGGCTTTTTGACTGCTTGGTCTTGTTCTTCAGTCCACTCCTCGCCGGCTCTTGCTGCTTGGTCTTTTTTCACTTGGGCAAGTACGCCAGCGGCTTGTTCGCCACCCATAACTGATATACGTGCATTTGGCCACATGAAGAGGAACCGTGGATCGTAAGCGCGACCACACATACCGTAATTACCGGCCCCAAAACTACCCCCAATAAGAATAGTGAATTTAGGCACTTTAGCGCAAGCAACAGCAGTTACCATTTTTGCGCCGTGTTTTGCTATACCGCCTGATTCATATTGCTTTCCAACCATAAAGCCGGTGATGTTTTGCAAAAATACAAGCGGAATTTTGCGTTGTGAACATAATTCAATGAAATGGGCGCCTTTTTGCGCAGACTCTGAAAATAAAATGCCGTTATTTGCTACAATACCAACGTTAAAACCCTCAATGCGAGCGAATCCACAAATAAGCGTTGTACCGTACAACGCTTTAAACTCGTCAAATTCAGAACCATCTACTACGCGAGCTATGACTTCTCTTACGTCATAGGGTTTTTTACTGTCTTTTGGGATCACGCCATATATTTCACCAATGTCATATAGCGGGGCAACAGCGGTCTTTTTATCTGCAATGATGGGGCGACTTCGGTTTAAACGAGCAACGGCATCACGTGCAATTTGCAAAGCATGAAGGTCATTATTGGCTAAATGGTCGACAACTCCAGAGGTACGGCAATGCACATCGCCACCGCCCAGCTCTTCAGCTGTAACCACTTCACCTGTTGCCGCTTGCACGAGAGGTGGGCCACCTAAAAATATGGTGCCTTGCTCGCGCACAATAATTGATTCATCGGCCATTGCCGGCACGTACGCACCGCCAGCGGTGCATGAACCCATTACGACGGCTATTTGCGGAATATTCTGTGCTGACAAATTGGCTTGGTTGAAGAATATACGACCAAAGTGTTCTCTATCAGGAAAAACATCGTCTTGACGTGGCAGGTTCGCACCGCCAGAATCCACTAAATAAATACATGGCAGATTATTCTGTTCAGCGATTGTTTGTGCGCGCAAATGCTTCTTAACAGTCAGAGGGTAGTACGTACCCCCCTTAACTGTTGCATCGTTTGCAACAATAATACATTCAATACCCGACACTCTGCCAATACCGGCAACAACGCCAGCACAGGGAACATAATCGTCATACACTTCCCAAGCGGCGAGTTGTGACAACTCCAAAAACGCACTGTTTTTGTCTATTAATGCGTTAATGCGCTCTCTAGGTAATAGTTTACCGCGGTCAGTGTGGCGTTTGCAGGCTTTTTCACCACCGCCCTTTACTAGTTGGTTTACAAGCTGGTTTAAGTCGTCTACTTGGGCATGCATGTGTGCAGCGTTATCAGAAAACTCTTGACTGTTGATGTTTATTTTAGAAGTAATTTTGGGCACTGATGCACCTCGTATAATGGCATTTTAAGGCAAATTTGGTATCATTACGCCGTTGCATAATAGCGTTAATATGGTGCCTATTGCTAGGCGACATTCGGTATTGTCGGATACCATGTTTGTGCAAGAATCATGTCTTATAAACGGCTGTGTTAAGTCGATTCTTTAAATAATTCTCTACCAATTAGCATTCGACGAATTTCACTAGTGCCAGCGCCAATCTCATACAATTTAGCATCACGCAAAAGTCGACCCGCTGGATATTCATTGATATAGCCATTACCGCCTAATAATTGAATCGCATCCAAGGCCATTTTAGTTGCTAACTCTGCGCTATATAAAATAGCACCGGCAGCATCTTTACGAGTTGTTTCACCGCGATCGCATGAACGTGCAACAGCATAAACATAAGCTCTGGCTGCATTCATCTGCGTATACATGTCAGCTACTTTGCCTTGGACCAATTGGAATTCACCAATAGATTTTCCAAACTGTTTACGGTCATGAATGTAAGGTACCACAATGTCCATACAGGCTTGCATAATGCCTAAAGGACCGCCAGATAAAACCAAGCGCTCATAGTCAAGACCACTCATCAGCACTTTTACACCGCCGCCAAGTCCGCCAATAATATTTTCAGCTGGTACTTCGCAGTCTTGCAGAACTAATTCGCAGGTGTTTGATGAACGCATTCCAAGCTTGTCTAATTTTTGTGCTTGAGTAAACCCAGGTGTTCCTTTTTCGACGATAAATGCGGTGATGCCACGTGCCCCTGCGGTTACGTCAGTTTTAGCATAAATAATGAAGACGTGAGCATCCGGACCATTTGTAATCCACATTTTGTTGCCGTTCAAAATGAATTTATCGCCAACTTTGTCTGCTTTTAATTTCATGCTGACAACATCCGAACCCGCATTAGGTTCGCTCATTGCTAACGCGCCAATGTGTTCCCCAGAGACTAATTTAGGCAAGTATTTTTCTTTTTGTGCTTGAGTTCCGTTTTTGGCTAACTGATTCACGCATAAGTTTGAATGCGCCCCATAGCTTAGGCCCACACCTGCAGATGCTCTTGAAATTTCTTCCATGGCAACCGTATGTGCAAGGTAGCCCATGTCGGAGCCGCCAAATTCTTCACTTACCGTTACGCCCAACAAGCCCATATCACCAAATTTTGTCCACAGATGATTGGGGAACATGTTTTCTTCGTCGGCTTTTGCGGCAAGCGGAGCAATTTCAGTTTGAGCGAAATTATAAACATGATCTCGAAGCATATCGATGTCTTCACCAAGACCAAAGTTTAGAGTTGGGTAGGGCGCATTCATAGGGTATTACCTCTTTGCAATTCGGTTAGTTCATCTTTACAACGTGTTTCCACGTCGTCCAATTCATTCATGAGCGTCTGGATATCATTTAGCTGTTGATTCAAAATCGCGCGTTTTTGTTCGGTTAATGCCAGCATTTTTTTTAGCTGAGCGGCACTATTTAAGTTGGTATCATACAATTCAAAAAGAGTTTTAATTTCTGCTAAAGAAAAGCCAAGTCGTTTGCCCCTAAGGATCAGTTTAAGTCTGACTTTATCTTTTATGTGATATATCCGGCTTTGCCCTTGTCGCTCCGGAACCAATAAGTCTTGCTCTTCGTAAAAACGAATAGAGCGTGCAGTAATATCAAACAACTTGGACAACTCGCCAATTGAGTATTGCTGTTCCTGAGACATGTTATTACCTTTTTTCGTTCTTTACCTTTACGTTAACGTAAGGCTGAGTTAACGTAAAGGTAAAGCAAAGTGTAAACCAGATCAACAAAATTTAATCTAAAGCTTAAGTAATACTAAAGTAGGCTTTTAAATGACCTAGGGTGAACTATAGTCGTTAAGTGGGTTATTTTATCAACAACAGGAAAAGTGTAATGAGTGAATCAATTGTAATAGTTGCGGCAAAAAGGACACCAATGGGTGGTTTTATGGGCGCTTTGTCAGCAGTTCCATCGACGAAGTTAGGAGCAACAGCAATTGCAGCTGCTATACACGGAATTGATTCCGGTGAAATTGACGAAGTCATCATGGGTTGTGTTTTGCCAGCGGGTTTGGGTCAGGCACCGGCGCGTCAAGCAACAATCGGTGCAGGTTTGCCATTGGCAGTAGGTGCCACGACAATTAATAAAGTCTGTGGCTCAGGTATGAAAGCCATTATGTTAGCGCATGATTTAATTATTGCTGGCAGTGCTGAAGTTATCGTCGCCGGCGGCATGGAAAGTATGAGTAATGCTCCTTATATACTTCCAAAAGCACGCGCCGGATATCGTATGGGACATGGTCAAGTCATGGACCACATGATGTTAGATGGTCTTGAAAATGCTTATGATGGCCAAACGATGGGGTGCTTTGCGCAGGATACAGCCGATTCTGAGGGCATCACGCGCGAACAAATGGATGAATTTGCCGTTAACTCACTATTAAAGGCTAATTTAGCCATTTCTGATGGCACTTTTGTTGATGAAATTGCAGCCGTTACTGTCAAAGACCGCAAAGGCGATATCGTTGTCGACACAGATGAAGGTCCAGGTAATGCCAAACCGGAAAAAATACCAAGCTTAAGACCTGCTTTTAAGAAGGATGGTACAGTAACCGCCGCAAACTCCAGTTCTATTTCAGATGGCGCTGCCGCATTAGTTATCATGTCGGCTTCGAAGGCAGCTGCGTTAGGGTTAACGCCATTGGCGAGAATTGTTGCGCATGCAACTAATGCGATCAAGCCCGAAGACTTTACTGTTGCTCCAGTGGGCGCTATACAGAAAGTCCTTGCTAAAACGGGCTGGACAAAAGACGATGTTGATTTATTTGAAATCAATGAAGCTTTTGCGATGGTTACTATGTTGGGCGTAAACAAATTAGGTTTAGATGCTAGTAAGGTCAATATTAAAGGTGGAGCTTGCGCCCTAGGTCATCCAATTGGTGCATCTGGTGCACGAATTGTAGTTACGTTGCTGCATGCATTAAAGCAAAAAAGCCTCAAGAAAGGTATTGCGGCTTTGTGTATTGGTGGCGGCGAGGCGACTGCGCTAGCTATAGAGATGCTTTAATATGCAGAACGGAGCAATGTGATTGCGTGGCGTTAAATGATAAAAAGGGCTGTGATGCCCTTTTGTTTCGGGTTATTTAAGTAACGGGGTGTATTGCCATTTGCCATCAACAAGATTAATGACGGATTTAAAATATTCTTTATTAGATCGCCAAGTACGTTTATTCATTTTTACTGAGACACCAGGAAACAATTCTTTGTAAGCAACCACTTTTGCATTCTGTTCATAGTCAATTTTGGCTTGGCGCATTTCTACCTCTACACCTTCTAACCAAATCAAAAGATGCTTTTCTGATTCAAAAACAGAGTCCATTTTACTTAGTTGGTTTATCAGAGAATTAGGAATATGTTTTGAATGCAGTTCGCGCAATTTAACTTCATGATCAAAGTTGTTTTCTCTGAGCTGCTTCAACGCAGTCAAAATAGCATCATACCGGGTATTCAATGAGTTTGCGCCTTCACTAAAATCAACCGTCAATGAACTGCCTGATACTGCACCAACGGTTCCAGCGTAAAGGGTTGAACCACATTGAATAGTACTAGCGAATATGCTGCCCATCGGCTTGTCAGGATCGCCAATAGTGACGGTTCCTCCGCTCTTTACTCGCGAATAAGCGAGCTGTTTTCGCACATTAAGATTTTTTCCTGCTACGATATCGAGGCCTTGACCATGCTGCACAAATACGCTGCCTTTTGCATGTAATTTGCAGTCTTCTTCATTCATTTTACCCATCGCGCCTTCAGTAATAATAATATCACCTCCGGACCTAATAGTAGCCGACTCTACAAAACCATTTATAGTGATGTCACCTTTTGCAATGACCTGCATACTTTCAGTCACATCGCCGTTTACAATGACAGCCCCTGCATAATTTATATTACCGGTACCAACATTGACTCCTTTTGTTTGAAATGTGTCGTCGACATTCATGATTTCATTTTCGAACTTGGGCTGACCGGTAACCGTCGCTAAAACAACATTTTCATTTTTTCGGCTAATACTAGTGTTATTGCCTAATTTTATTTCTTTCCATTCACCCGCATTGGGCACTAAAGGAGCGCCTGTTACGGTGTAACCGACTCGGCCTTTACTTGGCGCGTTCCTCTGAGCTACTGGGGTTTGTTCTGCAACACATAAAATGTTGCCCAAGTCACGCATATCGACTTTGTTGTTGTCGGCTTCTTGAGGCTGTAAAATTCTGTCAATGGCATTGGGGAAAAGTGATTTTAAAACAGAAGCTTTGCCGTCTTTTGCAGGTAGACCTTTGGCTACCAGATCGCTAAACTCGATGCCACTATCGGCTTCTGAGGCTTGAAAAAGCAGATTATTAATTCGCTTCTTGCTAATACCTTTAATGACACCTTGCTGATGCAAAATAGCCATAATATCTTCATAGGAATTTACCGAACCAGAGTAGGGTGATTCAATGCTCATTTCAGCAGTCATCTGATCAGTCGCAATTTTGATGCTTACCTTAGCATCTCTGATTTCTCCGACAACCTGGCTTTGTTCCTCTAAACTATTAGCTGCTTTTGCAGCGTTACTTTGCTTGCATAAAGATTCAATACCATTGACCAGAATGAAAAACTGGTTGTAGTCAGATGAGTGAATTAATGCTTCCACCGCCTTAGCATCTAGCTTGCCCTCGAGCACCAAAGGATCGACTGTAGCCAACAAATGTCCAGCGGCTTTATTTATGGTTAGCGTTACACCTTTCATATTTCGTTTTGCTACACCTTTTTAAATCATAATTGAAGTATTAAAGCTTAGTCGCTATTTTTAACAGTAATTCCAATCTTTTACAATTGCTCTATGTAACGAGTCACCGTCGACAATAGATTTATTTTCTTTACATCATCCGCATGTTTCTCAGAAAGCTCAGCAATTTGTATCTGACACTCTGCGATAGAAAGACAGGATTTTTTATTGTCAGTGGTAAATCGAGCCTTTCGGTGAGCTTGCCATTTATCTAATTCAGATTGATCTAGCGTATTTGGAAAATTCCTAGCCCTGTATCGCATCAGTTGCTCAGCATACAGCGCGTTAGGCGCTCTGTCTTGCCAAACGGCTAACTGCTCTGAACTGGCCAGTTTAACTTCTGCCATCCACTGTTTATCGGCCCCAGAAGCAAAACCACGAGTATATAGTGCTGCGTCGATATCAACTTCACTATATTGTCTATTTTCGTCTTCAAAAACGGCCGTTAGTTTTTCAGTAATATCAGCAATCGCTTTAACAAAATCATGATTTTGTAAACAGCTTTCTCTATTTATGTTTAATCTTGCTGCATATTCCGGTGTCAACGTTTTCGCCGGTGCAACAAACGGCGATTTATTTATATGCAACAACTTTATGCCAGGCCTTTTAACACCAATTGGGAGTTCATCCTGTTGGGTATACAGTATTTCTTTTATATCAATTGCATTCATGCTTTGTATCGCTGACAAGTCGGACGCCAGATCAAGGCAAATGACTGCATTTTTATTTGTTGGATGCATCGCTATTGGCATAAACCAACTACAACAGCCATGCACAGCAGGCAGCATACCGCTAATGTGCAGAAACGGTTTTTGATTTGCAATATCAATGTTTTGCATCACTGTATTTTTATTGCGTAGTGAAAAGTAGAAATCAAATAGCTTAGGTTGTTGCGCTTTTATTAACTGAGCGAAGGCTATTGTTGCTTTCACGTCGGATACTGCATCGTGTGCCGATTCATGCGCAATTCCGTTGGCTGCAGTAAGATCTTCTAATTTAAACGAAGGAGAACCATTATCTTTTACAGGCCAATTAATCCCGTCTGGACGCAATGCATAACAGGCTCTTGCGAGATCAATAATATCCCAACGACTATTACCATTTTTCCATTCACGTTCATAAGGGTCATAAAAGTTTCTGTAGCGAAGAAACCGAGTAACCTCATCGTCAAACCGAATACTGTTATAACCAACAACACAAGTGTCTGGTTTTTCCATTATCTGTGCGATTTTGGCTGCAAATTCAGCTTCTATATAGCCATCTCTGAGACTCTGTTGTGGGGTGATCCCAGTCACTAAACAAGCAACTGGATTGGGTACATAATCATTTGGAATTTGGCAGAAGTAGCTTAACGGCTTATCAATAATATTGAGGTCTAGGTCTGTTCTGATAGCTGCAAACTGACAAGGAAAATCGTGTTTAGGATCAACCCCCCAAGTTTCGTAATCATGCCATAGTAACGTTGGCCCTGAATACTTAACGTAATCATCTTGGCCATTTTTCTTAACCGACATATCTACCAATATATCTTTAAAGATTTCTTTTACTGAAGATGAGGACATGGTCTTAGTTGTTGTCTTGTTATATTTTCATTCCCTACACTTTATCATGCTTGAACAGACATTGAACCTGACCCTAAGTAATTTTAATTTTTAACCGTCGTCGTTTATGAGGTTACTGTATGAATTTACATAATATTTTGACATTTTGAAGACTAATGTGCTGTGCTATTTTAAGCCGTTATTGTGATCGATTTTCACTCTATATATTAGTAACTTACGTCCTTATTATTTATTACCTAACTAATGTGTATGGGTTTCACTGTAATTTTTTAAGTCTGTTGTTTTTACTGACTATTACGTTTTTTCATAAAATAACCACTTTAATACTATTTATTTATAAGGGAAATATCATCAATTTGATGATATCAATTTAACAGCAGCAAGGGCATGGCATTGCGATTATCAAATACTGTTTAGGGTAAATATAAAAGACGTTTAGTGTTATTAGTTATATAGCAGGTATCCAAATTCGGACTATAATTAACTTATCATTTTTAATTAGGAAGCCCTATGCGCGAAGTAATAAAAATGGAGTCGGACTCATTTCTTGGTCAGACAGATAATAGAGGGTCGCGCTTTGACTCATACTCTAATCCCGGTATTGTTCCATTTTTCTCAATCAGAAAATTACGGATTATCTATAATGAGTTGAATGACACCTGCGATTTTGAATACCACTCGTTTGATTCATTTAAACACCAAGTGATGTCTTCTGTATCTCCGCAACTCGAATTAAATAAATGGCAAGCGATAGCTTCACGTCGATAATGAGGCAACCAAACCGACGCTATCACCGTTATATAAGTCACTAGATAAATCGACAATGCCGACTAAATATCTATTTTAGTTGGTTAACTGACGTTCTATATAAAGACGAATTTGCGCTTACGAATAGCCAATAAGAGTCAGTTCTGTTAGTCTTAACTTCAGCGGGTAGATGAGCTTAACGCGCTACCCGCCCTCATCCACAGCAAAATAAAAATGAACCCTATTAAGTAGTAACTGTATAAGACCCATGCAATTCAAATTAAATAATGCGCTTGAAAAGTGCCTACTCAAAGATCGCGTCCCATTGCGACGACAATATCAAAAGCTTGAAAAGTTGCCTGAAAGTGATGATAAACTATTATCGCTTGAACGATTTCTTTTGCGTGTCGATAAATCACAGCAGGCTAGGCAACGGCGCGAAAACGCGGTCCCTGTTATTGAATATCCTGATTTACCTGTATCGGATAAACGTGAGGATATTAAACATGCGATTGATAATAACCAAGTTGTAATCATTGCAGGTGAAACAGGCTCGGGTAAAACAACTCAAATTCCAAAAATGTGCTTAGAGTTAGGGCGCGGAATAGACGGTTTTATTGGGCATACACAACCTAGGAGATTGGCGGCCCGCAGCGTAGCGAATCGTATTGCAGAAGAGTTACATTCTGAACTGGGCAATGCGGTCGGTTTTAAAGTGCGTTTTAGCGACAATGTAAGTGAAAACAGCCATATAAAATTGATGACGGACGGTATTTTGTTAGCTGAAATTCAGCAAGACAGATACTTAAATCAATATGATACTATTATTATTGATGAAGCTCATGAAAGAAGTTTAAATATTGATTTCTTACTGGGTTACTTCAAACAATTATTACCTAAACGTAAAGATCTCAAACTTATTATTACGTCGGCAACAATTGATCCTGAACGTTTTTCTAAACACTTTTTTGATGCTCCCATTATCCAAGTCAGCGGACGAACTTATCCCGTTGAAATTAGATACCAAGAACCCGTTAGCTCAAGAGAAAGCGATGCAGAAGAAGAGCCTGACCAAACAACGGCTATCTGTGAAGCTGTTGATGAGTTATTTCGCGAAAAACCCGGTGATATCCTCATATTCTTGAGTGGCGAAAGAGATATTAGAGACACACAAGAGGCCTTGTTAAAACGCCAATATCGAAGCACTGAGATTGTTCCACTGTACGCTAGACTATCAGCTGCTGAGCAAAATCGAATTTTTCAATCGCACACTGGCAGACGCATAGTTCTTGCCACTAATGTTGCTGAAACCTCTTTGACGGTGCCAGGCATTAAGTATGTTATTGACCCCGGTTTGGCGCGCATGTCGCGGTATAGCCACAAAAGTAAAGTGCAACGGCTGCCAATAGAAGCTATTTCTCAAGCGTCAGCAAATCAGCGTGCAGGACGCTGCGGAAGAGTATCCGATGGTATTTGTATACGGCTTTATTCGGAGCAGGATTTTTTATCACGTCCAGAGTTTACCGACCCAGAAATTATTCGAACTCACCTATCATCGGTCATATTGCAGATGTTGGCGCTCGGATTAGGCGAAGTTAGCCAATTTCCATTTATTCAGCCGCCCGATAGTAAAAATATCAATGATGGTATGAAGTTGCTAGAAGAGCTTCAGGCTATTGAACGCAGACAAAACGCTTATGTGCTGACCCAATTAGGGCGCAAAATTGCGCGACTTCCAGTTGACCCACGATACGCTAAAATGGTGGTTGAGGCAGGGGAAAGAGATTGTGCAAAAGAAGTCATGATTATTACTGCAGGATTGAGTATCCAAGACCCTCGAGAACGGCCCCAAGACAAGAAACAAATAGCTGATGAAAAACATGGTGAATTTGCAGATGCTGATTCTGATTTTGTATCTCTATTGAATTTATGGAATGCTTTTTTGAGCAAACAGAAGAGCCTGACGAACAGCCAGTTAAGAAAATGGTGCAAGCAGTACTTTGTGCATTATTTAAGGATGCGAGAGTGGCAAGATATTGTCAGTCAAATGAAAAAATCGCTTGTTGAAATAGGTTATAGGCTGAATAACACCGAGCCAAGCTATGAGACAATACATACTGTCATGGCAACTGGTTTACTTTCGCAAGTTGGGTTTAAAGATAAGAACCGCGAATACCTAGGCTCCCGCAATACACGATTTATGATTTTTCCGGGGTCAGGTTTAAGTAAGTCTAATCCAACGTGGTTGCTTGCGTCTGAACTCGTTGAAACGTCCAAGTTGTTCGCAAGAAACGTTGCTAAAATCGATCCGAAATGGCTTGAGCCAATTAGTCAACACTTGGCCAATAAACAATACTCAGAACCTCACTGGAGTAAAAAAAGAGGGGCCGTGTATGCCTACGTAAATGTTAATTTGTTTGGCTTACCAATCGTGTCGAAGCGCTTGGTAAATTATTCACACATTGACGTTGTAGTTTGTCGAGATATATTTATTCGGGAGGCCTTAGTGAATGGTCAAACAGTATTAAATTATGCTTTTTTACGTAAAAACCAAGCTCTGATTGAAGAGGTTGAGACCTTAGAGCATAAATCGCGACGCCGTGATTTGCTGATCGATGAAGATAATTTATGTGACTTTTATAATGAGAAATTACCAGGCGATGTTTGCAATGACGCGCAGTTTAAAAAATGGTGGCAAGTTGCAACCCAAAAAACGCCCGACTTGCTTGATTTTTCGATTCAAGCACTACTTAAAAAAGACGCCTCTGGCATCAATAAGATTGATTTTCCTGATGAGTGGAGACAAGGAAATTTACGTTTACCATTAACTTATATTTTTGAGCCCAATGCCCAAAATGATGGTGTTAATCTTGAAGTTCCTCTGCCGATCTTAAACCAACTTGTCGATATAGGTTTTGACTGGTTAGTACCGGGTTTTCAACATGAATTGATCGTCTCACTTATTAAATCTTTACCTAAAAAATTAAGACGAAATTTTGTACCAGCCCCTGACTTTGCGAATGCTTGTCTAGCCGGAATTGAACTGTTAGACAAGAACGGTACTCCGCAAAGTATCGCCCATGCCGTCGCAACAAAGCTGCACAGAATAGCGGGGGTGCCAATTACAGCAGAAGACTTTGCTGATGCACAATTACCCAATCATTTGCAGTTTAATTTTGTTGTTGTTGATAACAAAGGAACTGTGTTGAGTCAGGGAAAGAGCTTAACCCAAGTTCAAGATACCCTGAGGGGAAAGGTCAAGGAGACACTGGAGTCAGTTGCGACTCCTGAACTTGAACGCCAAAACATCGAGACTTGGGATTTTGAAAGTCTCCCCCGCGCATTTGAACAGAAACATGCTGGTTTTCAGATAAAGGCCTACCCAGCACTTGTTAAAAAGTCGAATAAAGTAGACATCGTACTGTTTGACAATCAACAAGAAGCTGAAGCTTCGCATCGTTTAGGAGTGTATCAATTGATTAAAAACACGGTGCCCTCGCCGTTAAAATACTTACAACAAAAACTACCTAATAAAGCAAAGCTTAGTCTATATTTTAATTCTTTTGGGCAAATTAATATTTTAATTGATGATATTATTTTGGCCGCAATTGACCAGCTAGTTAGAGACTTTGAGAAGGCAAGAGCAAAGCAAATAAGAGACAAAGATGACTTTGAAAAAGCGTGTGAAATTGTACGTGAAAACATTAACGATTTGGCTTTGCAAATAGCTCAAAAAATTGAGAAAGGACTAACGGTAGCTCATGGCATTCAAAAGCAATGTAAAGGAAATATCCCTCTTAATATATTGACTAATATTGGTGCCATAAAAAATCAACTCAACTTATTAGTTTATAAAGGTTTTGTGTTTGATTTTGGCTATGAAAAGCTGGATGATTGGAATCGCTATGTGATGGCACTCAGTCAACGTTTTGATAAATTAAAAGTAGATACTAATCGTGATAGGCTCAATCAGCTTGACGTAGACAAAGCAGTATCGAAGTATGAAGAAGCCATTGCTAAGTTGCAAAAAAATGGCGCTGATACCACGCCAATGAACGAAGTGAAATGGATGATTGAAGAATTTAAGGTCTCCTTGTTTGCCCAGCAGTTGGGTACTAGCATGCCAATATCGTTGAAGCGTATTAGTAACCGTTTAAACGAATGTTAGTCTATTTGTTGACATATTACCGATAGCACAATATAAATGTATTTATCGGATGTGCAATTATAAAGTCTGGAGTAATCAATGATAGCCTACGACGATAAGCGTAATTTTTACAGAATGATGGTCAATTCCCCCTGCGAACTTGCGTTATTAGGTGACCCAGTACAAAGAACAATGCAAGCAATCTGCAAAGATATCAGTGCAACTGGAATGTCACTTGAAATAGAGCATCCAACAATGGAAATTGGTACCTTACTCGACGTCTCTATCGAGTCCAACAGCGACCAAATCCCATCACTCATTGCAAAAGCTAAAGTGATTCGTTGCACCGCTGAAACAGACAATAGTTGCTTATTGGGCGTAGAAATAAGTGAAATGAAGTAAAAATCGGTAACCGCTCCGTTTGTTTTGCGGGTAACTCTGCATAACGCTCCGTTGCAAAGCTTGCTCGCAGTTATTTGTGCAAAGTTGATTTAAGGCTTTGATTTAAAACTTTGATTTAAAAAGTTAATTTAAAAAATTAATAACGCTACATCGGCGCCATATTCATTGCGAAAAAGGCGCCATCTTTTATGCCTTACTTATACCTTGCAAACCAAACCTTTCAGGTAATATCCCTCTGGGAAATTACCACTAACGGGGTGGTCTTCGCTTTGTGCAAGTCTTTGTACGAAGAACACGTCACGTTGAGCATCTAATGCAGCGTCTGCAACGATTTTTTGGAACAAGTCTTGCGGCATCAATCCAGAACAACTGAAGGTCAACAAAGTACCATTCGCATTGAGCAGTGACAGTGCCAGTCGGTTTATGTCTTTGTAACCGCGAGATGCTTTACTGAGGTTGTGTTTACTGCTAACAAATTTCGGCGGATCAAGCACGATAACATCAAACGTTGTTCCGGCCTCTTTGTACTCTCTAAGAAGTTCAAATACATCGCGCTTTAAATGCGTTACCTTGCTCTCATCTAAGGCGTTAATCAAAACGTTTTTAGCGCTCAGTGTTAGTGCTGATTCAGACGCGTCAACGTTGATAATTTGAGTCGCTCCGGCCGCGAGTGCATATAAACCGAAAGTGCCTGTAAAACTAAAGCAATTAAGTACAGTCTTGCCAGCACAATAGGAGGCTGCAATGCGTCTATTCTCTCGTTGGTCCAAATAAAATCCGGTTTTGTGTCCGTTAATTAAATCCACACATATTTTAAGACCGTTTTCTTCAATAATAACTGAATCGGGTAGTTCGCCATGCAGGGTTTGTACTAGTGGTACTAACCCTTCTTTTTTACGCACATCAACATCGCTTCTTTCATGCACTATGGCATCAGGATACATTTGCAAGATAGCCCACAGAATTTTACTTCGATGCTTTTCAGCACCAGTACTCAGCAGTTGCACTACAACAACGTTAACGTAAACATCAATAGTGATGCCGGGTAAACCGTCTGCCTCAGCAGCTATAAGACGAAATGCATTGGTATTGTGTTTTTTTAAAATTTCTTTTTTTCGGGCTAATGCTTGTTCGAGCTTACGTTTAAAAAAAGCATTATCAATAACCTCTGATTTCGTAAATGACCACACTCGCGCCCGAATTTGAGATTCAGGAGAGTACGCAGCTTTCGCCAACCAAGTGCCGTCGCTAGACAAAATATCAACCGTGTCTCCTGAGCGAATTACACCTTCTGTTTTTTCTATTGCGCCTTCGAAAATCCATGGATGGCGGCGTAACATAGATTTTTCGCGTTCAATTTTTAATGTAATGGATGTCATTCGATACCTTTTTCATATTCGTGATCGGTCACTAAATCTGATGAAGAAGCAGCATCTCGAGCCAAATCATCAACCTCTTCATTCTCAGGATGGCCAGAATGTGCTTTGACCCAATGCCAATTCACTTCATGTTTATTTACCGCATCGTCGAGCTGTTGCCATAAATCCGCATTCTTGACTGCCTTTCGATCTTTTGTTCGCCAGCCATTTCGTTTCCAATTATGGATCCACTGACTAATGCCATTTTTTACATATTGGCTGTCTGTGTATAGATCGATAGTACAGGTTTCTGTCAAACTATTGAATGCTGCAATAGGCGCAAGTAACTCCATTCGATTGTTAGTGGTTAGCTTAAATCCTTTAGATAATCTTTTTTTGTGTTCTTTGAATATCAATAAGGCGCCATAACCCCCTGGTCCAGGATTGCCCAAACAGGATCCATCGGTGTAAATGGTAAGTTTTTTCATTTTTATACTGAATTCTGATTGTCTGGTGTAAGTGCCCCGAAGTATACTAGTCAGCATGATAATTAAAAGAAGTTTTGTATGCGCCAAATAGTTTTAGATACAGAAACCACCGGTATCAATCCCAAAGAAGGTCATCGCATCATTGAGATTGGTTGTGTTGAAATGGTAAATCGAAAACTGACTGGAAACACATACCATGTCTATATCAATCCCCATCGCGACATTGAACAAGAAGCGATAGCCGTGCATGGTATTACAAATGAATTTTTAAAAGATAAACCCGCGTTTAAACAAATCGCTCAGGAATTCATCGATTTTATAAGAGGCGCTGAATTAGTCATTCATAACGCACCATTTGATATTGGTTTTATGGATAATGAGTTTGTTCTAAATAATAGCTCAATTAAAAAAACGAGCGAAATTTGTACTGTACTAGATACCTTAACATTGGCGAGAGGGATGCGTCCTGGGCAAAAAAACAACTTAAATGCACTATGTAAAGTTTATGGCGTAGATAACACGCATCGCACTTATCATGGCGCCTTGCTAGATTCGGAAATCCTCGCAGAGGTTTATTTGTGGATGACCGGTGGTCAAACAGCAATGAGCTGGGCGCATGAATCAGAAGGCTCTGATCCTAAAAATAAAAATGCACCAAGAGCAGTTAATTTAGAAGGTGTCTTAAAGGTTATTAAGGCCTCTGCCGATGAACTAAGCAATCATGAGACATACTTAGACAAAATTGAAAAAAAATCTCAAGAAGTGGTTTGGCGTAACTAACCAACACAATAATATTTTCCATCAAAGCACCTACGCGGTTCTGCTGATTGCGGGTTTGTGCCTGTTTGTATCCAAACCCTTTGCGCAAGAAAATAGAACGTCAGAGCGTGATCTCTTATTACAAAATCCCGAACAAGAAAAGCTCACATCTAAAAGAGATAACCCACCTATAGTTCCTCTGGGGACCGAGTTTCAAAATAGCATACTATTTTTAAATAATCGATTTAGGGTTGATAGTGACGTTGATGAGGTGACGATGGTCTTTTTCCGAGACCGTGGGTCAGCGCCGATTGTTCTTGTGCGCCCTGACGGTTCGAAACTATTTATAGAGAATGACGAAGAAGATCCAAATGTACGTTGGTATGAGACGCAAACGTACGACATGATTACGATAAAAAAACCTATGCCCGGACCATGGCAAGCCGTTGGTCAAGTGCTTGAAGGCAGCAAAGTCATGGTCATTGCTGATATTGTCTTAGACGCTCAACCTATTCCACGTAATATATATTCGGGTGAAATAATTAAGCAAACAGCAGTGCTCAAGAATAACGGCAAGCAAGTCGACTTTTCACCATTTCGCGATGTTGTTAGTTTAACGATCGATTTTGTCAGTAATAATAATCCTAATTATGAAAACTTTGGTGTCGGCTCGCGAACTATTGCTCGCTTTCAGGATAATGGTGAAGGACTTGATGAAGTGGCTGCAGATGGCGTTTTTACTGGTCAATTCAACCTCAGTATACCAAGCGGTGAATGGCGTCCTACTTTTGGCATAAAAACGCCAATGTATAACCGAGAACAAATTAATGAAACCGTTATATTACACCCAAATCCGATTTTTATTAACGTAGACGTTGACGAAACAAATACAGCTGATCATATTATTACAGTCGGTACGGACGTTAAGCATATCAAACTTGATTCATTGTTACTGGATGGCAAAATAACACACCCAAATGGTGATACCGATAATATCACAATGACAGAGACTAACGATGCAGTCCGAGTGATTAAGGTGAAAAACGACGGTTTCGGTATTTATCGTATGAAGCTTACCGCGTTTGCTACAACATTCGATGGTAGAGAAGTAATTATTAATGTACCTGAGCGCACGTTTGTAACCTTTGCGCCTCCTGAGCCGGAACCAGAGCCGGAACTTAACTTAAATCAAGTAACTATAGCGTTTGTTGCGCCTGCAGTAAGCGGTTCATCTAAAGACGCTTGGACGGCGACTGACACGATTAGTTTTATTGTTGCGATAAATTTATTTATGTTTGTGTTTGGCGGTATGGGCGTATTCTTATTACTGAATAAGCGCAAGCATCCCAATGATCATATTTTATTGAGATGCAAAGCAGCTTGTTTGACGTTAATAGGAAAGCTCAAACATTTTAAAAAAGTAAAGCTAAAATCCAAAGCTGATGAATAAGTTTGTAATACTAGGTAGTCAAAATCGCAATTTGCTTGTTTTTTCATCAAGCAAACAATGTTTTTAAAAAAGCAGTTGACTCCCTCCGGTTGAAACCGTATTATCTGCGCCGCAATGAAGGGGTAGGCTCATGTCTATTTCTGTAACTCATTGTTTTAGCTTGTAAAAGCGGAGTGGTAGTTCAGTTGGTTAGAATACCGGCCTGTCACGCCGGGGGTCGCGGGTTCGAGTCCCGTCCACTCCGCCAATTACAAGTTTTATGACGCATTTTGCGGAGTGGTAGTTCAGTTGGTTAGAATACCGGCCTGTCACGCCGGGGGTCGCGGGTTCGAGTCCCGTCCACTCCGCCATTCGTCATAAAACAAGCTAGATACATACCACTGCGGAGTGGTAGTTCAGTTGGTTAGAATACCGGCCTGTCACGCCGGGGGTCGCGGGTTCGAGTCCCGTCCACTCCGCCATTTATGTCAAAGTTCATAAAGAAAATACTTGTAAAAATCTCCTTCGAAACTTGTAGCCTTTCCAGAAGCATGTAAACTATTAGCATATTTTTTTATCTAATTTCAAACGATGCCATCTTCTCTATTTAAGTGCGAAAATATCTATAAGCAGTACTCAGATGCTAGCAATACGCTGCAGATTCTCAATAATGTCAATTTTTCGATTTCTGCTGGTGAAAAAGTCGCTATTTTAGGTGCTTCAGGTTCCGGTAAAAGTACGCTGCTGCACATACTGGGTACTTTAGATAGCCCGGACTCCGGCGATGTTTTTTATAAAGATGAAAGTTTGTTTAAGAAATCAAAAAAACAACAGGCGATGTTTCGCAATGCTGAGCTCGGTTTTGTGTATCAGTTTCATCATTTGTTACCAGAGTTTAGTGCTGCTGAAAACGTCGCAATGCCGCTTTTTATAAAAGGCGATAATCATCAGAAATCGTTAAAAAAGGCAACCGATTTACTCGCAAAAGTAGGTTTGCAGGATAGGGAGAAGCACCGTCCACACCAGTTGTCTGGAGGTGAAAGACAGCGAGTAGCTATAGCAAGAGCATTGATTAACCAACCTGCCATGATTTTTGCTGACGAACCCACGGGTAATTTGGATGACAAAAATACCGCTTCTATTTATGAATTGATCAGTGACATTAATAAAGAATTCAAAACATCATTTCTATTAGTGACACATGATGTGCAGTTAGCAAAAAAAATGGACAGAATTATGTACCTTGAAAATGGACAATTACGGATGTTGGAAAAGGACTAATATGCGCTTTTCGTTAGCTTGGACATTTGCCAATAAGTTTAGACAAAGTAAACAACAAAGCGGCTTTATTTCTTTCGTTTCTGCATCGTCAACGGCCGGTATTGGTTTGGGTTGCTTCGTTTTAATATTATTACTCTCGGTCATGAATGGCTTTGAGAAGGAATTACGTAATACACTGCTTTCCTATATCCCTCATGCTGAATTTATTGCCGCCAGTCCAGATGGTGTTTACTTAGATGAGGATACAAAAGCAAAAGCTGCAGCTGATCCACGCATACTCAATTTATATGCCTACACCAAAGCTTCAGGTCTTTTGCAAAATGGGACTAAAATGAAGTCGGTCGAATTGCAAGGAGTCGACGATAGTTATTTGCAAAGTAAACCAGCAATAAAGGTGCCTGTAGGGGCATTTACTGAGATTGAAAATGGGATATACCTGGGTAAAGGTATCGTTGAGAAGTTAGCCCTAAATATTGGGGATAAAGTGCAGTTACTGCTCCCTTCAGCAACCCGAGATTTATCCTTTGCCGCTCCCAAAGTAGTCTGGCTAAAGGTATTAGGGGAAATTTCATTAGGCGGAGAAGCAGATGATTTTGTTGGCATCATGAAAAAGCAGACACTTTCAATTGCTCTGGGTGTAAAACTTGGTGCTAGCCATATAGAGTTTCAGTTAGCCGACCCGTTTGCTGGGCGACAACTTATAAGAGAATATGGTAATAACTTTAATCAAGCCGTGTATATGTCAGACTGGACCCTAACTAACGGGCATTTATATCAGGATATACAGCTAGTAAGAACTGTCGTTTATATTACTCTGACATTGGTTATTTGTGTTGCTTGTTTCAATATTGTTTCATCATTAGTGATGTCAGTAAAAGAAAAGAAGAGCGAAATTGCCATGTTGAAAAGCATGGGTGCACAAGATAATTTTATACGTACTATTTTTGTAATCAAAGGAATGATAAATGGCATATACGGGGCAAGTATTGGGACATTTCTTGGCGTGTTAGCTGCACTTTATTTAAATCAAATCACGGATGCTATTGAAGCATTATTTGGTTTTACACTGTTAGCAGATGGTATCTACTTTATTAATTATTTACCTTCTGACTTACAGATTATCGACGTTATTACCACTTATCTTGTGGCTGTTGGTCTTTGTATTATTGCCACTATTTATCCCGCATCAAAAGCAGCAAGTATACAACCTGCTAGCGCCTTACAATAAAGTGCCAACCGAAATTTTTTGTTTAATTTTCGGGTGGCACGTTATTACTTAAGCCTTCGTTCATCTCAACTATAACGAATTACTCAATGACACTCTTTTGGCTTGCGAGTGTTCTGTCGTTATAAATGTCTTCATCTAACTCACCCTCGGTTTTAGCAACAATGGTTGCGATAGTGCAGTCACCTGTGACGTTTACTACGGTGCGAGTCATATCAAGTAAACGGTCAATGCCGATGATTAATGCGATACCCTCTACAGGTAAATTAACTTGCTGCAATACTAAGGCTAGTAATATTAAGCCAACGCCAGGCACGCCTGCGGTTCCAACTGATGCTAAGGTCGCTGTCATGACCACCATCAGTAAATCAACCGTGGATAGGTCAACGTTATATACTTGAGCAATAAATACGGTAGCAATGCCTTGCATAATCGCCGTACCGTCCATGTTAATTGTAGCTCCCAGTGGCAGCGTGAAAGACGAAACTGAACGACTAACGCCGAGTTTTTGTCTGGCGGTTGCCATCGTTAATGGCAGTGTTGCGCTGCTGCTTGCAGAACTAAATGCAAACATGGCAACTTCTCTCATTTTAAACAACAGAATCGTTGGGTTCAGGCCGGTTGTTATTTTCAGTAATAGAGGATAAACAATCACTGCGTGCAATATTAAAACAGCAAGAACGTTGATGAAATAATTAAATATAGCAAAAATTGCCCCTGAATCCACGGTAGCTGCTAACTTTGCCAACAAACAAAAGACCCCATAAGGTGCAAAGTTCATTACAATAGTCACTATCTTCATTATGACTTCGTTAAGGTCGTTAAAGAAACTAGTAACACGCTTACCCGCTTCTCCTGCGTATGTCATCGAAATACCAAATAAAATAGCGAACACAATAATCGGTATCATTTGTCCTTCTGCCATCGCGCTGATTGGGTTACTAGGCACCATGTCAATGATGACTTGAACAAAACCAGGTGACTCAGTTGCTACATAGTCGCTTGTTGCATTGACTGGGTTAAATCCTTCGCCTGGTTTAAAAATTAATGCAGAGGTCATTGCAAGTATAACCGCGACAAATGTCGTGAACATATATAGAGCAATTGATTTTCCGCCTAAACGTCCCAACTTTGATGGGTCGCTCAAACTACTTGTTCCACATATTAAAGATACGAAAACTAAGGGCACCACAAGCATTTTCAATGCATTGACAAAAATCTTACCGCCAGCATGAAATATACCTTCCACGAAAAATCCATACGTAGAAAACGTCATTGAGAATATATTGAAATCAAGATCTCCTATAAGATAGTTTGCAACTTGCAGGAGAACACCTATAAGGATTCCGGCGCACATGCCGATAAAGATCCTAGTGGTTAAACTTAGTTTTGTGTTGTCGTTGGACATGTATAGACCTTTTTTATTTTCGTTATATGTCTGTATACGCAAAGACTACCAATTCTTGAGTCAAAGCTAAACATATTTTGTTTTGGTGACCTGATAATTAGCTAATTTATTAGCGAGAACACAGTAGGGTAATTAAATGAAGGCGTTAATAAAATTTATTATAGTATGCACAACCTCAATTATGCTGTTTGCATGCGGCGGTAGTGGTGATTCTCTAACTAGAGATGGCAGCGTTGCGGGTTCAACTACACCTGACCCTGATCCGATCGCGACTTATACGGTGGCGGTGAGTATTGCGGATAGTCAAGGCAACGCACAAAACGAAGTAAGTGAAGGGAATTCACTTAACATCACTGCAACGTTAACAGCGACGAGTGGTGGTAACATTAGTGACGTTTTAGTTACGTTCTCGCTGAGTCAGGCAGGTTTGGCTACATTTAATAATGACACAGCAACCGCGCTTACAAACTCCGCAGGCGTGGCTATGATTGGTCTCGAAGTGGGTAACCTCAGAGGCGACGGTGTTGTAAGTGCAACTATAGAGGGGGGGGCATCAGGCACTGTGGGCTTTAGTTCAGCAGGCATACAACAAGCTCAAGTGGTACCCGCGTCGTTAGCACTTTTTGCTACGCAAGTGCAAATGGCTTCAAGCGGTGATGACAAGGTAGAGTTGATAGCAGTTGTCAAAAATGAGCAGAACGTGTTGCTCGAAGGGGTTGTTGTTTCATTCTCTGCAGATGCGGGTGCATCAATAGAAAACGTCGCAGGCACAACAGGCCCAGATGGTAAAGCGAGTGCTACACTAACTACTGAAAATAACCGCAGCAATAGAATGATTAGTGTTACAGCAAGCACGTCATCATTAACCGACGCCGTGTCTGTAGATGTCGTGGGTACAGAAATTAACGTTAACGGTGCTAGCTCAGTCATTATCAATGACCAAGCACCAATTACATTTAACTTAGTAGATTCGTCAGGTGTTGGTATTTCAGGTCAACAACTCACGCTGACAACTGATGTCGGCCAGTTAGATAACTTAACTCCGGTCACTGGTGCCAATGGTCAAGTTACCGTTAACTTTACGGCAACGTCATCAGGTCAAGGTACAATTAGCGCATCAGCATTAAATGCAACTGGTTCGCTGCAGATGACTGTTCAGCAAGATGACTTCTCATTTTCGGCACTGCCAGAAACAGATGTTCCCCTGCAAACGGACCAAAGTATTTCAGTTCGTTGGTTTAAAAATAGTGCTGCTTTTGCGGGCGGGTCTGTCACGGTAACAACTTCTCGTGGCATCATAGCGACACCGACAGTGTTTACCAATGCTTCGGGTATCGCTACGGTGAGTATTCGGTCTGAATTTGCAGGTCCAGCTTCAATTTCAGCCATGGGTACAGATGCCGACGGTAATAATGTTACAGCTAGAGCAAATGTCGAGTTCATAGCAACGCAGGTGCAAAGCGTCTTTGTTGATGCAACACCAGATCTTATAGGCCCAGAAGGACAAACTAGTACGATTAGTGCGGTTGTTCGCGACCCAAATGGTAACTTAGTCAAAGGTAAAGTTGTCGATTTTACGTTAATAGACTCTAGCGGTGGCAGCATTGAGCCAAACAGTGCAACAACCGGCAGTGATGGGATCGCTTCGACTGTTTATACATCAAATGCAGTTAGTCCTGAAGATGGTGTAACCGTTCAGGCTGCAGCGGACGGTGTTGTTGGGCAGGTCGATTTAACTGTTGGTGACAGAGCTTTTGATATCTCAATTGGCACAGGTAACAAAATTGAAGACCAAGACCCATCAACTTATTTAAAAGAATTTGCAGTGTTTGTGAGTGATTCAGTTGGTCGTCCTGTTGAAAATGCTTCTTTAACAGCTTCAGCAACACCAATAAAGTTAGTTAATAATGGCTTTTATAGAAAAGGTATATGGATGTGGGATGAACCTAATGGAACTTGGGTTGCCGTTGAGACCGCTGAGTGTGCGAACGAAGACGTTAATAACAATGGTCGTTTGGATGCCGGTGAAGATACCAACAACGATGGGGAGTTAACACCTGGTATAATAGGTACTATTAGCTTTAAAGATAGTATTTCTCGCACCAATGCTGCAGGCCAAGCAACGCTTGAACTAAGATACCCTAAGCAATTTGCTGTGTGGGTTGGTGTCGAAGTATCAGTTTTTGGTCAAAGCTCAGGTAGTGAAGCGAAAGACAGTCAAACTCTGACTCTGCCAATCGCGAGCGCTGATGTTACGAGCAAAGACAATCAGCCACCATCTAATCCATTTGGTTCGGGTTCAACATGCACAGACCAAAACTAACATAGTAAAACACTAAGAACCCGCTAATTTAGCGGGTTTTTTGTTGAATTAACTTTGGAACTGATAAACACTCCCATAACCTAATATTTGTGTCAGCTCGTCCAGAGCCGTGCGTGATTCTATTAATAACTGCGGGTCAATTAAATCCGCAACGTGTAACTCATCACGATAATGCTTGTTGACCCATGCGCACAGGGCGTTATAACTATTTTCGTTAATAAAGGTATTTGGGTTTACTTTGCCCTTTTCGACTGCTGTCATGGCAACTCTAAGTCGCAAACAAGCCGGACCACCACCGTTTTGCATACTTTGTTTCACGTCGAAATAATGCACTTCTTTTATTGGAGTATTTAATTTAACGAGTTTCGTTAAATAGGCCGATACCGCTGGATTGTTTTCACATTCTTTAGGCGCAATAATCGCCATGTTGCCGTTTGGCAATCGAATGACTTGGGTGTTAAATAAATAGGTTTTAACAGCGTCTGCAATCGATACTTCGTTGTCTGGAACTTCAATAAAATGAAAATCGTGGGAACCGAACTTTGTCAGTATTTCGTCCTTCATTTTTTGCGTATTTAAAAACGCGTGCTGGTGATAAAACAACACATTTTGGTTGCCTACAGCGATCACATCGTTATGAAAAACCCCGGCATCAATAACATCCGGATTTTGCTGCGCAAATACAACATTATCTTCGCTTAAACCATGCAGTCGCGCAACCGCTTCGCACGCTTCAAAAGTATGTCTTGCTGGATATTTTTGTGGTGCTGGTTTTGACTCATCAAACGCATAGCGCCCGAATACAAATAGTTCGACACCTTTACCACCATATTCCTGACAGAAGCGCGTATGATTAGCTGCTCCCTCATCACCAAAATGTTCATTGTCTGGCAAGTGTTGATGATGCGCGAAATACGCTGGATCAGCAAATGTCGCTTTTAATATATTTCCGGTCACTTGAGGCTCTAATGACCGATGGTATTTGTTGGTTAAATTGGCTGGTGTAAAGTGTATTTTAGCGTCTGCAGTATCACCGCTAGGCGATACCGTCGCTGCATTTGCGGTCCACATACTAGAGGCTGAACAACAAGCTAAAAAAATATGTGGTGCCTGCTTGTAAGCCAACTGCATTACATTCGCATCGCTACCGCTAAATCCGAGTCTGCGCAAAGCATATATGTCAGGGCGTTCTTGCGGTGCTAACACGCCTTGAACCATGCCCATATCAGCCAGCGCCTTCATCTTTTGGAGACCCTGCAATGCGGCTTGTTTAGGATTACTAACTGCATTGGCATTACTTTTCGATGCAACATTGCCGAAAGATAAGCCCGCATAATTATGGGTAGGGCCGACTAGACCGTCAAAGTTAGCTTCAAATTGCGTCATTTATACATCTCCAATAGTTGCCTTTTATTTGCTTCAGTCAGCTCAGTTCGCTGAGTACAAGTAGATAAAGGATAGTGTTAGTTGAGCGAATTGCTGATGAATTATACGCAATTATTTTAACATGCCAATTCCTAAATATGAAAAAGCCATAAAAAACAATGAGTTTAGTCATTTTGGAAATATAAGTATGTGGAACAACTTGTTTTCTATTCACTTTGTAGATATATGTTAAAAAGGGAAATTAATAACATTGTTAATTGCGCTAAACGTTTTTTATAAATAAATCACTGTATTTCATAAGGTTCTTTCCATAAATGGGTAAATCACTAGTAATAGTAGAGTCACCGGCCAAAGCGAAAACAATAAATAAATATCTAGGTAAAGATTTTATTGTTAAATCGAGTGTTGGGCACGTGCGAGATCTTCCAACTAAAGCTTTAGGGAGAGTTGAGCCTAAAAAACCAGCGAAAGAACTAAATCAGTGGACGGACAAGAAAAAAGCCGCATATTTAAAAGACTTTGAATATCAGAAGCTCGTTGATCGCATGGGCGTTGATCCAAAACAAAACTGGATGGCGCACTATCAAATTTTGCAGGGTAAAGAAAAAGTTGTCGCCGAACTAAAGAAGCTAGCTAAAGATGCTGACACTATCTATCTCGCAACCGATTTGGATAGAGAAGGGGAAGCAATTGCGTGGCATCTGCAAGAGTTACTCGATAGCAAAGGAAAAACGTTTCAACGCGTTGTGTTTAACGAGATTACCAAGAACGCCATCCAAGAAGCTTTTTCTGATCCCGGCGTAGTGAACATTAACAGAGTAAACGCACAGCAAGCACGACGTTTCCTAGACCGTGTTGTGGGTTTTATGGTGTCACCGTTATTGTGGAAAAAAGTCGCACGTGGTTTATCTGCGGGCAGAGTACAGTCGGTTGCTGTGCGTCTTGTTGTTGAGCGTGAACGAGAAATAAAAGTCTTTGTACCAGAAGAATTTTGGGATATTCATGCGGACCTCAGTACTCAGTCCAAAGATGCATTGAATATGTTAGTTGCTAAGCATAATGGATCAGCATTCAAGCCGGTTAATAAAAAACAAGCTGATGTCGCAGTTAGGGCTTTAGAATCGGCTGAGTATACTGTTGCTAGTCGCGAATCCAAACCAACACAAAGCCGACCGTCTGCACCTTTTATCACATCAACACTGCAACAGGCCGCGAGCACGCGTCTTGGATACGGCGTTAAGAAAACCATGACAATGGCGCAGCGTTTGTACGAAGCTGGACACATTACTTACATGAGAACAGACTCAACTAATCTAAGTAAAGATGCAGTGGAAGGTTGTCGAGACTATATCCAGAAAAATTTTGGTGAACAATACTTACCGAATGATCCACTTGTTTATGGAAGCAAGGATGGCGCTCAAGAGGCGCATGAAGCCATCAGACCGTCAAACGTTGCTGTTAAGGCAGATTCACTCAAGGAATTGGAAAGAGATGCTCAGCGTCTCTATGAGCTCATTTGGCGACAATTTGTTGCATGCCAGATGACCCCAGCCAAATATGATGCTACTACTATTCGTGTTGAAGCCGATGGATATGAACTAACAGCGAAGGGCAGAGTGTTATTATTTGATGGTTGGACTGTTGTTCAACCACAAATAAAACGCAAAGGAGATAACGAACTTTTATTGCCTGATGTGAAACAGGGTGACAAGCTTAAGTTAAATGAGTTGGATCCTAAACAACACTTTACCAAACCGGTTGCTAGATTTAATGAGGCATCGTTGGTTAGAGAACTTGAAAAACGAGGTATTGGCCGTCCTTCAACTTATGCGAGTATTATTTCTACCATTCAAGACCGTGGCTACGTAAAGCTAGATAGTAAGCGTTTTTATGCCGAAAAAATGGGTGAAATAGTCAACGACAGATTAGTCGAAAACTTCTCTGATCTTATTAGTTTTGATTTCACCGCAAAGATGGAACAGCGATTAGATGACATTGCGCACGGTGAAACTAAATGGAAGAGTGTTTTAGATGATTTTTATTCTGAGTTTTCAGAGGCACTAGAGATTGCAGAAAAACCGGTAGAAGATGGTGGGATGAAGCTTAACGAAGCTGTTCCTGTTGATATTGAATGTGCCAAATGTTCGCGTCAAATGAATATGCGAACAGCCAGTACCGGGGTGTTTTTAGGCTGTTCAGGCTATAACTTACCACCAAAAGAAAAGTGTACTAATACGATGAATCTTACGCCTGGGGATGAGGTGATTAAGGTTGACGATGAAGAAGAATTAGAAACTGAGGTGTTACGCGCAAAACGTCGATGTGACAAGTGCGGTACTGCTATGGACAGTTACTTGGTCGATGAAAAACGCAAGCTACACGTGTGTGGCAATGCGCCAACATGTGATGGTGTTTTTGTTGAGCAAGGTACGTTTAAAATAAAAGGCTACGATGGACCTATTATTGAGTGCGATAAATGCGGCGATAATATGGAACTTAAAAGCGGTCGATTCGGCAAGTATTTTGGCTGTACTGGCGAAGAATGTAAAAATACACGTAAACTTTTGCGTAGTGGCGAAGCTGCACCTCCTAAAGAAGATCCCGTATTTTTACCAGAATTAGAGTGTGAAAAATCTGACGCTCACTTTGTATTGAGAGATGGCGCCGCGGGACTTTTCTTAGCAGCTCATACGTTCCCAAAATCACGTGAAACTAGAGCTCCAAGAGTTGAAGAGTTAGCGCGTTTTAGAGACCGAATTTCTCCGAAATTTTATTATTTGGCGGATGCACCAAAAACAGACCCAGATAAAAATCCAACGATTGTTCGATTTAGCCGCAAAACCAAACAACAGTATGTAATGTCAGAGGATGACAAAAGTAAAGCAACCGGTTGGTCTGCGTGGTATGAAAATGGTAAATGGGTTGTCGACGACAAACGTAAGAAAGCGAAAAAATAAAGAATAAATAGAGAATAACAATGGCATTATCGTTACAAGAACAATTGCTTAAAGCAGGTCTGGCAGACAAAAAGAATGCTAAAAAAATTAAGCAGGAAAAGCATAAACAGGTTAAAGCAAAGCAACGCAATAATCAGGAAATAGAGAGCGACGCTAAAAAGGCAGCAGCGGTGGCACTAGCTGCGAAGCAGGAAAAAGACCGATTGCTTAGCGAAAAGCAACGTGAAGAGAGGTTACGTAAAGAAATTATTGCGCAAGTTGCCAACTTAATAAAAGTAAACGCACAACCTCGTCGTAAGGGTGATCTTGTGCTGAACTTTACGCACCATAACTTAGTTAAACGTATGTACGTTGATAAAAGTATGCATAAACTCGTTACTCAGGGACGGTTGTCGGTTGTGAGTTGCCAATCTGACGTTTATGAACTTGTACCAACACCAGTTGCAGACAAAATCAAAGAGCGGGTACCTGAGTCTGTTATATACCAAGCGACCGAAGTAGAAGAAGACAAAGGAAGCGGCGAAGAAAACGATTGGTACGCTGACTATGATATTCCTGATGACCTCGTTTGGTAGCTAAGATAAGCTGTTAAGTATTGGGTATAGTTTACGCTTTTCATTCAAGCAAAAAAAAGCAGAATCAATTGATTCTGCTTTTTTGTATCTGCATCAAATAAACTTTATGACCCAGGGGCAGTATTCTTCATAGGCGAACTTGCTTGCGACTTTGAATTCGCAACAGCCGCTGATTTACCGCCAAGTGCAAAACTACCTCTAACGTCATCGGAAATGGCTTTAACTATTTCTGGTTCAGATGGCATATCGACTTTCGCCGGTGTTGCCATAGGATGAGATGCAGTTTTAAGTGCCGCTCTAACGTAAGGAATTGTTTTCTTCGTTTCTTTTACCTTTATTTCAGCTTTTACAGGAGCTGGAGTAGAAGCAGGTACTACACCTGCTTCTTCACTTATGCTGGTTGGTGATTCTTTAACTTTAGCAGTTTCCTGCACCACGTCTTGTTTGTTTTCAGAAATGACAGCAGGAGCAGTGTCGGTAACGGCTGGTGTAACTACTTCTGCAGTAACCGTTTCTGTAGCCGTTTTTGTAATTACCGCTACAGGGCCTGTAGGCTCTGTGGCTGTTACACTAGGCTCTGGAGAGGTCACGCTAGGATCTAGCTTTATCTCTTTTTGAACCGGCTCAGGAGATGCAGTTAGTGCAACTTCTTGCGCTGTTACCGCAGCGTCTGGTTGCTGTATATTAGTTGCTTCAGGTTCGTCAAATTGCAATTCATCCTGCACAGAACTAGCATCGTCGGCATCATCAGCGCCGTCAGTGGCATTTTTATCATCCTTATCTTTTTTGCGACGTTGTCCTGCAGCTCTAACATGTCTCGGTGAACGTCGTCCTCGTCCACGCGGCGCATTTGTCTCTTCAGACGCTACCGTGTCAGTATCTGGTGACTCTGCGGCAACCTGTTCAACAACCTCTACTGCCGGTTGCACTTTAGCTTCTTCATGCGTTGGTTTGGTAATCTGTTGGTCTTCAACATTACCATGGTCCGAATCATTTGCTCTGCTTAACGTTGAGTCTTCAGCTTGGTTGCCTGGCGCTGGAGCATCCGAATCTTCATTTACACGTACGCTATTTTTACTATCTCTGCGTTTTCTGCGCTCAGCAGGAGCTCGTTTCTTAGCCGGTTTAGGGCTTGCATTTTCCTGAGCTACTTCAACAGTCTCATCTGGTTTTTCAACTTGCCTTTCAGGTGCCGGTTTACGTTGCTCGTTCTTTTGCTGATCGGGACGGTCAGTATTGTTACGACGCTTACGATTGTTAGGACGTTCACCTTGTGGCTTATCCTGACGTTCCGCTGTACCTTCACCACCAGTAGTAACCGGACGATTTTGTTCTTGGCTCGAATTCTCTTGGCCTGGACTCCCTTGACGAGCACCCTCTGGACGATTTCCTCGAGGATTATTGCGGCTACGCTTATTTGGGTTTCTATTTCTATTATTGTTGTTATTGCGACGCGGAGGTACTACCTCAGGTTGCTTTTCTTCTTCTTCAAAAAGTGCTTTGAACCAAGCAATCGCTTTGGTCACGACTGACGGCTCTACTTTTTCTACTTTTTCGACAGGAACGTGGGTTGGGGCAGCTTGTTCAGGAGCTGACATACCCGAGATCGCAGGTTCTTCTCGAATAACGACTTTAGGAGCAGTTTTGTCTGCAGCCGTTTGCGGTACCTGAGATAACTCTATGTTATAGCTAATATCATCAATTTTATCATCCGGACGACGACGCACAATTTCATAATGTGGTGTTTCGAAGTTAGGATTTGGAATAATCAACAATTCAACGTTATGACGTTTTTCAACGCTATGCAATGCACGTCGTTTTTCATTAAGGAGATAAGTTGCTACGTTAATCGGCAATTGAGCTTCAATTTGCCCTGTATTGTCCTTGATGCTCTCTTCTTCAATAATCCGCAGAACAGACAGTGCAAGAGACTCAGTTCCTCGCACAGTGCCATGGCCGCTGCAACGTGGACAAACATGATACGCTGATTCACCTAGCGACGGACGTAAACGTTGGCGAGACATCTCGAGTAAACCAAAACGTGAGATGCGACCAAGTTGAATGCGAGCTCTGTCAGGTTTGACTGCATCTTTCATCCTATTTTCAACTTCGCGTTGATGCTTCACTGGTGTCATATCGATAAAGTCGATAACAACTAAACCACCTAAGTCACGTAAACGAAGTTGTCTAGCAATCTCATCAGCGGCTTCTAAGTTGGTATTGAACGCAGTTTCTTCAATATCTCCACCTTTGGTTGATCTCGCTGAGTTTATATCGATAGATGTTAATGCTTCTGTCGGATCAATAACGATAGAGCCACCAGAGGGCAATCTAACTTCACGTTGAAATGCTGACTCAATTTGGCTTTCAATTTGATAATGACTAAATAAGGGAACATCGCCTTCGTATAGCTTAACGCGACTAACAAAATCAGGACGAACTAACTCAATGTGCGCCAACGCCTTTTCAAAAACAACAGGGTTGTCGATAAGTATTTCGCCAATATCTCTGCGTAAATAATCTCGAATAGCGCGAACTATGACGTTACTTTCTTGATGAATTAAGAAGGGAGCAGGTTTCGACTCTGAGGCCTTCATGATATTAGTCCAGTGATTAACTAATACACCTAGGTCCCATTGTAGTTCTTCATACGACTTGCCAACGCCAGCAGTACGCACAATAAGGCCCATACTATCGGGTAATTCTAATTTACCTAGTGCTTGTTTAAGATCAGTTCTTTCATCACCTTCTATTCTTCGTGAAATACCGCCAGCTCTCGGATTGTTCGGCATTAGCACTAAGTAGCTACCGGCAAGTGAAATAAAGGTTGTTAACGCAGCCCCTTTTTGGCCTCGTTCTTCTTTATCGACTTGAACAATAACTTGTGTGCCTTCTCTAACAACATCTTTAATGTTAGGGCGGCCTTCAAGTTTATAACCAGCAGGGAAGTATGTTTTTGCAATTTCTTTTAATGGTAGGAAACCGTGACGGTCAGCACCATAGTCTACAAATGCAGCTTCTAAGCTTGGTTCAACCCGTGTGATTGTACCTTTATAGATGTTTGCTTTTTTCTGTTCGTGACCGGGGCTTTCAATGTCTAAATCGTAGAGTTTCTGCCCGTCTACAAGGGCTACACGCAACTCTTCAGATTGAGTTGCATTTATTAACATTCTTTTCATTGTATCTAACTCAGTATAGGAATAAACCTAGAAGATACAGTTTTGAATTAACTGTGCTACCGAGCCTCACGACTGGGTTAAATTGTCCTTTGATGCGATATCGGAAATTACAAGTTCTTGTTTATTATTATACTTATAAACTTTCATTGTACTACAAATCCAAAAACCCTCTACTCTAGGGCGTCCTTTTACAATCTTTTGAACTAATGAGCTTACCTCACTAGCGTTAATTCAAATCTGGTCAACAGTCTATTTACCTGTTTAATTTAACCTTGTTGCATTTGTTTTTGAATGCAGTGCATGTCGTTCTCAGCACTCTTATTATCAAGGCGCACATTCATTTTTTTAAATTGAATGTTGGTAATTGGTGTCGTATCGCCCGCGAATACTCATTTTGGCATGTAGGGCTGACTTGCCAGTTTCTCTATTTTGTAACAGGAATTGGCCTGTTGTATTGTTAGTAATAGATGGATACTGACTCACCGGAGCGTAGTATTGCTTATATTGCACTGATAAACAAGTAGCAAGTAAGTAAAATACACTTTAAAAAAACTAGAAAAACAGTGATTTGCATGCGTATTCAATCCAAAGGTGGGATATAATGCCCAGATGAATGAAGAATATAATAATGTGCAAACGATTGAAATTGATGAAGACAATCAATTTCAGCGAATAGATAATTTCCTGACCAGCAAACTCAAAGGCGTGCCGAAGAGTATGATTTATCGGATCGTTAGAAAAGGCGAGGTCAGAGTAAATAAAAAACGAGTCAAGCCGGATTACAAGTTGATGATAGGCGATACCGTGCGCGTTCCTCCAGTTCGCACAACGGTAAAAGAACAGGTCAACGTAAACTTAAATAGAGTGTCAACACTGGAAAGTCACATCATATTTGAGGACGACCGCATTATTGTATTCAATAAGCCTTCTGGGCTTGCTGTGCATGGCGGAAGCGGCCTCAATTTTGGTGTTATTGAAGGTTTACGGGCATTACGACCGCAACACCAGTTCTTAGAGTTGGTCCATCGCTTAGACCGCGATACTTCTGGTTGTTTGTTAATTGCAAAAAAACGCTCAGCGTTGCGCGATTTGCATGAACAATTGCGCAGCAGACAAGTAGATAAACGTTATCACGCCTTAGTGGCTGGAGAGTGGCCCGCCGATTGTTTTAAGATTATTGCGCCATTACAAAAGAACGTACTTAAAAGTGGCGAAAGGTTGGTATCTGTTTCTGAGCAAGGGAAACCTTCTGAAACGCGTTATCGGATATTACAAAGTTATGCGCGTTCCACGTTAGTTGAAGCGAGTCCAGTAACCGGAAGAACACACCAAATTAGAGTGCATTGTTTGCATGCTGGGCATCCTATTGCGATGGATAATAAATACGGAGATGACGAATTTGCTGCACATTTAAAGAAACTGAAGTTTAATCGGCTATTTTTGCACGCAAAAAGCCTGTCATTTAGACATCCGGTCACTCAAGAGCGAGTTAAGTTTGAAGCTGCGTATGACAGCGCATTAACCAAACTGATAGAGAAGCAAAGCAATGAAATTTGAATACATCATTTTTGACTGGGACGGCACAGTGATGGATTCAGCAGCTAAAATTGTTGCTTGTATGCAGAAAGCGGCCGAGTTAGGGCAAATTGAAATACCAACAGCAGCACAGGTTGAGCACATTATTGGTATTAGTCTACAGCCAGCAATTAAACAACTATTTTCTATTAGTGACGGCAAAGCAGACGAAATTGTAATGCATTATAAAAGTGTGTTTCTTGACCAAGACAAAACGGCTTGTCCGTTGTTTGACAACGCAACTGAAACGCTAACCCATCTTAAGCAGAGTGCAAGGTTAGCTGTGGCAACGGGCAAGGCGCGACGCGGACTAGAACGAGCTTGGGCAAACACCGATACCAAACATTTTTTTGAATTGTCGCGATGTGCTGACGAAGCCGAATCTAAACCCAGCTCTGATATGTTGTTACAAATAATCAAAGAATGGAACATTGAGCCTGAACAAGCATTAATGGTAGGTGATACTGTGTATGATATGCAAATGGCTGAAAATATTGGTATGCCCAGAGTAGGAGTTTCCTATGGTGTACATGACAAGGCAGAGTTGCTTAAACATAAACCGCTTAGGATTATTGATAGTTTTGATATGATGAAAAGGTTCGTTTAACAAATGACACCATTGCTTTGTGAGACAATCCAAAAGCATGGACTTTCAGCTCAGCATGTAACATGGCCATAATCACAGTCTACGAAAACTATACGAGTCAACGTGTCCTAAAATAGTTATGCTAGCAATAGCATTGTGTACGATATTGATTTGCCTGAATAACAGGGAAAATAACTCGTTATGCTTTGTGTAATATTAAGCGTTTTTCTCTGTATATTGCATTCCCCGATCACATCCCGCAATTACACCTGCGTTAGTTTCAATAAAGCGCCAAGTGTCGATTAAAAACAAATCAGATTAGGTCAGTAAACTATTATAACCGATACTAATTAATATTTTATTTAGCGCTATTAATGGCAGTCCTATGAGTGTGTTTGGATCACTAGATTCAACTTTATCAAACAAGGTGATGCCCAGTCCCTCTACTCTAAAACTACCTGCACAATCTAACGGCCTTTCAATATTGATATAGTTTTCTATTTCCCGTTTACTTAACTGTCTAAAAGTGACGTCAACATATTCAGAAATAATTTGTGGAGCGTGTTGTGGCGAGAGGACACACAAACCCGTTACAAAGCGGACCGATTTGCCAGAGCAGGCGGATAATTGATATATTGCATTATTTATTGAATTTGGCTTTGTTAGAACCTCGATAGTAGATAAGCTATTATCGTTTTGCTCTGCCTTTATATAGGCAACTTGATCGGAACCAATAATAATTGATTCAGGGCATGGCTTTTGAACCGCTAACGCCTTTTCATAACTGAGTCGTTCCACTAGTCTTGATGGTGTCTCATCATGCTGCCTTGATTCATCAATGTTGGGAGATTGAGAGGTAAATTGGTGTCCCAATTTTGCCAGTTGTTGTTTGCGGTATGGTGAAGACGAGGCGAGTATTAAGCCGCGATCAAATACGTTCATGGTGTCTCATTCCTAATTAATTGAAAGTAAGATAGACATTCTAGCTATATTTTGTTCCATTCGCCTAAAATCTTTGACTCAACGCGTGTAAACCTTTAGAATGCGCGCGCTATGGATAAAGTGAAACTGCCCCGATTAATAGATCCACTGAAAAGTGCGATGAAACGCTCAACCTACGTTGGTGTTTATTCTACCTCTTTAATGGAGCGATTGGTTGGGTCTGTAATTTCTTGTGATGACCTTGTTTCCGTGGATATTAAGTTTTTAAAAGACGCGCAGAGTCTTACTTATTTTCAAGGAACAGCGAAAACACAAGCGACATTACTTTGCCAGAGATGTAACCATGAATTTTCTCATTCAATTAACGTTGAATTTTGTTTTAGTCCCGTGCAGGGCACTGAATCTGAGGAAGAGTTACCAGAAGCTTTTGATCCGGTAGAGGTCAATGACCACGGAGAGATCGATTTACTTCAATTAATTGAAGACGAGTTGATTTTGTCACTACCTATTGTTGCACTTCATGCAGAAGAAAATTGCAGCGTAGGACCTGATGATATGACATTCGGAATAATCGAACCAGAACAAGAGCGTAAAAACCCATTTGCGGTTTTAAAAGAACTTAAGCGAGACTAGGAGTTTAACCTATGGCTGTACAGAAAAATAAAAAGACTCGTGCAAGACGTGGCACGCGTCGTTCACACGATGCATTAACAGGCGCAACTTTATCAGTTGATCAAACGTCTGGTGAAACTCACCTTCGTCACCACGTGACGGCGGACGGTTTCTACAGAGGCAAAAAAGTTATTTCCGTTTAATTCGGCTGTAACAGTTGTCTAACGTAAAAATTGCATTAGATATCATGGGGGGCGATCACGGCCCCCATGTTCTTTTGTCTGCTGCGCAAAAATCTCTACAACAATTACCTAAATTACATCTCACTATTTGCGGCCATTCTCCCGAGTATGCGCAATTTAAGAATGAGCTAGATATCAAAACGCGCTCTCGCATCGATTTTATTGACTGTGCAGAAGTGGTTACAATGACCGACAAACCGACCACCGCCCTGCGTAAAAAAAAGCAATCATCTATGCGTAAAGCTATTGACCTAGTCAAAACGGGTGACGTACAAGCATGTGTTAGTTCAGGCAATACGGGAGCATTGATGGCAATGGCTTACTATGTTCTTAAAACCTTACCGGGGATAACACGGCCCGCACTCATTTCATGGCTGCCTAAAGGCCAAGGTAAAAAAGTACTTCTTCTCGATCTTGGTGCATCTGTTAACTGTGATGCCGAAGGATTATTTCAATATGCAGTAATGGGTTCGGTTTTAGCTGAACAATGCTCGCATATTCACGAACCTAAAGTCGCCCTATTAAATGTGGGCCAGGAAGATATAAAAGGTAATACACTGGTAAAGCATGCAGATCAATTGCTGCGTGACTGTCCAAGTGTTAACTATATTGGCTATGTAGAGGGTGACCAAATATTTTCTGGCGAGGCTGATGTGGTTGTTACTGACGGTTTTACGGGCAATATTGCGCTTAAATCAAGCGAAGGTATTGCAAAATTAGTCATCGATGAAATCAAATTAGCGACAACCGAAACATTCTTTGCACGATTATTAAGCAAATTAGCCCTGCCATTGCTAAAAAAACTCTATCAACGGATCAACCCCGACCAGTATAATGGCGCCAGTCTGATAGGATTGCGCGGAATTGTTGTTAAAAGTCACGGGAACGCTTCGGCAGAAGCTTGTTATTACGCAATAAAGCAAGCCTACGACGAAGCAGAAAATGCGGTTCCAGACAAAATAAAAACAAAAATAGAATCAGTCTTGATGGAGCATTAATTGATATATTCACGGTTTATAGGAACGGGTAGTTATTATCCGACTGATGTGCGTTCAAACGCAGATCTAGAAAAAATGGTTGATACTTCAGATGAATGGATTATGGATCGTACAGGTATAAAAGAGCGTAGAATAATTGGCGAGCACGAAACTGCAGCAACTATGGGTGCAGAAGCGTCGAAAAAAGCGCTAGAGGCAGCCGGAATTAAAGCAGGCGATCTTGATATGATCGTTTGTGCAACGACTAGTGGACGTTATGCACTGCCTAGTACCGCTTGCGAAATTCAAAAAATTCTTGAGGTAGATAACATTCCCGCTTTTGATATTGCCGCTGCTTGTGCTGGCTATTGCTATGCATTGAGCGTTGCTGACCAATATATAAAAAGTGGTATGGTAAAACGTATTCTGGTTATTGGTACTGATTGCTTGAGCCGTCTTATTGACCCAGCAGACAGGTCGATGGTGATATTGTTTGGCGATGGTGCTGGTGCTACTATTATCGAGGCCAGTGAAGAACCGGGAATTCTCTCTACGCATATTAACGCAGCAGGTTCACATGGTGATTTATTGCGTATAGGTAATCCAACGCGCGGGGATGAGCAATCTGTGCATGAAAACTGGGGCGAAATGAAAGGCAATGAGGTGTTTAAAGTTGCGGTCAGGAAGCTGAGTCAAGTGGTCATTGAAACACTCGAAGCCAATAATCTAGAAAAGTCAGATATTGATTGGCTAGTGCCACATCAGGCCAATTTTAGAATTATTAAAGCCACCGCTAAAAAGTTAGATATGTCACTTGATCAAGTCGTAATGACGCTTGAAAAATATGGTAATACGTCGGCGGCTACTGTCCCCACTGCATTAGATACGGCAATACGTGATGGTCGTATACAACGTGGACAGCACTTGTTGCTCGAAGCTTTTGGTGGTGGTTTTGCGTGGGCTTCCGCCCTCGTTAAGTATTAGAATAATAAACACACAGTGATTTATAAACAGCAATTAATAAGCTGCAATTAGCAGGCAACAACGAATTTACGCTAACCGCATAAATACTAGACTTGCGGTTAATTAGAAAAATATAATAAGTAGGATGGACAAATGAGTAAAACAGCATGTGTATTCCCAGGGCAGGGTTCACAAAGTGTTGGTATGTTAAAAGAATTGGCTGAACAGTTTTCTGTAGTAACAGATACGTTCGCTGAAGCATCAGCAGCATTGGGTTACGATTTGTGGAAAGTTGTTCAACATGATGACGGAACACAACTTAATCAAACCCATATTACACAGCCAGCGTTGTTAACTGCTAGTGTTGCTGCATACAAAGTGCTTACCTCTAAAACAGATATTTCACCGGCATTTTTAGCAGGGCATAGTTTAGGAGAATATTCAGCATTGACATGCGCTGGCGTTTTCTCATTGCCCGACGCCGTAAAACTTGTGCGCGCTCGTGGCGAGTTTATGCAACAAGCAGTACCAGCTGGAACCGGCGCTATGTATGCCATCATTGGTCTAGCCGATAATCTGATTATTGATATTTGTCAACAGGTATCGCTGGCAACAGGGCAAGTGGTTGCAGCCGTGAACTTCAATTCTCCAGGGCAAGTGGTTATTGCTGGGCAATCTGATGCAACGGATCAAGCCAGTGTGTTGTGCAAAGAAGCGGGGGCAAAAAGAGCGTTGCCGCTTGCCGTCAGTGTGCCTTCTCATTGTGCGTTAATGAAACCTGCTGCTGAAAAACTAGCAGAGCTACTCAATGGCATTACGTTGAACAAACCACTAATTAGTGTCATAAATAACGTTGACGTTAATATTGAATCGGACTCAGGTAAAATCAAAGATGCGCTTTTAAGACAGCTTTACTTGCCTGTTCGCTGGACAGAATTAGTTTTATATTTGAGTGATCAAGGCGTAACCGATATTATTGAAGTTGGCCCTGGCAAAGTGCTCACGGGGCTAAATAAAAGAATTAACAAAAGTTTAGGGTTGTCATCTTTCAGCCAACCAAGTGACTTATAACGTTTTAGTGGAAAGGTAAATAATGTCTAGTTTAAATGGAAAGGTAGCCTTAGTAACTGGTGCAAGCAGAGGCATAGGCAAAGCAATTGCCGAGCAGTTAGTGGCAATGGGAGCTACTGTTATTGGCACCGCAACGAGTGATAATGGCGCTGCTGCGATTTCAAAATATCTAGCTGAAAATGGCACAGGAAAAGTACTTAATGTGACTGATGATGCGTCGATGACTGACTTGTTATCACAAATCACTGACGAGTTTGGTGCAATCGATATTTTAGTTAATAACGCCGGTATTACGCGCGATAATCTGTTGATGCGAATGAAAGAAGATGAGTGGAACGATATTATTCAAACTAATCTAACTTCTGTATTTAAGCTATCAAAAGCCGTTTTGCGCGGCATGATGAAAAAAAGACACGGTCGAATTGTCAATATTGGTTCGGTCGTTGGTTCCACCGGTAATGGCGGGCAGGCTAACTATGCTGCAGCGAAAGCAGCCGTGATAGGATTCAGCAAATCGTTAGCAAAGGAAATTGCCTCTAGGGGCATTACTGTTAACGTTGTTTCACCAGGTTTTATCGATACTGATATGACCAAGGGCTTAACAGACGATCAAAAAGACGCTATCTTTAAAGATATTCCAGCCAATCGTTTAGGTTTGCCAAAAGAAATTGCTGCAACTGTTGGATTTTTGGTCAGTGATGATGCGGGGTACATTACGGGCGAAACTATTCATGTGAATGGTGGCATGTACATGTCATAGCTGTTTATCTATTGTTTTAATTGCAAATATAAGTAAAATAATAAAAAAAGAGACTGTTTTAGAGGCCGGCTCTGTAGTAAAATTGTGGTTTGACCACAGTGATTATTGCGGGAATGTCTTGCAAGCAGCTAGGTAGGCAAATAAACTACCATCCAAATTTTTTAAAGGCACGTAAAGGGAACATGAAATTATGAGTAACATCGAAGAACGCGTAAGAAAAATCATTATTGAACAATTGGGTGTAAAAGAAGAAGAAGTAAAATCTGAAGCCTCTTTTGTAGATGATTTAGGTGCAGACTCTTTAGACACTGTTGAGCTAGTAATGGCTTTAGAAGAAGAATTTGATACTGAGATCCCTGATGAAGAAGCAGAGAAGATCACGACAGTTCAATCAGCTATTGATTACATCAACGCTAACAAAGACGCGTAATTGAATCTTTAGAAAAACGGCTCTTTATGGGCCGTTTTTTCATTTCTGAGTTTTACAAAAAAGTATGGAGACTATCATGACTAAACGTCGTGTAGTGGTAACTGGGATCGGAATGCTAACCCCACTTGGTAATGATGTTGATACTACTTGGAGCAATATCTTAGCTGGGAAAAGTGGTATTACTGACATCACTCGATTTGATGCAACCGCATTTTCAACTCGATTTGCAGGGGAAGTGAAAGACTTCAACCCAGAAGATTATATCGCGAAGAAAGAAACCAAAAAAATGGACCGTTTTATTCAGTTTGGTATTGCTGCTGGCGTTCAGGCCCTGCGTGATGCTCAGATTGATATCGACAAAGTGGATCCAGCACGAATTGGTGTCGCCATTGGGTCAGGTATTGGCGGTTTAGAGCTGATCGAAGAAAACCACAGTAAGCTATTAAATAGTGGTCCTAGAAGAGTGTCTCCATTCTTTGTTCCATCAACAATTACAAATATGATTTCAGGCTTCCTGTCGATTATGGAGGGTTTGAAAGGGCCCAACATAAATGTGGTAACGGCATGTACTACAGGTGTTCATAACATTGGTATTGCGGCGCGATTAATTGCATATGGTGATGCTGACGGCATGTTAGCTGGCGGGGCCGAAGCAGCAATCACGCCACTTTCGATTGCCGGTTTTGGTGCAGCTAGAGCGTTGTCTACAAATAACGATAACCAACAGCAAGCGAGTCGCCCTTGGGACAAAGACAGAGATGGATTTGTAATGGGAGAAGGCGCAGGAGTTATTATGCTCGAAGAATATGAACATGCGAAGGCACGCGGCGCTAAAATTTATGCCGAGCTGGTCGGTTTTGGTATGAGCGGCGACGCTTATCATATGACATCTCCTCCTGAAACTGGAGAGGGTGCGGCTTCTGCAATGAATAATGCTCTTAAAGATGCGAATATTGAAGCCAAAGAAGTTGGTTACATTAACGCTCATGGCACTTCAACACCTGCCGGAGATGTTGCTGAGGTTAGTGCGGTCAAAACGATCTTTGGTGATGCAGCAAAAAATGTGAAGGTAAGTTCTACTAAATCGATGACTGGCCATTTACTGGGTGCTGCAGGGTCTGTAGAGGCTATTTTTACCATATTAGCTTTGCGCGATTCAATCGCTCCACCAACTATCAATTTAGATAATCCAGGCGAAGGTTGTGATTTAGACTTTGTTGCGCACAAGGCAGCTAAATTCGATTCTGAGTACGCTCTGTGTAATTCATTTGGTTTTGGTGGCACCAACGGTTCGTTATTGTTTAAGAAATGGACTGTGTAATTTATTGTCTTTTTTAACGAAAAAGCAGTTAAGAATGAGCACAATTTGCTATGCTTAAAAGCCACGAGTTCGTGGCTTTTTTTATATTCGCTATAGCAAAGGGAATGACCTTGAATAATATAATATGGATCATGGCCACCGCATGACAAACCTAGCAGACTTCGTAATAACTGAGAAGCCGTCACTAAAAAATCGCGCGTTAAATTATGGAGACGGCTGCTTCACCACAATGCTCAGTAAAAAAGGTCATGTTGAATTACTTGATAGGCATGTCACACGGTTGATATCGGATGGGAAAAAATTACACATTTTACATAATAAAATGTCGGTGTCTGTTAACGACCTAAAACAACTTATTCAGAATTTCACTTTAAATAGTTACGAAGTAAACAAGGATAATGCCGAAACCGAGTGGCAAATAGTTAAATTTATAATAGCTAGGGGAGACAGTGACCGTGGATATGCACCATCGTTACACAGTTATCCCGTCATTTTGCCTAGTGCACAGAATTATTATCCAGTAGCAAATAGAAGCACCTGTTTAGGGCTCGCCAAAATGAGATTGGTAGAACAGCCTATATTATCGGGTATTAAACATTTGAATAGATTAGAACAGGTGATGGCCAAAATTGAGTTAGCGGATCACACCGAGGTTGATGATCTAGTATTAACCAATGCCAAAGGTATGATGATTGAGTTAACATCCTCGAATATATTTTATTGTATTGCGGGTCAGTGGCATACTCCCTGTTTAGATAAATCGGGTGTCAACGGAGTTATGAGGCAATTCATATTGGATTATATGCAGCGTAATCACATACATTGTGTGGTTAATGAAATGGACGTTTCAGCATTAGTATCCGCGCAGACCGCTTTTTGCTGTAATGCTGTGACCCAAATAGTGCCAGTTTCTCATTTTAATATTGATGGCCGTTGTATTAAATTTAATATTCAATCAAGCGCGCTTTTGGCACAACAAATTTCACTCGAAATAGCCAAGGGGGTAGAATGAAAAAGTTAGTTATTTTTATCATGGCTTTCCTGATAGCCTCTGGTGTAGGTTCATTCTACTTTTACCAAAGTATAGACCAATACGGTATTGAAAATACATACATAGATGAAGTCGGTGCTAGTTTAATAATTCAATTAAAAGCAGGCGACTCAGGCACGTCAGTGTTAAATAAGTTAGAAGCAAAAGCGGTTTTTGGGAATCCATTGTTTGCCAAGTTATGGTTAAAACTTCATCCAGAATATAGTGTGATAAAAAAGGGATATTATGAATTTTCTTCTGGAGCAAGCATTGAGAGTATTTTCAACGCCATTTCGAAAGGTAAGGTAAAGCAGTTTTCGATTACATTAATTGAAGGACTTACTTTAACGCAATGGTTGGAATTGTTGGCGAATAATGACGCAATTAACTATGACATAAATGATACACAAGCGTTATATGAAGAAATTATCGGCGCAACGGTTATGGCTCGCATCGATGACAATGAAGGCAGTTTTGACACTTCGTTCTGTGATAATAAATATAACTCTCTAGAAGGCTGTTTACTGGCTAATACCTATTTTTTCGATTATAAAACGAGTGCTTCACACATTATCAAGCGAGCTTATAAGGATATGCAGACAGTGATCAATGAAGAGTGGCAGGACCGATATATAGACACGTCTTATGATTCACCGTATGAGATGTTAATTATGGCTTCTATTATTGAAAAGGAAACTGCGGTTGAAAGTGAACGAGGCATAATATCGGGTGTCTTTGACAATAGATTAAAGCGTAATATGCGTTTACAAACTGACCCAACGGTGATTTACGGCCTTGGTGTTAGCTTTGATGGTAATTTAACTAAAAAGCACTTAAGACAAAAAACACCTTACAATACCTACGTGATTAAAGGCTTGCCAATTACCCCTATCGCTATGGCTGGACCCGCTTCGATCAAAGCTGCCGCAAAACCGGAGGTAACAGAAGCAATTTACTTTGTTGCCAAAGGCGACGGAACTCATAAGTTCTCTGAAACTTTAGCCGAACATAATGCTGCAGTTCGTCAATACCAATTGAAAAAAGGAAACTAATGAACCCGTCATTTATTGTTGTCGAAGGGCTAGAGGGAGCTGGGAAAAGCTCCGTCATTGAATTGATCCGCGGATTCTTAGTTAGCAAAGGACATGAAGTCGAGTGTACGCGTGAGCCAGGCGGCACACCGATGGCTGAAGCAATAAGAGAATGCGTTAAACAAACTTGGGATGAGGTTGTTACCCAAGAGACTGAGTTATTATTAATGTATGCAGCACGCAGTCAATTGGTAGAAAATAAAATTAAGCCTGCAATGGCGGCAAATAAATGGGTGATTGGTGACCGACATGACATGTCCTCGGTTGCTTATCAAGGCGGAGGCAGAGGAATAGACTTAAGTGTGTTGAGTGCTTTACGCACAATGACTTTAGGATCTTTTGAGCCTGACTTGGTTCTTTATTTAGACGTTGAACCCAGTGTAGGACTTGCAAGGGCAAAAGGGAGAGGCGAACTTGATCGCATAGAGTTGTCAGGCCTAACGTTTTTTGAAAATGCCCGAAAAACGTATAAAAAACTAGTCAGTGCATCTGATAAAGCAATGGAAATTAATGCGATGCAGACTATGGATGCAGTGCATTGTGATGTAACAATAGCGCTGCAAAAGTGGTATGCCACTTATCTACAAACTCATACACCCGATGCAGCTGAACGCAATGTGACTAAAGCAAGTGGGGTGCGATAATGTATCCTTGGTTAGAAGTAACTTTTAACGCCTTAATAACGCGCTATCAAGTAGCTAAATTACACCATGGTTTGTTATTTATGGGAGCAGCAGATGCGGGTAAAACGCAGCTTTGTCATGCAATAGCAAAAGCACTTTTGTGTAAATCACTCGCAGTATCAACTAACACTGCACCTGACATTCAAAGTGGCGGGCTGTTTGAATCCGAAGACGCTGTCAGACCGCCGCATAAATTGACACAAGAAGCCTGTGGAACATGTAAATCTTGTTTATTAATTAATGCAGGCTCACATCCAGATTTGCATATTATTACCACAGAGAAGTCGCAAATTGGTATTGATGCTATTAGGCAAACGATTAGTAAAATAACCCAAACTGCACAGCTGAGTGGCAACAAAGTCGTTATTATTCCACAAATTGAACTCATGTCTGAATCAGCCAGCAATGCATTGCTAAAGACACTCGAAGAACCTACACCGAATACCTATTTGTTGATGACAACCAATGAGTCTCAACGATTGCTGCCGACTATACTTAGCCGTTGTGAGAAGCAGACAATTGCGCTGCCAAATTACCAACAGAGTTGTGATTGGTTGAGTATGCTACAAATACCAGAACCCAGCAAAGCAGCACTCCTAGCACATGGATCTTCCCCTATTACTTACAGGAATGAATTAGAAGACGCCGACAGTATTGGTTTTGCTGATTTCGTTATAACCCTTCAAGGTATAATGGATGGCAGCGATACAGCGAATCGAGCGGCACTAAAATGGCAGATTGATGCTCCTAAAGTAACAAATTGGTTAGCTCAACATTGGATAGAAATATACAAAAGCAATCAAAATGAATCCGCTTATGCAAACTATCAAGCCTGTTTAGTAGCTGCAAAGCGCATGCATCATCCAGGGCTGAACAAATCGTTAATATTGACCTCATTGTTTGCTCAATTACGTACTATAAAACTAGCATCATTTAGTTAACCTCACTCGGTATTACTTATCGGAATTTAGCTTTGTTAAGTGATTAATTCAATTTTCTAAACTGGAGAGCCTCTTTGTTTGTAGATTCACACTGCCACCTAGATAGATTAAAAAAGAATGATGATGAACTCGTTGAAACCGTTGCTGCAGCGAAAAAAAGAAAAGTAGAGCATATGCTGTGTGTTGCCGTATCGGTTAAAGAATTTAACGATATGAAAGCCAAAGTATCAAAATTTGATAACGTTTCGATGTCCTGTGGTGTGCACCCTTTGCACAACGAAGACGTTTGTAGTTACGATGAATTACTGGCTAGTGTCAAACAGGATGATGTTGTTGCAGTTGGTGAAACAGGACTTGATTATTTCTATAGCCCTGAAACTAAAGACATACAAATACAGTCTTTCGTTGATCACATAAAAGCGGCTAATGTGGTTCAAAAACCACTGATTATTCATACTAGAAATGCCCATAAAGACACTATTAATTTACTAAAACAACATAGAGAGCCGCTAACTATAGGCGTTCTACATTGTTTCACTGAATCACTAGCAATGGCGAAAGAAGCCATAGAAATGGGGTTCTATATCAGCATATCAGGCATCGTTACATTTGCGTCTGCAAAAGAGTTACAGGAGACCGTTAAACAGATACCACTCGAGCGATTACTCATCGAAACTGATAGTCCTTGGTTGGCGCCAGTTCCGCATAGGGGGAAGGAGAACGAGCCTGCAAATGTTGTTGATGTTGCATACTTTATTGCAGAATTACGGGGTATATCGGTGACCGAATTAGCTCAAGCAACAACCGCTAATTTTTATAAATTATTTTCGATGGTAGCAAAATCTGATGCCTGATTTTAAATTTCCGAGTTGGAGACAGCGGCTTGTAAGAAGTCTGCATGTCAGTCGCAGTCAGCCACAATCGAAATACTTTCAAGTGGCAAGCGTTTCTAGGGACGGTATTCCTAAAAATAGGACGATGGTATTTAGAGGTTTTTTACCGGATTCTTTAAATTTGATTTCGGTGACAGATATTCGTAGTGAGAAAGTGTCAGATTGGAAATTGAATACCCCCAAAAAGTTTGAAATATGTTGGTATTTTGCAGGCTCAAGGGAGCAATATCGTATTGCTGGTCACGTTTCGTTGGTCAGTAATGAATTATTAAAAAACGAAAATGCTCCTGATTCCATGAGAAAATCAGCTGATTTTTCAGAGGGTTTCTTACGTCAACAGTGGACTAATTTGTCTCGTGGCGCTCAGCAACAGTTTTTCTGGCCCTCTCCTCGAACGCCCTTTGATAACGACCAAGTGACTCAGACAAAAGAAACTAAAAGTGAATCGCAAATCAATAAGAGCGAGCAGAGCAGCAATGCCGAAAGGACTTTTGATATAAGTGACCATTTTTGCGTAGTCATTTTTACTCCTTTATCAGTTGATTATTTGAATTTAAAAGGCTCACCTCAGTTAAGGTGTTTGTCTGATTTTGAAAATGACTGGTTAGAAGTAGCAGTTAACGCCTAGTCATGGACTAGAAAGAACTCAAAAGTAAAATTGTGAAAATTACCGGATAATTAAATGAGTCATACTAAGCAGCGTGACTCATTTTGGTAATCCAAAACATGTCTAATATACCATATCTAAGATAAGGGAGCTTTTAAGCTAGTCGGTAGTATAAACTGACTATGCTTTCTCTAAACCATCGGATTGAATTGCATTAAACTCAGCCATGTCGGCAATGAAAATGACTTCTGTCCCGCTAAACATAGCCATTTGCTTTAACATTTTTACTTTATGTAAGGGAAGGGTTTGATCGGTATAAATAACAGCGCAAGTTTTCGAAAACAATAAACGTTCAAGGATATCGAATGCCGGCGATGTTTGTGTTGGCTTTATATTTAGTACTAATTTATGCGTGGCTGCTAGCTTCGTTTTAGATGACACATGCGCTACCCAGCGTTTTCTTCTAATGTTCGATTTCTGCAATTGAAATGCCGAGTGGCTAGTGAACGAGACACCCAACAAGTCATCTTGATCAGTTTCTTTAGTGAAGTTTGAGCTCACCATTGAGGAATTCGTTAATGATGAACTTCCTGCTACCTGATTATTATAAGATTGAGTTTGCATATAAGTTACCTGCTGTCTGTTTATCCACTATGTATTTACATACAGTAGTACTGTATAAATAAACATGCAAGTACTATTTAAATATTTTTTTAATTTTAGTTCGTCTTAAGAATAACAAGCAGCCAGAAAAGAGTAAGTATATGGTGGGTTCGTACCATGCCGATTTAACTAACCACAGGTAGTGTAAGCCAGCTAACATAACTGCAACGTAAACTAAGCTATGCAATGTAAACCACTTCGCGCCCATTCGTTTTTTAATCATACCTATAGACGTTACCGACAGAATAATGAGGATTATTAAGGTAACAAACCCGACGGTTATATAAGGACGTTTGATAATCTCAGAGGCTATTAATTGCATCTCAAACTGTAACTCAAATGCAATAAATACGTAAAAATGACTCAAGCCATATAATGCAGAATATAATCCAATAGGACGCCTAAAAGTGAGTAATTGTGCAAACTTGAGTCGCATCGCAAGTGGACTGATTATCAGGCTGATAACAAGTAAGTTAAGTGCGCCAATACCGGTAAAGTCGAGCAGCGCTTGAACTGGGTCGCCGCCAAGTTGGTCGGTAAAGCCCTGATAAAATATAATGGCTAACCAACTAATAGTGACGACATGTAACAGCAAACGGCTAACCCTCATAAGTAAAGGGTTAATTCGTATGGGTTTATTTATTTTTAGCATTTAATAAAATTTACTTAGGTCCATTGATTTGTACAATGGAGCGACTTCGTCATAACCATTGAATGGCAGAGTATCAATTCTATTCTGCGCTAATAAACCACCATCTGTAATGCGGCGTTCTCTAGCTTGTGACCACCTTGGGTGATCTACTTTAGGGTTCACATTGGCGTAAAAGCCATACTCATCAGGCGCTAGGATTTGCCATGTAGTCGGAGGCTGTTTGTCCGTAAGGACAATCTTAACAATCGATTTGATACTTTTGAAGCCATACTTCCAAGGCACAACTAACCTTATTGGAGCACCATTTTGCGGTGGCAATGTTTTACCGTACATTCCTACACTTAACATCGTTAGAGGTTGCATTGCTTCATCAAGTCTTAAGCCTTCGACATAAGGATAATCTACGCCACCACCAGTAAATCGACTGCGCTGGCCAGGCATCTGCTTAGGATCATATAGGGTTTGAAAAGAGACATATTTCGCGCTACTTAAGGGGTTTGCTTTTTTGATGATATTCGCTAACGAAAATCCGACCCATGGAATGACCATTGACCAGGCTTCTACACATCGCAGCCTATAAATTCGTTCTTCTAACTCAAAAGAAGTAAAAAGGTCATCGTAACTGAGCTTAATCGGTTTTTCTACAAGACCTTCAATAGATAATGACCACGGGTCGACTTTAAATGCCTGAGCTTTGTTTTTTGGGTCGTCTTTACCTACGCCAAATTCATAGAAGTTGTTGTAACCTGTGGCTTTGTCCATCGGTGTCAGAACATCAGAAGAGGCGTCGGTTTGTGTTTTTGAAAAATTAAGTGGAGATGTGGCAAATTTGGCTTTATCTTCTTCGCTAAACCAATCAAAAGGCCCTGCAGTGGCCTTTGCAGAGGCACCAAGCAATGAACTAGCACCCAAGTAACCTAGTGTCTTTAAAATATTCCTGCGCTGCCTATAGACTGTTTCATCCGTTACTTGGTTTTCAGTTAACGAATTTGAATTACGAAATTTAAAAATCATGATGTTTTCCTGTTAACACTGACGACTTGCATTAAATGACCAGCCTTAAGCAGGTTAAATTTCAACTAAGGCGTTAATGAGTCTATAACTGCATTAGATTTCGGCAAAAACAAGTGATTATATAACCTAGTTGCGTACTCATCGGTCATCCCCGAAATGTAATCAGCAAGCACTCTATGCTTTGAGTTATCAGAATCAGCTTCCATCCAACGTTTGGCAGTATTAGTCGGAAGTAATCTTTCTGGCTCGGAGCTGAATGCTTCAAATAACGACATTACTATCTGTTGACCTTTATACTCTAAAAGCTGAAGTTCGGGTTTTCGAATGACGTAATTAAACACAAAGGACTTAAACAAGCCGAGTGCAATTTGATAGTTTTTCTCAAAACAAGCGTTGTAATCGATCAGTTCTGACTCAAATAAATCTTGTTTCTGAATGCTAATAGCCGTAATAAAGCAGTTGACCAAAGCGCCAATGGCATTTTTTCTTTCATACGCAGCCGGACTGAAAAGATGGTCAGTTAAAATATCAATTTGGCTAGACAACCAGGGGATCTCAAGAGTTTTGATAGGACCAACGATTTCCACTTCAAAGGTGTCACGCGTAACCATTGACATGACGATAGCATCTTCCAAATCATGTATTGCATAGGCGATATCATCTGCTAACTCCATTATAGAGCAGTCAAATGATTTGTAGCGGGTTTTAGCGTGTCTATTATCACTAACTAAAAATTCTCCTAAGCGATCTTGGTCGTTTTTAGTCAATGGAGAAACTACCCAGTCAAATGCCTTCTTGTCACACAAATATAATCCTTTAGGTGGATGCCATTGCTTTGATTTTACTAAACGATGTGATTTGGGCTTGTCGGTCTCTATTGCATGGTTAGTCAATACGTCAATATAATTTGGATATTTAATTAAGCCCAATAGCGAGCGTCTTGCTAAATTCATCCCATCGATGGGGCTATAAGTCTCTAACTTTGTAAGAATACGAAATGTTTGCCCGTTGCCTTCAAAACCACCGTGTTCATGCATCATATAATGCAGAGCAATTTCACCACCGTGGCCGAAAGGAGGATGACCAATATCATGCGCCAGACATAAACTCTCAATAAGGTGTTCATCAATGCCTAGCTGTGATGAGAGTTCAGGTTGTTTTTGGGCTAATTGAGCCGCAATACCTGTGCCTATCTGCGCGGCTTCTAAAGAGTGAGTTAATCGTGTTCTGTAAAAGTCACTAATACCGATACCTAGCACTTGAGTTTTAGCTTGTAGACGCCGAAAAGCTGCCGAATGCATAATGCGTGCTTTGTCGCGCTGATAAGCGTTGCGGTGGTCTCCGTCGCGTTTCTCTGTTCGGTTAAGCCGTCGCTCTGTCCATTCGTTGCTATGCGTCATATTGATCCTAAGTTTTACCTATTTAAAATTAGTCTATTTTGTTAACTAGTCGGCGAGTTGATCGACACTGACAAAACACTTTTCCTGAAAAATCGACAGGAAATAAGCAACTTCAGGCATCGTGTTTTTGTATTCATTAAGCATTTTTTCAAGTCTGGTTTTTACATGAGAAAACTCTGAATTTTGAAAACGCAGTTCATCACATGCTTTTAAATATGCTGAAATAAGGTCGGCAGCCTTCACCAATGTCTTATATTCGGGTTCAACTTCCTTTTGCACTAATAAGGGTTTGAAAATAGGTTGAAGTTCAATTGGTAATGTTTTTAAACACTCTAATTCCGCCATTTCTTCAATTTTTTTGAATTCGCGGGTCAGATCCGGATTGTGGTACTTTGTCACATGATTAATATCTTGTAACTTGGTCTCGGACACTTCGTGGTACAAGGCTATTGTGGCGGCTTTCTCTGCATTTAAAGTTCCTTTAAAATAGGTATTTCTAATAACAGCAAGAAGATGCGCAATAACAGCGACCTGATGACTATGTTCTGCAACATTTTCATTTTTAACTGCATGCATCAATGCCCATCTTTTTATTAGCGGCATACGCAATATCCATGCTAAAAAAGCACTGTTCATTTATTTGTATTTCCTTATCGCGGTGAACGCGGTTGATAATGCTTATTGTTGAATGCGTGTAATGCATCAAGTTGAGCAATTACTCGTGTTTTATATGCAACAATAACACCTAACACATAACAGCTATTGCTGATAAGTACTAAAAAATCGTTTCATTTGCGACAGAGCTGGTGATAACTGTTCTTTGTGGGGGAGAAACACCAATCTAAAATAGCATCCTTCTTGCAGATTAAATGCACTTCCATGTACTAACAATATTTTCTCTTTATTGAGTAAGTCGAGCACCATATTAACGTCACTTGAAATATTGAACTTCTGGGTATCTACACGAGCAAAACAATACATCGCGCCCATTGGTTTTACACAAGAAATGCCATCAATATCATTAAGTCCGTCGAATGCTAAATTTCGTTGTGATAACAGACGGCCATCGCCAGTGACTAAGTCATTGATACTTTGATAACCACCCAGCGCAGTTTGAATTGCATGTTGACAAGGTACATTGGCGCACATGCGCATAGAAGAAAGAATAGTTAAGCCTTCAATATAGCTTTTTGCTGATTGCTTATCGCCGCTGACTACCATCCATCCGGCTCTAAAACCGGCTACGCGGTAGTTCTTGCTTAAGCCACTAAAAGTGACGCAAAATAAGTCAGGCGCAAGCGCCGCAATGCAGGTGTGTTTAGCATTGTCATATAGTATTTTATCGTAAATTTCGTCACTGAATATGATGAGGTCATATTTACGTGCCAAATCGGCAATCTGATTCAATAACGCTTCGCTATAAACCGCCCCCGTTGGATTATTTGGATTAATTAATACAATGGCTTTAGTGTTTTTTGTGATTTTTGACTCAATGTCAGCCAGATCTGGAAACCAACCGGCTTGCTCGTCACACCGATAATGCACTGCCGTACCCGACGATAAATTTACAGCGGCAGTCCAAAGAGGATAATCCGGCGCAGGGAGCAATACTTCATCGCCATTATTAAGTAGCGCTTGCATTGACATCATTATCATTTCGCTAACCCCATTTCCCAAGTAAATATCCTTAACTTGAATGTTTTTTATACCCATTTGCTGGTAATACTGCATTACGGCAACGCGCGCACTGTATATACCTTGAGAGTCTGTATAGCCTTGTGCGCTAGGTAATTGGTAGATAACGTCTTTTAATATATCGTCCGGTGCTTCAAAGCCAAACGGGGCAGGGTTGCCGATGTTTAATTTTAAGATCCGCTCACCGGCCTCTTCCATTTTGTTCGCTTGTTCTAATACAGGGCCACGGATATCGTAGTAAACATTAGCTAATTTATTGGAGCGATTGATTTTGGACATTAATTATTGGTCTTAAAACTAAAGAGTTGATTGTTCTTAAGAGTAATACAGCCAGGGCCTTCTGTTAAGAGGTGATGACAAGTTTTGTCACATTTTTTATTGCTTAAATTATCAACTATTAACGTAATATAAAGTCAAACTCATTATATTAAGACTAATAGGAGGTTTTTATGCCTGCTCCTTTGTTATGGTTAGGTGCTGCTTGTTTAGGATTATATGCTTCAAATCGGGCAAATAATGCTTATTTGAAACGTACAAACATAATTTGTAAACAGCCCGGGGAAACCTCAAAGCGTGTGGTTCCAAGAAATGGCGCTATTGTTACCTGCGGCATTTTTGGCGTTCTGGACCATACAGGGGTTTGGGTAAATGGTCATATTTATGAGTTAAGCGGAAAAGGCTTAATCCGTTCTGTTTCTCCACAGCGATTTTTGCAGAATAGAAGTGGTGAAAAGATATATGTTGCTTGCAATGACCGTTTCAGGCCGTTAGCTGGTGAAGAAGTGGCGCAACGATGTATTGATAATTTGTATCAGTTGCGAGAGTATCATGTGTTTGATAACAACTGTCATCAGTTTGTATTAGAAATGCTAACTGGAGAAAAAGCTCGGATCACCAGTTTTGGTGAATTAAATGAAGCACTTTCTGCACTTTTCTTAACCCATATCAATTGGTACGAAGCTAGTGTTAATTTTCGTTGAGTAATTTTTGAACTTATTGAGTTTCTGGATTAGTATAAGGTGTAGCTATTGAACTATTCGTTTAATATCCAAAAAAGTTTATATTCCACAATGGGTTAATTATTTACGCTTAATAGGAGATGTTATGTCTCAGCAGTTCGACGAAACGCCAGAATCAGGAATTAAAGACAGTGGTATTGCTCGCGTTATACCTTGTAAAAAGTTAGACGTGTTTGATTCAATAAAATGGCTAGCGCTTGCCGTCAATGATTTCAAACGAGCACCTGTTATCAGCCTCACCTATGGGGCTATTTTTACGCTCATTCCTTGGCTTATTTATTATTTAATCGATTCAACCGGTTGGTACATGATCATATTCCCTGCAATGGTATGTTTCATGTTAATAGGACCTTATTTAGCTGCAGGGCTATACGACGTTGCATGGCAATTTGAAAAAAATAGAAAACCGTCTTTTCGGCATTCCTTAAAGGCAATGTCAAGAAATGCGGTAAATGAATGGGGCTTTGCGATACTCCTCATGGTATTGATGATTTTTTGGCTAAGAATTGCTTCACTACTTCATGCTTTCTATCCTGAATATGAAGCATATACCTTAGCGAGCCTTGCGACGTTTCTGATTATAGGTACTTTAGTTGGTGCTGCATTGACGGTACTCGTTTTCTTTATCACCGCATTTACACAACCAATATTACTAGAAAGACGGGTTGACCTAGCAACGGCAGTGTTAACCAGTATGAATGCCGTTTGGTTGAACAAGAAAGCAATGTTCTTTTGGGCATTCATTATTTTGTTCTCAGTATTTATCGGTTTCGTCACGTTCTTCGCTGCATTTTTAGTCATCATGCCACTTATTGGTTATGCTAGCTGGCACGGCTATATCGACACAATTGATGTAAAGCGCGAAAGAACCTACGAATAGATTCTTTGTCGTTATTTTAGCAAATGATTATTTGATAAATAATAAGCCACAGGGGTTAACCTGTGGCTTTATTTGAAATCCACATCGTTTGGTAAGGAGCAAGAAAGAGCTGTTCAGTTGCGGGGTTTATTGCTTTATCAGCTATCAAGTCATGCCACAAATTATTTTCAATCAGATTAATATCTGACAACCTTATCTCTTGCGCCTCATCCGTGATGTTCGACAGACAAAATATACTTTGTTGACGGTCAATACTCTGTCTCCAATAGCCAAATATTTCAGTCCCTAACTGCAATGTAAATTGGGTTGCGTTTGGATGAAATGCAGGCTGGGAACGTCGAATCCTGATTAGCAAAGACAACCTAGATAGTACTTTGGCATGTGTACTTTGAACGTTTTCTAATTCTGTCATTAGCTGCTTAAAATCCCAACGATGACGATTGATCCCCCGATTTTGTCCCGTGTTTTTTACTTTATCTTCATCATTTGGCGTCCCTAACAATGAATGAATGTAAATCCCCGGAATACCCTCAAGCCCCAGCATTATCGCATGTGCACAAATAAAACGTTGCAGCTGATGTTGGTCTGGGCCTTTAGTAGTTCCTTTGAGTGCGTCGATTAACGCTATGTTCATTTCATAGGGTTTTTGCTGGCCATCCTCTGCTTTTCTCCAAGAAACTTTACCACCAAAACTTTGCATACAATTTGCAAGGTCTTTGATTTCGTGGTCGTCCAACAGACCTTCAGCAGGTCGCAAACCAACACCATCATGAGAAGCTATAAAATTGAAATAGGTAGTCCCATTTTGTGCAGGCGGCATGCTCATCATCCAACTTTTCAAGTAACCACAATCACCTGTTACAAGGGTGTTAATAAGCAGTGGCGGTAATGAGAAGTTATAAATTGCATGGGCTTCATTGGCATTACCGAAGTAGGTAAGGTTTTCTCGATTTGGAATGTTGGTTTCAGTAATGATAATGGTTTCTGGCGCTGTATGCTCAATGAGGGTTCTCAGAAGGCGCACGACTTCGTGTGTTTCCGCTAAATTAATACTTGGGCCACCAACGACTTTCCATAAAAATGCGATTGCGTCCAAACGAAAAATCTTGGTACCTTTATCTAAATACAAGCGAATAATATCAACGAAAGCAATGAGTACGTCCGGGTTTCTAAAATCAAAATCCACTTGATCATGGCTAAACGTGCACCACACGAATTTTGTACCACTGGGTGTGTCAACTTTTTTCAATAGGTCTGATGTTCTTGGTCGCACAACCATGCTTACATTGTCAGTGGGAGACGCTGTAAAAAAGTAGTCACTGCCAATCCCTTCTTGTTTGCTGAAATTTTCAAACCATTGACTGCGTGCAGAACAATGGTTGATAACAACGTCTGTCATTAGTCCATATTCTCTCGAAATAGCCTCTATATCATTCCAGTCACCTAAACTTTGATTTACGCTGGAGTAATCGATAATAGAAAAACCATCATCGGAGCTATACGGAAAATAGGGCAATATGTGAACATGACTAATAATTGAGTCACAATACTCGTTAATAAAACGTCGAAGCGTCTTTAAAGGCTTTTGACTGAAGCCAAATTCAAAACCTTGTGCATTTTCAACAATGCTATCGCCATAGGTAATCATAATGATGTCTGATTCATCCCAACGGTTCTTATGAGGCGTTGGGTAATGGCAATCATCGTTGCTCGTAACACCAATACTAATTTGTAATTTGGGTACAACTAAGGCTATTTCAGAAGGACTTAAGATGTCCTGGTATATCACTTCCAAGTGGTGTTTTACTTTCGCTGTAAATTGAAGGAAATGGTCTGTCATTTTATTATCCTTCGCTGAATTCTTGAGTGTCTTCTTCAACCGCTTTTTTAAGACATTCCAAAACATCTGGCTTTGCGCTTACTACGCGGTTCCAACTGGGAATAAATGGTGTTTCCATCGGATTTTCTAAAAAGCTTTGGCCTGCTTTCATGATGTTGTGAGCAAACATTTCCACGGCTTTTTCTTCGTTGTGAATATCTAATTTCAAGCCGTTCATAACAGCATCATTATGATAGGTTTCTATAAAATCCAACGCAATTCTAAAATACGTTGCCTTAATGGTTCTAAACGTTTCGGTATTAAAGGTTGTGCCTTGCGTCGCCAATTTCCTGAATAAAGCTTTAGTTATGTCAATCGACATTTTAGATAAACCACCTTGCTCGTTATTTAACGACAGGTCTTGGTGTTTATGATCATATGTTTTAGCAATGTCGGCTTGGCATAGTCTGTTATGTGAATAGTTTCTGTGCATTTCAGACAAAACCCCGATTTCCAAGCCCCAATCGCTCGGAATTCTAATGTCATTAAGAACATCCCTTCTAAAAGAAAACTCTCCTGCTAATGGGTAGCGGAAACTGTCCATAAAATCTAAATAATCGTTGGGGCCTAAGGTCATTTTAAGCGCTCTCAAAAGAGGCGTTACTAATAATCGTGAGACCCGACCATTTATTTTACCGTTGGCAACTCGCGCGTAAAAGCCTTTACAGAACTCATAATTAAATTGGGGGTTTGCGACTGGATAAATTAGCCTTGCGAGCAAAGAACGTTCATACGTTAAAATATCACAATCATGCAACGCAACACTCTCTACTTTGCCTGATGCAAGAATATAGCCCATGCAATACCAGACATTCCTACCTTTGCCTAACTCTTTAGGCGCCAAACCGAGTTCTTGTAATTCTGCATCAAGCGCTTGCAATCGTGGACCATCATTCCATAATATTCGATGATGTTGAGGTAGCGTCGAGAAAAATTTGAGCGCATATTTGTATTGGTCCAAGTTCGCGCGATCAAGACCGATAACTATTTCCGAAAGATAAGGGACTTCTTTGATGTGTTCTATAGTCGCTGGGAGGGCTTGTCCTTCTAACTCAGAAAATAATGAGGGAAGAATTAAACCTAAGGGCCGCTTCTTAGAAAATTCACTTAGCTCGGCTTCGAGATCTTCAATTGAACGGTCTTCTAAATTGTGTAACGTGGTTACTATGCCATTTTGATAAAAATCAGCCACCTGTAGCTCCTTAAGTTGTTTTATCAGATTTTTTGCTTGGACTAAAAAATACGGATTCAGGAATGAGCTGATCGAGTACTTCTGTCCAACCTTTTGGACCCAATTGATTGCTAGTATATAATTTTATGGTTCTTTCTAATTTTGGGGGCTCATGCACGGGAGAAGCGATCCTAACCGCAGTATCAGCAACCTCTAACATCGAAACGTCGTTTTTGCCGTCACCCAAGGCTATTGTGCTTATCGTAATTCCTTTATGTTGACGTTGATATTCCTTCAGCAACCAAGCTAGTGCGACACCTTTATTGCAATCACCATCAATGTGCAAAAAACGCCCACCTGTGACCGGATGTGCACCTAAGCGATGCAACATAAGAATAAATTTTTCTAACTGCTCATCAGTACCTTTCCAAAGCAAAGGTTCGCCGAATTGCCGTTGTGATGAGAGTAGAGCATCTTCTTCGTCAAGTCCGGTTAACTCAATAATTCGTTCAAGTGACATATTCATGAATGATTCAAAAAGATGACCATACTCAGGGGTAATCTTCTTGATGAGTCCTAACCAATAATTACGTTTTGAACTAAATGATTTTACCCAGAAACCGTCCTGCCAAACGGCCCCTCTCGGTTTTTCAGGTAAAAAATCCTTATTTATAAAAATAGCGGCACCATTCTCAACAATAAAAGGGCCACTTAGTTCCAGTCTTTTACGCAGTTGTAAAAGTTCAGCAAAGGTTTTGCTGGTATTTGGAATGATTGGGATCCCGTGACCTAATAGCCTTTTCATACAGGCCTTCGCATCTTCATACTCATAGGTATAATGGTCAAGAAGCGTGCCGTCCAAGTCAGTAAAAATAAGGACTTGCCGGTTGTATTTACTAATTAATTCTCTTTGCATTATTTCTACTTTTGGTGATGTTTCTTGCATTGTCTAATTCAAATATAAAATCAGCGTATTTACCCAGTGTACATAAAGTGTGTTCAGTTAGCCTCTGATAATATTGAATAAATGTAAGAATATCTTCATCACTCATGATATGTGAACCTTCACCGACCCGTTGTTTTAACTTTTCCTCCTGTTGGCGTCGCCACGCGGACACAGCATCAAAACTAGGGGCTTTTAAAAAAATCCAAGTATTCATATAGGCGTAAAGTGGAGTATAAGTCGTTTCTAGTGCACAATTAACATAGTGGCGCCAAGTGCCAGCACTATCTTGTTCCTCTTCAAGTTCATTGACGGCTTTTGCTAAGTCTTGTACTTCTTGCGCTCTTGTTCCCCAGCACCAGCCTTCGATGATCACAATATCGACGTGGGATGTTACTTTTTGCCATTTGCTAGCAGGTGAGCGGTCATCAATTGATTTATCGAAAGTAGGAATATCGATTGCTTTATTCAACGTTAAAGAATGTAAAACCTCAGCCATCATTTTAATATCATGCGTGCCGGGCACGCCTCTTGTTGCTAATAGCGGATGCACCGTTTGTGACAAGTTTATGCGTTCTGCTTTTGTATAATAGAAGTCATCGAGTGACAAAACGATCGACTTTTTTTTATAATATTGGGTGAACAAACAACTCATTAGTCCGCTCAGGGTGGACTTACCCGACCCCTGACACCCATTGATACCGATAAAGTAAGGAACACGGGCGCCAGATTGTGAACTCGTTGATTCATTGTGGTGCACTTCAATTGAATCGCACAGTGGCTTGAACCATTTTAGTGCAACGTCAAGGTAGTCACTTGGAAGCTTTTCCTTGACTATGTATTGCTTGATCAATGTTGTTAGTTCTTGCATTTACGCCTTCTAGAGCCTCGATTAAAGCACATTACAGTGATACTAAACGATAAGAATGAGTCATCAGGTTTCACCTAGATAGCCGCAATTTGATAGTAAATAGATAGTAAAACACTACTAGAATATTGAAAAGGTATTCAAAGTCTATGCCAATCAACGTCTATTCTAATTAAGTGAACTGCCGAGCGACTAAAGACCGCTTAGTTTTCTCGATATTTCGGAGAAAAGCGTTTTCTGGCGATTAACATTGCTTAATAGTGCATGCCCTCAATAAAACGCAGACGCCGCTAGGAATATCATTCCTCTTTTATTGTAGCCTACTTATTACTACTTTTTTGTCGCAATAAAAACGGCTCGTTTGGGGGCAGGGTAACCTTCAATTGTAAGTTTGGGGTCATGCGGGTCTAAAAAATCGACCAGCGAATGATTTGTCATCCATGGGGTTGCTCTTTGTTCTTCGATAGAGGTTACGTTCTCATCCACTTTTCTAATATCCACAAAGCCAACTCTTGAAAGCCATTGTGTTAGTGCATCACAACTAGGTAAAAACCAGACGTTGCGCATTTGCGCATAGCGCTCCCCCGGCATTAACACCGACGTTTCATCGCCATCGATAACAAGGGTCTCAAGAACTAATTGCCCGCCGCTCGATAATTGATTTTTGAGCTGATAAATAAACTCAATAGGATCACGACGGTGATAAAGCACGCCCATAGAGAACACAGTGTCGAAAGCATTTAACTCAGGCATGTCCTCGATGCCTTGCGGTATGTAATGAACGCGTTGTTGTGGTAGGTATTTTTTAAAGATCTGAAATTGATAGAAAAAAAGTTCAGTAGGGTCAATGCCTACAACCAACCTAGCGTTTTCACCTAGCATTCTGAATAAGTGATAGCCGCTGCCACATCCAACATCAAGTACTTTTTTGTTGGCTAATGGTTCTATATGAGGTAAAACTCGGTCCCATTTCCAATCTGAATGCCATTCAGTATCGATATCGATGCCAAACAGATGAAAAGGCCCTTTTCGCCACGGCATAAACTGCTTTAAGACGGACTCTATATGCGCTAGTTGCCCATCACCAAGCGTACCATCTTGCGAGAAAGAAACTTGCGTCTTTAAATCAATTTGCTTGGGAGTAATGTCAGGCAATTGCTGTAACTGCTTTTGCCACTTTTTTGTATCACCATGATTCGCACCAGTCTCCCAGCGTTCAAGCTGAGGAATGAGGGTTGCAATCCAGTGTTCCAAATTTGTGCCAATTAAGTCGGTATACAAAGCAGATTTCCAGCTCATATTATTGTCCTTTGATGGCAAAAAATGAAACGAAGTTAAATTGTTGATACCAAATACTAACCGCATCAAAGCCGGTATTTAATAACCTTTTTTCATGCAAAGAATATTCATCAAGGATCATAACATTTTCTAGTGCAGTGCGTTTCTGACTTATCTCTAAGTTACTGTAACCATTCTCTCTTTTAAAATCATGATGCAGATCGATTATAGCAGAGTCCATCACTGCATGACCTAGTTTGATTTTTTCAGAGAGTATGAGAATACCACCAGGAATAAGCGCATCAAATAGCTTTGTCATTAAAACGTCTCTGAGTTTAGGTTGGATAAACTGCAAGGTGAAGTTCATTACAATGACCGACGCATTGTTTATATCAAAATCGACAATATCAGCTTCGGTTATGTTAATAGGAGTAGCGTAGGTGTATGAGTCGACATGACGTTGACAGCGCTCAACCATTGCGGAGCTATTATCAACACCAATAATTTGTATATTCTGCTGTTGATTGTGTTTTGCAATTGATAAGCTAACAGCACCTAACGAACAGCCTAAATCATAGACCTTGGACTCAGGAACAATAAACTTAGCCGCTAGTCTGCCAACACCATCAATAATATTGGTATAGCCTGGTATCGACCTTTCAATCATATCTGGAAAAACATCGACGACTTGTCTATTGAAGCTAAAATCATCTATTTCATTTTGTTGTTTCTGATAGATAGTATCGGGTGATTCATTTTTGTCGTATTCTGGCATTATAATCTAAAACTTTTATGTAATTTTCTTTTGTGAAGGCAAATGAACAGCACTATATATATGAAGGATGTGATACCTTAGTCTATAATTATATGCAGTTCGCACGCGAAGTATATAAAAGTGAGCTATTAATTAATAGTTATAACTAAGCAAATAAATCAGTTGAGTCTTCTTATGTACAAGTTTTTGATTGCCGATGACCATCCTCTGTTTCGCGATGCTTTAAAGGGCGCGTTATCAAGCTGTTTCACCGATGTCACGTTTTTAGAGTCTAATTCACTCAATACGACTATTGACGTGTTGCGTAAAAATCGCAATGTTTCTATTGTTATACTAGATTTGAATATGCCTGGATGTGATAATTTTTATGGTTTACTCCGTGTAAAAGAAGTATTTCCAAATCTTCCCATCGTAGTACTGTCTGCTAGTGATTCTTTGATAACAGTCTCACAAGTTATGGCATTTGGTGCTGATGGTTTTATTCCGAAAACTACAGCAACACCCATGATTAAAGACGCATTACTAGCCATTTTAGGTGGACATAAATGGTTGCCAAAGGGGATCGCTGCTGCATTATTAGACGTTGATAGTGAGGCAAAAGACATCGCAGTGAAATTGAAAGAGCTGACACCAAAACAGTTTCAAGTTTTGAAACTGCTAAAAGATGGCTTAATGAACAAACAAATAGCAGACAAACTTAACGTCACCGAGGCGACGGTTAAAGCGCATATTGGCGTTATCTTTAAGAAGTTAGAGGTGAAAACGCGAACACAAATTGTTTTAGCTGTCGAGAAACTGCAACTGGATTAATCTAGTTGGCCGCTTAATTTTTTAATAGCAAACTAATTGAGGGTAAGAAGTGTACGATAAAAACTTACCCTTAGTCGATCTACACCGCCATCTAGATGGCAATATACCGCCTAAACTCATTTGGCAATTAGCCCAAGAGTACGCAATTGAACTGCCCGTGACTTCAGAATCTGAATTGGCTGAATGTGCTGTTATTCAAGACAAAGTCAGTGACTTACTCTCTTTCTTACAAAAACTAAATTATGGCGTATCTGTTTTAGCGACTCCGGAAGCTTGTTATAAAGTGGCTTATGAAAATGTGGTTATGGCTAAAATGGAAGGCATCGATTATGCCGAATTGCGTTTTTCACCGTTATTTATGGCCAAAGCATTTGATCTGCCATTGAATGCTGTTGTTGAGGCCGTTGTTGAGGGCGTAAAAGCAGGTAACGCGGATCATAATACCCAATATCAGCTAATCGGTATTCTTAGCCGGACCTTCGGTGCAGATGTCTGCCACCGTGAACTGCTGTCTATTTTGGCATATTCAAAGCATATCATTGCACTTGATTTAGCTGGAGATGAGCTTAATTATCCTGCTCATATGTTCGTCGATCACTTTAAATTGGCTAGAGACGCGGGTTTACAGGTTACCGTGCATGCAGGTGAAGCCGCTGGACCTGAAAGTGTATGGGATGCGATTAAATTACTTGGAGCGCAAAGAATTGGCCATGGTGTCGCCGTTGCGCAAGATCAAAAGTTAATCAACTTCATGCTAAAAAACGATATCGGTATTGAGAGTTGTTTAACCTCCAATTACCAAACTGGTACTTGGATTGATACTAAAAATCATCCGTTAAAAAGCTTTTTAGAAAGTGGATTATCCGTCAGTTTAAATACTGATGACCCAGGTGTTTCAGATATAGATATTAAACATGAATACTCTATTGCTAGTAATATAGTTAAGTTGAACAAACAACAAATAAAGCAAATTCAACTACATGGTCACAATCAACGTTTTACCCAAGCATAAAAAAAGACCTCAGATAATCTGAAGTCCTTTATACAGTAACTAACGCTTTACCTACTTAAACAGTTTCTTTTAACTTAGTGGTTTTGCGCTTAGCAGCCGGTTTTTTCACTTTCTTGCTAGTCGACATCAGCAACTCTTGGTTATCGAAATCATCTACATTAATCGTTCTTAATCGGCCAGCTTCAGCTGTTTTCATTAACTCCGCTTCGTCATTGGTAATGATACCTTCTTGCAATGCTCGCTCAGCAAGCGTGTCAAGATTGGTCATTGGCAATTTCTCACCTAATTTTTTACATATTTTGTCAAAAATTGGTTCGCATTTAACGATGTTAATCAATGTTTTCTCTAAATCACCAAGTAAATTACCCTCTTCTTGAGTCAGGTATTGGCCGTGGCCTAGTCTGTCTCTAGTCGCATTTGGATGCTGCAGAATGTGTGCAATTTTGTGCTCAAGCTCATCTGAAGGGGCACTATAACGTTTCCCAAATGGCAACACCAATAGACGCATTGATATAGCGACCGCAGGGTTAGGAAAGTTTTTCAAGAAGTTATCAAGCGCTTCTTCTAACTTGGATAAACAGTCTTGCATTGCCCAGTGTACGAAAGGTAGATCGTCATGATTACGACCTTGTTCGTCAAAACGCTTCATCACAGCTGACCCAAGATATAAGTAGCTTAAAATATCACCAAGTCGCGCAGACAAGCGTTCTCTTCTTTTAAGTGAACCGCCTAACACACCCATAGAAACATCGGTTAACAACGCTAAATTCGCACTATAGCCTTGCATGCTTCTATAGTATTTAGCTGTTTCGTCTCTGAAAGGTGCTGAGCTTAAACGTCCGCCTGTTAAGCTAAACCAAATTGAACGGAATGTATTACTAACTGCGAAACGAATGTGACCAAATACAGCATCGTCAAACGCTTCTAGTTGTTCTTTATGGTCTTCCATTTGTGACGCATAAATTTCTTTTAATACATAAGGGTGACAGCGCATTGCACCTTGACCAAAAATCATCATATTTCTAGTTAGAATATTCGCACCTTCAACAGTAATAGAAATTGGCACACCTTGATAAGCTCTACCTAAGTAGTTGTTTGGACCTAAACAAATACCTTTGCCGCCATGCACGTCCATCGAATCATTAACGACTTGACGCATTCTCTCTGTTAAGTGGTACTTACAGATAGCCGAAATAACTGAAGGCTTATGACCTAAGTCAACACCCGCAGTTGAAAGGGAAGTTACTGCATCCATCAGATAAGCGTTACCACCAATACGACCTAACATCTCCTCAACACCTTCCATCTGGCCTATAGGCATGCGGAATTGACGACGAATCCGAGAATAAGCGCCGGTTGCTAAAGCGAGTGATTTTGCACCGCCGGCCGCCGATGATGGCAAGGTAATACAGCGTCCAACTGATAAACATTCCATCAGCATACGCCAACCCTTGCCAGCCATGTTTTGGCCACCAATAATATAACTTAGAGGCACGAAAATATTCTCTCCGCGAACAGGCCCATTATGAAACGGCACATTTAACGGGAAATGACGACGCCCACAATCTAGGCCTTTTGTTTCTCTTGGAATTAAGGCACAGGTTATGCCCAAGTCTTCGATGTCACCAAGTAAGCCATCGGGATCCTGAAGTTTGAACGCAAGACCAATAACCGTTGCTACTGGCGCTAATGTTATATAACGTTTTGAAAAAGTCAGGCGCATACCTAACACTTCTTTACCTTCAAACTCGCCTTTGCAAACCACTCCGAAATCGGGAATTGCGCCAGCATCGGAACCGGCCTCTGGACTAGTGAGTGCAAAGCACGGAATTTCGTCACCAACAGCCAACCGAGGCAAATAATAATCTTGTTGTTCTTTTGTGCCATAGTGCTGAAGGAGTTCACCGGGACCAAGCGAGTTTGGTACACCAACAGTGCTAGATAATACAGCACTAACGCCGGCTAATTTTTGCAACACTCTTGATTGTGCATATGCAGAAAAAGCCAAGCCACCATATTCTTTCTTAATAATCATGGCGAAAAATTTGTTGTCTTTCAGGTATTGCCAAATTTCATCCGACATATCTGCATCGACGTGATTTATCTGCCATTCATCAGCCATTCGACTAACCACTTCACATGGTCCGTCTATAAATGTCTGTTCTTCTACGGTAAGTCGTGGCTGAGAGATGGCATGAAATTTCTGCCAATCCGGTTTACCGCTAAAAATATCGCCGTCCCACCAAACAGTCCCAGCATCGATCGCTTCTTGTTCGGTTATCGACATTTCAGGCATGACCCTTTTATAAAATGCCAATAGTTTTGTCGTAATGTAATCTTTGCGAAACGGTGAATAGGCAAGGGGAATAACCACTAAGGCAAATACTACCCAGCCAATAACTCCAATTCCTCCTGCGACAGAACCGACAACCATTGCGACGCTAATTGCAATAACTGTTGTTTGCGAAGAAGTTTGTTTATAGGCTGTAATGCCATAAACACCTAATACTATAAGTAACCATAATAATTCGTTCATGCATGCTCCTGCAGGTCTGACCAGATTGTCAACGTTATTACTTGATGCATCAAAGATCAAGTGATTTAGCGTAAAAGAGGACGACCATCCTCAGCTATGTTTACGTAGTATACAGTAAAAAGAACTAAAATTTTTGGTAAGTATTTAAACGAATGTCGCCTTGTTCTTCATCATCTTTAAATTGCTGAAGGCGCACTAGGACATAATCAAGAGAGGGGGCAAACCAAGCATAGGTTTGTCTTTTTCTACTATCGCGATTTACTCTCACCTTTATTGCTTCAATGTTGCCATAGGGGAGAGTTACTATTTCTTTTTCAACGACTTCTACTTTATAGAGGCGCTTTTGTCCGCGGTAATTAAGAAATTTATATTCAAATTGTGTTTTATTTTGTGCTAGCTGCCTTGAAATGTCGATGCGAAATAATTGATTGTCAAATTCGCCTTCCCATTTAAGATTGTCTTGGCCGCTAATAATAATAGTTTGCGATTTTGCGTCGAACTCAGCGTTTAAGGATTTATTTGAACCGGTTCCCTTGCGTTTGAAATCGTAAGTGATAGGGGTGATTTTTCCATCGATAAAAGAAAAAGTACTTGTTTCATAACGTCTATCAGAAAGAAAGAAGCGTGATACTTTTGAGAAATACTTGAGTTGATATAGGTTATCACTCGTTGACTTCAAACTGAGTTCAGCAGTACCTATGTTTTTGTCATGGCGATACGCTTCATACTTAGCGACAAAAGGAGAAGGTAATTCGCTAACATCTTTTGCTAAACTAACACTGCCCGCCAGTGTAAACAAAATAACGCTAATTGCCTTCAACATTTTAGTCACTTGCATATCCACACTCCGGTAATTCTTGTCCATCAAATATCGCTTTCATATTGATGAGCGCTATTCTCTCATTACACAACCAATTAACCACAAGTGGATAAATTTTGTGTTCTTGTACTAATACACGTGAAGCAAGATCATCAACGGTGTCATCGTCGAATACCGGTACTTTGGCTTGCAGAATGACGGGCCCGCCATCCAGTTCTGGAGTGACAAAGTGCACTGATGTTCCATGTTCACGGTCTTCGTTGTCTATTGCACGTTGGTGCGTTTTCAAGCCTGTATAATTGGGCAACAAAGATGGGTGAATGTTCAATAGTTTACCTAAATATTTTGCAACAAACCCTGCACTAAGGATACGCATAAACCCTGCAAGTACAATAACATCAGGTTGAGCAGCGTCAATCTCTTGTGCCAATGCTATATCAAAAGAACCCCTATCAGGAAATGTTTTATGATCAACACAAACAGATGGAATATTTGATTGTGCCGCTCTTTCTAGTGCATAAGCAGTTGGTACATTCGATATTAACTTTACAACTACACCATTAATTGTTTCTTTTGCACAAGCATCGATGATAGCTTGTGCGTTTGAACCACTGCCAGATACGAGGATCACTATACGTTTTTGACTGCTAGTCATTATGAGTTGATTACCACTTGTTCTTGACCTTCGCTTAGCGTCTGAATTTCACCAATAACCCATGCGTTTTCACCCAAAGCGTTGAAGGCTTTTGTAATTATGTCGGCATCTTGAGACTCAACAGCGAGTATCATGCCAACGCCACAGTTAAATGTACGATACATTTCGTGGGTCGTGACGTTTCCTTTCTGTTGCAACAGATTGAAAACTTGAGGCCACTGCCAGCTCGTTCCGTCAATGACGGCCTGCATGTCTGAAGGCAGTACTCGTGGTATATTTTCCCAGAATCCGCCACCCGTTATATGCGATATTGCGTTAACATTGTGTTTTTCTAAAATCGCTAAAACCGATTTAACGTATATTCGTGTTGGTTCAAGTAAATGTTCGCTCACTGTCTTGCCGTCTAAATCGTCGTTTAAATCGATTCCACTAACTTCAATAATTTTTCGGATTAGTGAGTAGCCATTAGAGTGAGGTCCTGAGGAACCCAAAGCGATTAATTTATTACCCGGAGCAACTTTAGAACCATCGATAACGTTTTCTGCTTCAACCACGCCAACACAAAATCCAGCAACGTCGTAATCTTCGCCTTCATACATTCCAGGCATTTCAGCGGTTTCACCACCAATCAATGCGCAGCCAGCTAATAAGCATCCTTCTCCAATACCGGTGACGACGGTTGCAGCTGTATCAACATCTAATTTACCAGTCGCATAGTAATCGAGGAAAAAAAGCGGTTCTGCGCCTTGTACAATGAGGTCATTGACACACATGGCCACTAGGTCAATACCGATGCCGTCATGTTTATTTTGATCCATCGCTAAGCGCAGTTTAGTGCCAACACCATCGGTGCCTGAAACTAACATAGGATGCTTATATTTCGTCGGGATAGAGCATAAAGCACCAAAACCACCTAAGCCGCCTTTCACTTCTGGACGATGCGTTTTTTTGCTTACCGATTTTATTCTTTCAACTAATCGATTCCCCGCATCAATATCTACACCGGCATCTTTATAACTTAGTGGTTTGGTTTGCTCAGTCACACGCTTTCCTTTGAAAATTTTGAAGGCAGAATTTTAACAGCTCACTGACTTAAAAGGTATCAAAAAACGACTAAGAATAAATATCGGATGCAAAAAACCCCGAAATATCTGACAATAGCCCAAGAACGCTCTAAGGATTTACTAGTTTTGAATATATTGTTTTCCATCTTCGTGGTTATTTTATGCTCGGTTATATCGATTGAAGGCCGTTGTGCGCCAATTGAACACCTAAATAAGGGCCAAATAATAGTAACGGATCAATCTAATTTTACCCAAAAGAAAGCGGGTAAAAGTGCATTTCAGCAGGTTGTTGTAAAGTTAAGTGGAGATGTTGAGGTCCTCGAAAATAGTCAAATAAGGCTATCAGCAACCAATTTTGAACAATTTTTGGTCGCAAGTACCTTTATTCAAGACGGTGATAAATTACTATATCAAGCAGAATTTAATGAACAGAAAATTGTTGCTTTGCTACGCTCTGAAAATCTTAATATTTGGGGCAAAAGAAGACCATCAGGTTTACTTTGGTTAGCCATTGAAGATGATGCGAGCAAAAATAAATCCCTTGTTACTCAATCTAGTAGTAGCAGATACCTCGAAACTATTCACCAAGCTACCTATGACCGGGGAATTGAATTGTTAATGCCAATTGGTGATTTAACTGATTCAATGAATGTAACTGCATTCGATGTTTGGGGTTTGTTCTCTTCATCAATCTTTAATAAGTCGGTTCGTTATGGCACTAACTATGTTATTGGTGCCCGAGTTGGTATTGTTTTCGACGATTACAGTGCTAGTGAAAAACTGCAGCTCTCCTACTTCATAACGAACGGGCAAACGATAGAGACAAATGAAATAGTGGGGGACGACATTGCCGCATTGATTACCCTATTTGTGAATGAATATACAACGTATTTAGCGAATTTGTATTCTGTCGAGGCTAGCGAAACGGGCCAACTTTATTCTGTCACTTTGAATATTGCGAACGTCAATACGTTGGTTAAATATAGAGAAGTATTAGAGATATTATCATCACTAACAGTGACGCAAAACGTTGACTTACTCGCCCAGTCAAAAGATGTAGCCACTTTCACACTAGCATCCAATGTGCCGGTTCAACGCTTAAAAACAATTTTAAAGCTTGAGCAAAATCTACGAGAACCAGAATATCAGCGACCAGATTCAGCCGTTGTTATTGATTATGAATGGCGAGGTAACTAAACTTGCAATTAAGTTTACCCGTTTCACTGTCAGATGATGAAACGTTCGATTCTTTCCTTGAAGTTGACAATGAGTTTGTTGCTTCTTACATGCAGGCGTTTTGTCTTCGCAATAACGAAAGCAAAAAAGCGTTGTGTTATTTATTCGGTGCATCGGGATTGGGTAAGTCGCATTTGTTGTTTGCTTGTTGCCATCAAGCAACTTTGAATGGCCTGCGAACTGTGTACCTGAACATGCTCGAATTAAAAGAAATGCCAAGCGAAGTTATCGGTGATATTGCCGATTATGATGTTATCTGTATTGATAATTTACATGAAATTGCGGGCAATCAAGCTTGGGAAAGGACCATATTTGACCTAATTAACCAAGTTTTAGAGCGCACTCATCAACCTAGAATTATTATGTCCGCGCAGTCTTCTCCCCTAGTTGATGATTTTAAATTGCCGGATTTAGTGTCAAGACTTACATGGGGGGCAGTTTTTCAGCTTGCTTCGCGTTCAGATGATTCGCTTCGCCGTATTATTCAATTTCGAATAGAGCACCGAGGACTAGAAGCCAGCGAAGACTGTATCAAGTTTTTGTTAACAAGGGTTGATAGAGAACTCAGCAACCTCATGTTAATTGTAGATGAATTGGATAAAAAATCTTTACAAGCCAAGCGCAAGCTTACGATCCCTTTCATAAAGCAAGCACTCAACTTGTAGTCAACGCTAGTTGGGTAACGCTGGTCTTCCAATATGTAAGTTCATTTCGTCAATAGTGGAGGTTCTTTCAATACGATAGGGGACTTTAATTGAGTTTTGGCTTGCTACGCCTTCACGTAAATCAATATTATCAAACCAACTGACGTCTCTGCGCAATTGGGCAGGGGCAGGCAGTTCGCCTTGTAATATTGCTATGTCGCCTAGCTCAGGTAAAATATTCGCAACCGTAAATCGAGTTCTTGCTTGAATAGTAGGGTGATTGAAGCGATCTCTTTGGCCCCACCTAACTAAAAAATCAGGATTGCTAGTCGTGTTCACAATGCCAATGTCAGCTGAAGCGCCCAATCGATATTGCATCATGAAACGCTCAAATAGCGTCGCAAAGTCCTCTCTTTCATTCAAATATGAATAATAAGAAGAGGCAATATCCGGAGTGAAAAACGATTCTATATCGCTGGCAACATAGTTCTTTTGTGTATTGGTAGCATTATCACCTGAAAAACTAACTTGTGCCAACGCCTTCATTTGAGATGAGCTAAGCGGAAAGTTATTAATCATGATGTCGGAGTTTGTGCCATTGTTATTGAAAAAGTTAAGTGGATCATCTGAGTTCGACAAGCCAGCCCAAACATCGGAAGGGAAAAAGTCATTGGCGTGGCCTAATTCATGGTACATCAACCATGATATATCGGCTTCTAATGCATCAAACGTTCTCGTCTCTCTAGCTGCTGAAGAGAAACTTTGGCCAGGCATGTAAGGCGCATTATTTTTAACATAACGCCATAATACTCTGAATTGTAAATCACCGCCAAACCCAGTTCTAAAGTCAGGTACCTCATTTAACGTATCTCTCTCTTCTGGTGTAACCCAAAAATTTCGAGCGTCTAGATAAATAGCTCCTGTTGCAGCCCAGTAAAATGAAGGACGCACATCATAAGATATAACGACAGCTGTGACGCCACGTAATAGCTTCAACATATCTGGACCAGCCGCAGATTGTTCAAGGTATTGTCTAAAGCGTTGGCCCATCCAATCGTGCGACACGAGAGTTCTATCAAGAATATCGTCAATACTTGGGTTAATAGCCTGTTTACCTATAATTGGTAGAGTACCAAAAGTGCAAGTGCTGCTTAGCGTATTCGTATATATGCAAGCTTCAATAGCCGCTTTGTAAGGCGAGTCAGAGTTAAATGAGAAAACGTCCTCACTCGTAATAATATTACTATTGGGGAAATACGCATTATCAATTATCTGGGTATCATTAATAGTAATGATATTTGTATCAATTGAGCTGCTTAAGTCTGAAAATGTGACTGCAGTTTCAAATTGAATAATTTGATCACTGTTAACAGCGGGGGCGTTAAAGAATGCTCTATTTTCTTGACTTTGAAAATCGATCACGGCCGGACCTGCTACTTGTCTCCACACAATGGAAGCCGTGCTAATATCGTTGTTAAATGAGTCGACGCGAAGTGACACTTTAGCTCGTTCAGTCACCGTATGATCCAGTCTCAGGTTCGCCACTGTTATTTCGCTTTGCTGCACTGAAAAGTCGTGAGTAATTTGTCGAGTCGCAGTATTAGTTGTGACATCTGCCTGCAGAATATAATCGCCTGCTTCGAGTGCATCAAAACCGATAGTTTGAGAATTAGTTGCTAACAATGTCAATTCAGGACCGCTTATTTGTTGCCAACGAACCGAGGTTATCTGGCTACTATCGTTAGTGATAAGAGCAAAGCCGTACGAGCCATTCGTGATAAATTCGCTATCGCCATAAAGCTCAATATTTCCAAATACTGCAATAGGATCGATAGAACCAACACTGTCAGTTATGACTGGCGGCGGTAATTCTCCGCGTCCGCTAGTCTGTCCGTCATTTGAAGAGCCGCCGCATGCCGTTAAATAAAACGCGCAACAAAAAACAGTAGCTAAAGTAAGTGAACTTTTATTAACGAGATATTGTTTACTCATGTGGCTTGCCCTCATACAGGTTTTTTTCTTCTTCCATTACGGTTGACAACTTTGGTAAACCGGTACCTAGTTCTTGTCCACGTAATCGAGCGAAACTACTACATCCGGCAAACATGCCAACAGCGAGAACAAGCTCGATACTCGCATAAAATATTTGCGTAGGTTCAGCATATATGACCGTAATTGCATGTAAAAAGTATAGCAAAACAATAAAACTAGCCCAAGCATGAGTGTAAGGTTTTCCTTGCACTATGCCCGGTAGTGGCAATAACAAAGGCAGAATGTAAATAATAACTTTAAACGCAATTGAATAATCTGCTGTCATTGGTAAAAAGAAATACCAGACAATCATCCAACCTAGTAAACCTAGATGAGAATACAACGCGAGGTATCTCAGTTTTTTAACACGGTCCGACATTGGGACACTTGTTTTGGATTGGCTCATATTAATTTCCTGAATTAATTTTTAACTTTTTAGCAATGATGGCAAGGCGTTTTCCTTGGGCAATAGCTATTTCTTGCTCTTCATGACTTAGTCTTGTTTTATTCGGTAACGCAACTGCTGATGCACCATACGGCGTTCCACCAGACGTCGTTTTATGCAGTTCTGCAACGGAATAGGGAACACCAATATACAGCATACCATGGTGTATTAACGGCATCATCATACTGATTAACGTTGTTTCCTGGCCACCATGCAGACTTGAGCTGGATGTAAACGTGCAGGCAGGTTTATTAATCAAGCTTCCTTTCAACCACAATCCGGAGGTTGTATCCCAAAAGAATTTCATTGCTCCAGACATATTACCAAAATGAGTTGGACTGCCAAGTGCCAGCCCATCACAACGGGCTAGTTCTTCTAGCGTGACGTACGGCGCACCGCTTGTGGGAACCGCTGCAACTGAATCACCGATATGATTGCTTACGTCAGGTACTGTTCTTAACATGGCTTCGCCACCGTCAGACTCAATACCTTTTACTATCGACTCAGCTAACATTTTTGTTAGTCCGTGTTTACTGTAATACAACACCAGTACTTGGCATAATGCATTGTTCATTATTTATCTTTACCTTATATAGCTTTAGTTAAAGCCCGACTAATTTTTGTATATTCTCTAATGGACGACCGATAGCTGCGTTTTTACCGTTAGTGAGGATAGGCCGTTCTAATAGTTTAGGAAAAGCGACTATGGTTTTAAAAACGTCGCTATTAGATGATGTTTTGGTCAGTCCACACTCTGTGAATTCTTGTTCCTTCGTTCGAACCATTTCAAATGCGTTAGCGAAACCTAATGCATCCAGAAGCCCAGAAATTTCCTTCACATCTAAGGGAACCTTTAGGTACTCTCTGATGTCTACTTCGATATCGTTTTCCATTAAGAAGGCTAAACCTTGCCTGCTTTTTGTGCACCTAGGATTATGATAATAAACGTAATTAGCCATTTTTATTGTCTCTGTTAATTTTCAATTTTTATTTATTATATTACTATATACTAAAAATTAGATTGTTCAGTTTACACAACCCAGTATTAACTTAACTGGTTCGAATCGAGTAAGGAGTGAAGAGTGAAAAAAATTCTATTATATGTGGTTGTTGGTATTAGTTCTCTTGCCCTTGGAATTACCTATCAACTCAACAATAGATACGATTTTACTACACTTGATGGTTCCACTTATCAATTCAAAGAATTACAAGGTAAGTGGATTGTTATTAATTACTTTGCTGAATGGTGCGCTCCTTGTTTACGCGAAATTCCGGAACTTAACGAGTTCAGTAAATTAATTGATAGAAACCAAAATGCCGTACTATTTGGCGTGAGTTATGATGCAATTCAGGATCATGAACTTTCTTTACTTGCTGAAAAATATAATATTGAGTTTCCGCTCATTAACAATATTAAAACCGCTTTACCATTCGAATCACCAAAATATTTGCCCGCAACTTATCTAATTAGGCCCGACGGCACTCTTGCTGGCCAACTTTTAGGTGAACAAAACAGCAAAAGTCTGAACCAAGTAATTAGCCGCGACTAAAGTCTCTCTAGTGTTGCTATTTCATTTCGAAATTGTTCTATTCTTGCCTTTATCCTTTGTTTTTCTAGAAAGTCCATGCCAGTTTCATTGTATGCAAACTGCAGTTCATCGATGGCCTTAGGATAGGCAAGTAATAACCCATATCGTTCTGCACTCGCCTTATACATCAGTCTTTTTTCACCAGTAGCAATGTAAGCGTCAATCAATAATGAATAGGACAAGAAGTGCTCTGGATGAACCAGCAAAACATCACGCAATATTTGAATTGCTTCTGGATATTGTTCTGCCTTAATCATCGCATTTGCCAAATTAAGCGCAAGTACCTTGTTTTGTGGTTTGAAGCGCCACAATGGTTTCAGCATATCGATAGCAGCTTGAGGCTTCTGCTGAGCAATCAACACATCAGTCATCGCATCCAAATAAAATAAATTTTCCGAGTCATTGCTCAGTAAATCAGTCAAAATTTGTGATGCCGATGCATATTGTTCACTTTCAAAATAGGATAAAGCTAGACCGTACAAAGCGGCTTCACGAAATATATACTTATTTTCTTGCACTTGATAACCAAAGTAGTTGATGTTGCGAAGGGGGTTACCTTCGTATCGTGCAATGATTCTCGACTTAACTAAATGGAAATGTAGACTTTCTGGGACGTTACGAGTTCCGTATGTTGCGGCCCTCGCTCGGGTTTCTGAAATACGATTCTCTGGTATTGGGTGAGTTCTCAAAAACTCCAATTGTCTACTTTGACCTCGAGATTGCTGCGCTAGTTTTGAGAAGAAAGCAGGCGCTCCAGCTGGATCAAAACCTGCTCTAGCTAGCATCGAAATACCTATATTATCAGCTTCTTGTTCCATACTTCTGGTGTAGTTAATTCGGCTTTGTGCTGCGCCAGCATTTCCGGCGCTGATAGTTGCAATACCGGCTTCGGGGTCAGCCATTGCTAATAGAATGCCACCAATAAGCGTAGCTATTTGCAATGGTGCGCTTCTTTTTTGTGCTTGACTAGCACGAGCCAGATGGCGTTGCGTCACATGCGCTACTTCGTGTGCGAAGACGGAGGCAAGTTCACTTTCTGAACTCGCTTGAGTTATCAAGCCTGAGTGTATACCTATATGACCACCAAAAAATGCAAACGCATTAATAGTAGAATTATTTAGCATAAAAAAGGAGAACGGAAACTTTGCATTATCAGCTTCAATAACTAATTTGTTTCCTAAATCTTGAATATACTCGTTTATTACGGGGTCATAAATAACCGGCGCCTGACCTCTTAATTGACGCATGATGGCCTTACCAATAAGTATTTCTTTACCAATTGTCAGCGTGTCAGATGCCACAACACCAATTTCGGGTAGCTGATTTTTGTTGGTATCAATAGATTGAGTATTGCCTATTACGGGTATCAGAAAGCAAGCGAAGGCGACAAATACTTTCTTTGTTAAATTCATACTCATGTGTCGTTTTAGTTGCCCTTAGTGTAAGTAGGATTATATACGTTACATAGACCGTAATTGTACAAGATAGTTTCACTTTATCTGGTTTTAAGTTGAAACTAGGTTTACCATAATTGTAAATAAGCAATAAATCAAAAAGAAGGATGAATACCCTGTATGTTTGGCGTTTTTGATCGTTGGTATCAACGCAAGTTTTCAGACCCTAACGCAATGATGTTATTGATGTTAATAATTGTAACTGCTGTTATTCTGCTTGTCTGGGGTGGCATTCTATTGCCTGTCATTGTGTCTGCTATCATAGCCTATTTATTAGACTGGCCTGTGACGCATTTGAATAAGCGCGGGATAAATAGAACACTAGCCACTTCCATCACACTTATTCTTTTTATTCTTATCAGTATTTTGATGCTAGTCGGCTTAGTACCTATTATTAGTAAACAGAGCATAAATCTTGTTCAAGAATTACCCTTAATATGGGATTCCGCACAAAAATGGCTTGCGAGTTTGCCTCGTAAATATCCTGATCTGATAGAAGTTGATTACATTAAAAATGCGATGGCGAGTCTCAATCAGCGAATGGTCGGTATCGGTCAGCAAGTGATTAGTATTTCTGTAAGTTCAATCGGAAATTTAGCGGCTCTACTGATATATATGATATTAGTGCCGTTAATGGTTTTTTTCATGTTAAAGGACAAAGAACTGTTTCTAAATAGTATTTCAAAGATATTGCCGAACGAACGCCGCCTAATTAGTCAGGTTGGAGAGGAAATGAATTTGCAGATAGCAAATTATATTAGGGGTAAGGTCATTGAGATACTCATTGTTGGAGGCGTGACATCCGCAGCATTTGCATTTATGGACTTGCGTTATTCCTTACTACTCGGTGTGCTTGTCGGATTTTCTGTGTTAATACCCTATATTGGGGCTGCTGTGGTGACTATACCGGTTGCTATTGTGGCTTTGTTTCAATTTGGTATAACCCCTGAATTTTGGTATTTAATGCTGGTGTATGCAATTATCCAAGCGTTAGATGGCAACCTTATTGTTCCTGTTCTGTTTTCCGAGGCAGTTAGTTTGCATCCTCTTTACATCATTATCGCTGTATTAGTATTTGGTGGGATGTGGGGTTTTTGGGGGGTCTTCTTTGCCATCCCTCTAGCAACGTTAGTAAAAGCAGTAATCACCGCGTGGTCGTCACCTGTGCCAGTCGAAACAGGCCTCAAGCCTAATGAAACTAAATAACAGCGTAAAAAAAGACGGGCAATGACCGTCTTTTTTGTTATTATCAATTTAAACTAATGAGTCTAAAACGACTTGGTGATGTTCTTTCGTTTTGAACTTATCCAGCACATGACTAATAACGCCATTTTCATCTATGATGAAACTTAAACGGTGTATTCCATCATACTCTTTACCCATAAATTTTTTCAGACCCCATACACCGAAAGCATCTGCTACCGCATGATCCTCGTCGCTTAATAAAGTGAAATTCAGTGACTCTTTTTCAATGAATTTAGGTAAACGTTTGACTGCGTCCGGACTAATACCAAGAACGATAACATTATGTTTATCTAAGTCATTTTTAATATCGCGTAAACCTTGAGCTTGGATCGTGCAGCCTGGTGTCATTGCTTTAGGATAAAAATAAACTACTACTTTTTTACCTTTGAATTGGGCTAAAGATACAGCGTCATCAGATTGGTTTTGTAGCGTAAATTGCGGTGCTTTATCACCAACTTTCAATGTGTTCATTTTCTTCCTTAATTTCGTTATACGTAACTTTGCCCGATAGGCCTAATCTCCCCATCAGCTGTTTTATTTCTTCATCAAAGTTAACTAAGTCTAATTCTTTTGTGGCACTGAGCACCATTTTACACCTGACGCTTTCGACCTTAGTCTTTTTATCAATGAAGGTTCTTTGTCTAAATGCGCTAACAGAAACTTGTCGTTTAGCAATAAAGCCGGTGACCTGTTTAATTATTCCTTTGGCATCTTGTCCAGAAAACTCCAAATTAATAAGTTGCTCTAAATTCTGTTTAGCATGTCCACTTGTACGTTTTATCATTGATAGGAGATCATGCTGCATGCACAAGCTGGAGAGTTGCAATTCCAATTTTGTAATCGCTGATTGTGTTCCCTCTACAATCATAGATAACGAGAATTCTCTACCGTAAATAGCATGACGACTGTCAAGTATATTACAACATTTGTCATGCACACACGCGCTAATCTCACTTAAAATGCCCAATTTATCGGCACCTAAAATATTCACGATAATCTGTTGATTCATACTAATTTTGTACTCATAAATAAGAGCGGCAATATTAGCACAAGAAAAAATTAAGGGACATTGTCGGTCAAAATATGTTTTCACATAAAATATTATAAAAAAATGTATTCTATAAAGCTTTATCTGCTTGTGTTTATTGCCCGTGAACACTAACATGTGCCGCAGATTTAAAGGGGGAATAATGTTTAAAGGAAGTTATGTCGCGTTAGTAACACCTATGTTTCCAGATGGAAAGGTAGACGTAACAAGTTTGAAAAGGTTGGTTAAGTTTCATCTGGACAGCGGTACGCACGGTATTGTAGCTGTTGGGACAACGGGCGAGTCAGCAACCTTACCTTTTAAAGAACATATTGACGTTGTTAAATTAATTGTTCGATTAGTCGATAAAAAAATACCTGTGGTCGCAGGAAGTGGCGCAAATTCAACGGCAGAAGCGATATTCTTAAGTGAGCAAATGTCTGGTTTGGGCGTTGATGGTTTCTTAAGTGTGGTCCCATATTATAACAAGCCACAACAAGCGGGTATGGTTGCACATTTTAACGCCATTGCAGACGCGACAGATATTCCCTTAATATTATATAATGTACCTGGACGGACAGTAGCCGATATGTTGCCAGAAACGGTAGCTGAGTTATCCAAACATAAAAATATTGTTGGCATTAAAGATGCGACCGGTGACCTAACTAGATTAAAGCAAACTAAGTCGTTAGTTTCCGATGATTTTTTGTTTTTTAGTGGTGATGATGAATCTGGTTGTGATTTCATGTGCAAGGGCGGCGACGGCGTAATCTCGGTAACGGCGAATATTGTCCCCAAAATAATGAGTGAAATGTGTGAAGCTGCCTTACAAGGCGACTTTGAACAATCTCAACAATTTAACAAACAAGTAATCGATTTACATAGGGTTTTGTTTGTTGAGCCAAACCCCGTTATGCCCAAATGGGCACTATATAAAATGGGTATCATTGATGACGCTTTTTTACGACTTCCAATGGTTTTACCGGAACTTAATAGCAAAAAAGCAATCGAAGATACTCTCAGTGCGTTGAATTTAATTTAGTTAGGTTTTTAATGAAATATAAAGTGGTAGGTTTAAGTCTCGTTGCATTTGCTATAGCTGGCTGCGCAGGCAAGGCAGAGCGTGAAGTAGCTTCGGGTAGTTTCAAGTACTTGGAAGCGGCACAACACAAGTCAATGGATGTTCCAGAAGATTTCGATACTCCAAATTATTCTCAACGATATATATTGCCTGAAGTGGGTGAAAATGCTCCGAAAGATCTAAAAGGCAAAAAATTGAAGGTACTTCCACCTTCGTTAATATTGCCGCTTGTAGCGGGAACACATGTAGAAGAAGGCTCAGAGGATTCGAAAGTCCTATTTGACCAAATTGATGATAGTGAACCTCTACAAAAAACAGTTTGGGATACCGTTCTGACTTATCTTGAAAAAGAGAACGTGGGTGTTGAAACGTTTGATAAAGAAAACAATATCCTCATTACTGACTGGGTAACAGAAGTGCGCGAAGTTCCTTCTAGTTGGTATGATTTTACTGACAATGTTGCATCAGTAAACAAAAAATTCAAATTTACCATGGTGTTGGCTCCTCATGGTAGAACAGCCTCACTGAGAATTGAACTCGTTGATTATGTAAACGAAGCGGGGCAATCTGCAATCGATGGGGTTGACCTTATTAGTAAACGTACCGAGGAAGCAAACTTCCTAAATAGCGTCATTACTGAATACGACTTTGGTATCCGTCTTGCGAATACTCAACGCATAGCAAAAATTCGTCAAGGTTTCACTAGTGAAATGGGTTTCAATTCGGATGGTGAACCCGCGTTTATGGTTGATGCGGTTTTTGAAAACACATGGCCACGCTTGTTACTTGTATTGCGTAAAATGGGCTTCGATGTTAAAGATTTGGACCAGTCTACAGGTCTTCTGTTCGTTCAATACAACGGTATTGAAAATTCATGGTGGTCTGGACTATTTGCTAGTGACGGTGAACTTGATATTGAAAAAGACGAGTATCGTCTCAAGTTAGAAGGGATTGGTGAGAAAACCACAGTCACGTTTATGGATAACGAAAGTAAAGCTTTTGACGCGAAAAAAATGACAAAAATATTTGCACCATTTAAAGACTATATGGGCAATGAAGATTTAGATATTTAGGGTTAGGGACTCTTTCAATGCAAAAACGAGATGAATTATATCGTGGGAAAGCGAAAACCGTTTTTTTAACTGATGATGCTGAAAAATTAATACTATATTTTAGAAACGATACGTCAGCTTTTGACGGCGAAAAAATTGAGCAACTTGAGCGGAAAGGCGAAGTAAATAATAAATTCAATCATTTTATTATGCAGAAACTCGAAGCTGCGGGCATAAAAACACAAGTTGAGTCTTTGGTGTCAGAGACTGAATGTGTTGTGAAAAAATTAGATATGATACCGGTTGAATGTGTTGTTAGGAATATTGCAGCAGGTTCGATGGTGCGCCGTCTTGGTATAGAAGAGGGACTTGTTTTAGATCCTCCTACATTCGAATTTTTTCTGAAAAATGACGCTTTACATGACCCAATGGTGAACGACTATCACATTACCGCTTTCGGCTGGGCAACCCAAGAGCAAATAGACGAAATGAAACGTCTTACGTTTGCTGTAAATGATGTACTCAAACCCTTGTTTGAAGAAGGCGACATGTTACTTGTAGATTATAAACTTGAGTTTGGTTTGAGTAACGGCGAATTAATTTTAGGTGATGAATTCACGCCTGATGGTTGTCGACTTTGGGATAAAGAAACCCGTAAAAAGTTAGATAAAGACAGATTTAGACAAGGTTTAGGTTCGGTTGTAGAGGCATATATTGAAGTTGCGAAAAGGATTGGTCTCGACCTTTAGAAGTACTTGTCGCCCGATAATACTATTCCAAGAGTACCTTTCGGTGCTCTTTTTTTTAGATATGTTTTTTAGATATATTTTGTTGAAGATATTTTTGAAGCTACGCCTTTTACAATGAGTATTCTAAGCTAAGTTTTTTAAGAAAAATTATGAAGAGAGAAAATATGATTATAAGAAATTTTTTAGTAATAGCTGCTATTACTTGTTTTGCTAGTATTACCAACGCACAACAAAGTGATTTGGAGCAGGTAGAGAGCAACTTAAGATCCGTAAATAAACAATTTGGGAATGCTAGAATTGTCGTAGTACGTGAGTTAAGTGAAGTAAAATTTCCTGGTTTGTATGAAGCGACGGTTGATGGGCAATCACTCGTTGTATCCAAAGATGGCACAATGGCGATTGTAGGTGACGTATTCGATTTACAGAATATGGTCAACCTAACACGAATTGCAAAGCAAAAAGGACAAGCAGATGTTGTTGAGCAAGAAATTGCGAAGTTGAGCGATAATGATTTAGTTATCTATCCAGCAAAAGGCGAATCTATTGGCCAGCTTTATGTGTTTTCTGACACCACCTGTGGTTACTGTAAAAAGTTACATTTAGAAGTTGAAGATTATCAAAATGCGGGCATAGATGTTAAGTATATTCCTTACCCAAGAAGCCAGTTAGTTGATGGTGAACTTGCGTTTGAAAATATGAAACAGGTTATGTGTGCTAAAGATAAACCCGATGCAATGACTAAAATTAAAGCCGGAACTGATAACGGCGAATTTGTAAAAGAAAGTTATCCTAAAGAGTGTGTAGAGAGTATAAGAAAAGGTCAGGACGCGGGTCGAAATGTTGGATTAGAAGGGACTCCTTTCATGTATTTAAGCAAAGGTGCAACGCGGATTATTCCGGGTTATCAATCTTCAAGGAACGTGATCCCACTATTTTCTAAGTAAATATAACTGTAACGAAAAATGACTTGGGCCTGCTGCTGCCAGTAAAGTTTACGTAAGATATAATGCGTATATGATAATTTGACAAACTAATATTTGCTGTAGAGGTATTGACGCAATTTAGATTCGCCCATATATCACCGTCAACTAACGTGATGAATGAAATCTGAGCTATGAGTCGCCCCATTTGCAATACTATACAGGCAATCCAACATAAAACCGACATTGTCATTATTGGCGCTGGCGCAGCAGGCATTCATGCGGCGTATTTACTTTCTAATAAAGGGCAAAGTGTGACTGTGCTAGAAGCATCCGAGCGCCTAGGTGGGCGGATTTTTAGCGTGCCGATTGAAGGTGGTGGTGCGGTAGAATTAGGTGCTCAGTGGTTAGGAAAATCGAAGCAGCAGCGATTAGAGACGCTCGCTAAGAGATATGATGCTAAATACCAATCTAATCATTATGAGGGCCTTACTACGCATATTTTGCGAAAAACGGTTGTGAAAAGCACATCAAAGATGCCTCCGCTGAGTTGGTTTGAGTCCCTTGATGTATTTCAGATAAGCCTTAAAATTAACCGACTAACAAAACATATTAATGTTGAGTCACCTTGGCTCTCGCATGTCCGTCTAGATAAAATCTCCTTTGTAGACTGGGTTTTGCAGCAAGCATGGACAAAGTCAGGAGCGGGTTATTGGAATAACTTGATAGAGCAAAGTGTTTGCAACAATGCGAAGGATCTATCAGTGCTTGAAGTTTTGCAAAATATTGCCAGTATAGGTAAAACCAAGACACTTCTTGAAGCTGATCATTACTATTTCCCCAGTGGTTTACAACGTCTTTTTGAAACGTATGCGAAAGCAAGCGGAGCCAAATTTTTGATTAATTCAAAGGTACTAACGATAATCCAGTGCGCAAATGAACTGCATGTTAACGATGAGAATGGGAATGTATTTGTATGTAACAAGGTGTTAATTGCTGCCGCACCCCAAGTAATTCCAAATATTACGTTTAACCCCCCATTACCGGATACTAAGCTTAGCCTTCAATCGTCTATGAAAGAAGGGCAGGTAGTGAAAGTGTTAGCCGTTTACGATTCTCCATGGTGGCGTGAAAAAGGACTTAGTGGTCTGGTGTTTTCGCCCGATGCATCCTTTGATACTGTTATTGATGTGAGTCATTCAAATTTGGGAATATTGTCAGCTCTAGTGACCTCTGATCGATGTCTAGAGCTACAAAAGCTAAGCGATGTGCAGCTTACTTGTGAATTTGTTCTGCATATTGGTGACGCTTTTGGTGAGCAAGTTCAACCTAAAGCATTTTATCGCTATCGATGGGAACAAGACCCCTACATTAGAGGTGGGTATTCTTCGAATAGACCTATAGGCGCATGGCAAAGTGGTACTAGTGCCTTGAGTTCTCCTTACGGTAATATTCACTTCGCCTCTACTGAAACAGCAACCCAATGGCGAGGATACATAGAAGGTGCTCTTGAGTCGGCAGAGAGAGCTGTCGCAGAAATGATATAAGTTTATGCTCTAGTCAATAATTGAATATTAAGAGCCATTAATAAAGCTTGATTTGTATGTTAGACGTTGGCTTGCAGCAACACGGTAAGATTTCATCGTCATCAATGAAGGCTAGGGGATCGGTAGTGTATTCCACTTCACCAGAGATGAGTTTGGTTCGACAAGCACCGCAATAACCCTCTCTACAATGAAAGTGAACGTCGATATTTTGTTGTTCAAGGTGAGACAAAAGTGAATCGTCGTTATTCGTGCAATTAAAAGTGTCCGAGTCTTCGACTCGGACCTCATACATTCCTGATTTTTCTGACACGTTAGAGTTCGAATGCCTCGAAATCATCAGAAGCAACTTCACTGTCAATTTGACCAACGAGGTAGCTACTTATTTCAGTTTCCTGAGGAGCAACTTGCACGTTGTCTGAGCTAAGGTAGTTGTTCATCCAAGGGAGTGGATTACTTTTAATATCAAAAGGTTGTCCCATGCCAATTGCAGCCATTCTGTGGTTAGCAATATATTCTACGTATTGACACAATATTTCTTCATTTAGGCCTAACATTGAACCATTTTTGAATAGATAATGAGCCCATTCTTTTTCTTGTTCTACCGCTTTCAAGAAAATAGCTTTTGCTTCTTCATGGCATTCGGCAGCAATTTCAGCCATTTCAGGATCATCTTTTCCTTTTGCCCAGAGGTTAAGAACATGCTGGGTAGAGGTTAAATGAATATTTTCATCGCGAGCAATAAGACGAATAATTTTAGAATTGCCTTCCATCAGTTCACGTTCTGCGAATGCGAATGTACAAGCGAATGAAACATAAAAACGTATGGCTTCTAAAGCGTTGACTGAATTCATGCACAAGTACAATAATTTTTTCAACGTGCGCATATTAATAACGTGAGTTTCGCCATCTATAACGTATTCGCCTTCACCCTGTGTTTGCCACAACTGTGTCGCAAAGATAAGGTCATCGTAATATTTAGAAATATCAGAAGCCCGTTTCTTAATTTCTTCATTGACGACAATGTCGTCAAAAATAGAACTAGGATCAGAAAAAAGATTACGTAAAATATGAGTGTACGAACGTGAATGTATGGTTTCAAAGAACGACCATGTCTCGACCCAAGTTTCCAATTCTGGAAGGGAAACAATAGGCAAAAACGCAATGTTTGGGCTGCGACCTTGAATCGAGTCGAGCAAGGTTTGATACTTCAAGTTTGAAGTGAAAATATGCTTTTCAGCATCCGACAACTTTTGAAAATCCATTCTATCCTTGCTGACATCAACTTCTTCAGGACGCCAGAAAAACGAAATTTGTTTTTCAATTAATTTTTCAAAAATCGGATGCTTTTGTTGGTCATAGCGAGCGACGTTAACCGGATTACCGAAAAACATAGGCTCAAGCATCGTATCATTACTTTCTTGATTAAATGTTGTGTATTTCATTGTTTTATATTGCCACTTATTGGTTTAATCAAATGAATCTAAATCTTACAAGCACCGCCAGCGCAATCGTCATCTTCTTCGATAATAACTTCTTGTGCAGGTTTGGATGCAGCGTCTTCGACGAAAGCTTTGTCAGTGCTGTCTGAAGCGCCATCTCGGGTGTTGTGATAATATAGTGTTTTAATACCTAGTTTGTAGGTTGTCAGTAAGTCTTTTAACAATACCTTCATGGGTACTTTATTGCCTTCATACTTACCTGGATCATAACTCGTGTTTGCCGAAATAGCTTGGTCAATAAACTTCTGCATAATTGCGACTAACTGCAAATAACCGTCATTCGATTTAAGCTCCCAAAGCAGCTCATAATTATTTTTCAAACGTTGATACTCTGGAACAACTTGTTTCAAAATGCCGTCTTTGCTGGCTTTTATACTGATATGCCCGCGTGGTGGTTCAATGCCGTTAGTTGCATTTGAAATTTGTGATGAAGTTTCAGAAGGCATAAGTGCTGATAAGGTACTATTTCGTAAACCATGCTTGACGATATCTTCGCGCAAGGTATCCCAATCGTAATGAAGAGGCTCATTACAAATACCATCAACATCTTTTTTGTAGGTATCAATAGGCATTAAACCTTGTGAATAAGTTGTTTCATTGAACTTAGGACAAGCGCCTTTTTCTTTGGCTAACTCCATTGATGCTTTTAGCAGGTAATACTGCATTGCTTCAAATGTTCTATGAACTAGGCCGTTAGCACTGTGATCGCTGTATTTAACACCATTTTTAGCAAGATAATAAGCTAAATTAATGACACCGACACCTAACGTACGTCTGCCCACAGTGGCATTGTATGCTGCAGGAACAGGGTAGTCCTGATAATCTAACAAGCTGTCGAGTGCGCGCACTGCTAGGTCAGATAATTCCTCGAACTCGTCCAAACTTTTTATTTCGCCCAAGTTAAATGCTGACAAAGTACAAAGGGCGATTTCGCCCTCTTCATCATTAATGTGTGACAGTGGTTTCGTTGGTAACGCAATTTCTAAGCACAAGTTACTTTGGCGCACTGGTGCTAATTTAGGATTGAACGGGCTGTGCGTATTGCAGTGGTCAACATTTTGCAAATAAATTCGACCGGTACTTGCGCGCTCCTGCATAAACAAACTGAAAAGTTCAATCGCTTTGATACGCTTTTTACGAATGCTCTCGTCAGCTTCATATATACAATACAGGCGTTCAAATTCTTCCTGATCAGCAAAGAAAGCGTCATATAACCCAGGGGTATCTGATGGACTAAATAACGTGATGTAATCGTCCTTAATCATACGGGTATACATCAGTTTGTTAAATTGTACGCCATAATCTAAGTGACGAACTCTGTTCTCTTCAACACCACGGTTATTTTTCAATACCAGTAACGATTCAACTTCCATATGCCATAAAGGGTAGAAAAGAGTCGCAGCACCGCCACGAACGCCACCTTGAGAGCAACTTTTCACCGCCGTTTGGAAGTGCTTATAAAAAGGAATGCAACCTGTATGGAAAGCTTCGCCGCCTCTAATAGGGCTGCCTAGTGCTCTAATACGTCCTGCGTTAACCCCAATACCTGCACGTTGGCTAACGTATTTTACTATCGCTGATGCGGTTGCATTAATTGAATCTAAGCTGTCACCGGCTTCAATCAAAACGCATGAACTGAATTGACGAGTAGGGGTTCTAACGCCAGCCATTATTGGTGTTGGTAAAGAAATTTTGAATGTTGACGCGGCGTCGTAAAAGCGCTTTATATAATCCATCCGAGATTCAACAGGGTACTTTGCAAACAAACAGGCAGCAACAAGGATATATAAAAATTGAGCGCTTTCGTAAATCTCACCTGTAACCCGATTTTGTACTAGGTATTTACCTTCTAGCTGCTTGACCGCGGCATAACTAAAATTCATATCGCGCCAATGATCAATGAAGTTATCCATCTCCTCAAATTCAGCCTGCGTATAATCCACCAGTAAATGGTCATCATATTTTTTAGCTTCAACCATTTTCTTTACATGGGAGTAGAGCGCTGGCGGTTCAAATTGACCGTAAGCTTTTTTACGTAAATGGAAAATAGCCAATCGTGCCGCTAAGTATTGATAATCAGGTGCTTCAGTTGAAATAAGATCGGCTGCAGACTTGATCATTGTTTCGTGAATTTCTGCTGTTTTTATACCATTGTAGAACTGAATTTGAGCTTTTATTTCGACTTGCGAAACAGACACGTCGGTCAAGCCGTTGGCAGCCCATTTTACAACCTTGTGGATCTTGTCCAATTCAATTGGTTCTTGCGTGCCGTTTCTTTTTGTAACTAAAAGACTACTGTTCATATTTTTAATATCGCTCTTTGGTCTGCACCGAGTGGTTTAACGTGATTTAAATTCCCTTAAATCATTTCCAAGGAATCCCGAGTTATTGTGTATGAATTTTCACACTTATTATTGGGTGTTTGGAATCTGATGACCACAAGATAGTGAGGTTTTGAGTTAGATGCAACCCAACATATAGTGTTTTCTGCTGATTTGGGCGCTAGTTTATAGCTCAGTTAGTAGGGACTAACGTTACCGCAACCAAATCAGCAAGGTTATAAAGGATGCAACTGAATTATTTTTATTTATTTTTTTGTAAAATAAATTAGTCTAAAAAGTGTTTCTTTATTCTTTTTTGTTTTAAAAAAAACGTTTATCTAGTGGTGATTATTTTAAAAACCACTAGATATAGTAGTTACAGAGGTTTTTCACAATAAAGTATATAATTAACGTCAACGTTTTTATTCGACAGATAATAGGTATTGTTTAGCGGGTTTAAATGCAAACCCGTTATGGCTTTTGGTACTAAACTTGTTTTGTCTATCCATCTCGTCATTTCAGCGGGGGTAATGAACTTTTTATGATCATGTGTTCCCTTAGGTACTAGGTTAAGAACATATTCCGCACCTAAAATTGCCATAACCCACGATTTAATATTTCTATTAATAGTAGAGAAGAAAATTTTACCGCCTGGTTTTACGATACCTGCGCAGGCTTGGATAACAGAGGCCGGGTCGGGCACATGTTCTAACATTTCCAAACAAGTAACAATATCCTTACTTTCAGGGAAGTCACGTGCGTAATCTTCCGCACTGCAAAACTTATAATTGACACTAACGCCTGACTCTAATCCATGTAATTTCGCCACATCCAGCGAATCTTTAGCTAAATCAATTCCAGTAACTAAAGCACCAACCTTAGCCATCGATTCAGCAAGAATGCCTCCGCCGCAACCTACATCTAATATGTCTTTTGAAAACAATCCCTGTGACTTTTCTTGTATAAAAGCGAGTCGCACCGGATTTATATCGTGAAGGGGTTTAAACTCGCCATTAAGATCCCACCATTTGGACGCTAAAGCGGAAAATTTCGCTATTTCATTATTATCAACATTAACTACCGTCATGTCATCCTCAAAGAATTCTTGTTTTTTCAGCCTTTAACGCTGTGAAGCATATCAACCGACAATTTTTATACGAATTATTATGACATACATCTACATTTTCAACAGCCTTAATGATAATATCTATAAGCCAAGTCTTGGCTAACAATAACAAGTGAGTGATTTACGTCAGGTCGACGTCTATTTAGAGAATAGATAGCATCAGTTTGTAAATGCTCTACAAATAATAAAGGACAGTGCAGTTCATGACTGATAACGCTAAAGAAATCCTGCCGATTAATATCGAAGATGAATTAAAGAACTCTTACCTAGATTATGCGATGAGTGTCATCGTGGGTCGTGCTCTTCCCGACGTAAGAGATGGTTTAAAACCAGTTCACCGCCGAGTTTTATTTGCGATGAATGAGTTGAAAAATGATTTCAACAAGCCTTATAAGAAATCTGCCCGTGTCGTTGGTGACGTCATTGGTAAGTATCACCCACACGGTGACTCAGCCGTTTATGACACTATCGTCCGTATGGCTCAACACTTTTCATTACGCTACATGTTGGTTGACGGTCAAGGTAACTTTGGTTCAGTTGATGGTGATTCCGCCGCTGCAATGCGTTACACCGAAATTCGTATGTCGAAGATTGCGCATGAATTGCTAGCTGACCTTGAAAAAGAAACGGTCAATTTTGTTCCAAACTATGATGGTCAGGAGCATATTCCTGAGGTTTTACCTACCAGAGTCCCTAATTTATTGATTAATGGTTCATCTGGTATAGCTGTTGGTATGGCGACAAATATTCCGCCACACAACTTAACCGAAGTGGTGAACGGTTGTATTGAACTTATCAACAATCCCGAGTTAAGTATCGACGAATTGTTAGAAATTATTCCAGGCCCCGATTTCCCTACAGCAGCTTTTATTAGTGGTAGAAAAGGTATTGTAGAAGCTTATAAAACGGGTCGCGGTAAAATTTACCTCCGAGCTAGAGCTGAAATTGAACAAGAAGATAATGGTAAAGAAACCATTATTGTTCACGAACTACCTTACCAGGTTAACAAAGCACGTCTTATTGAAAAAATTGCCGACTTAGTTAAAGAAAAACGTATAGAAGGTGTTTCTGCGCTGCGCGACGAGTCTGATAAAGACGGAATGCGCATCGTAATTGAAGTGAAACGCAATGAGTCGGGTGAAGTATTATTAAACCACTTGTACGCAAACACGCAACTGCAAACCGTGTTTGGTATCAATATGGTTGCTTTAGATAATAAACAGCCACGCATTTTTAATCTGAAAGAAATATTACAGAAGTTTGTGTTGCATCGTCGCGAAGTTGTTACGCGAAGAACTGTGTTTGAGTTGAAAAAAGCACGCGATAGGGCTCATATTCTTGAAGGCTTAGCTATAGCATTGGTCAATATTGACCCTATCATCGAGATGATAAAAGCGTCACAAAGTCCGTCTGATGCGAAGAAGTCGTTGGTCGCTCAAGGTTGGGATTTAGGTGACGTTGCAGAAATGCTGTCAAGAGCCGGTAACGATGCAGCTCGTCCTGATTGGTTAGCCGCAGATTATGGTATTCGTGACGGGCTGTACTTCTTAACAGAAGAACAAGCTCAAGCAATCCTAGATTTACGTTTAAACAAATTAACCGGTCTTGAGCACGACAAGATACTTGATGAATATAAAGCATTGCTCGATATTATTGCAGAACTACTACACATTTTAGCTAGTTCGGAACGCTTGATGGAAATCATCCGTGAGGAGTTAGAAGCGATACGTGATGAATTCGGTGACGAGCGTCGCACAGAAATCACTGCCGCTACTCATGATATCGATATTGAAGATTTAATTGAACGCGAAGATGTGGTTGTTACTTTATCTCGTGAAGGCTACGTTAAGTATCAGAAATTATCTGACTATGAAGCTCAAAGACGCGGTGGTAAAGGTAAGTCTGCAACGAAGATGAAAGGCGAAGACTTTATTGAGAAGTTGCTAGTTGCTAATACTCATGATCATATACTTTGTTTCTCAACAAGAGGCAGATTATATTGGCTTAAAGTTTATCAACTGCCGCTCGCGAGCCGAAATGCACGCGGTCGTCCAATTGTTAATATTCTTCCTCTTGAAGAAGGCGAACGTATTACAGCAATTCTTCCAATTCAAGAGTTTGAAGCTGGCAAATATGTATTTATGGCAACCACAAACGGTACGGTAAAGAAAACCGAATTAACTCAATATTCGCGCCCAAGAGCTAACGGTATTATTGCGGTTAATCTAAATGATGGAAACGAATTGATCGGTGTTGATTTAACCGACGGGCAAAGTGAAATCATGTTGTTCTCTGACGCTGGTAAAGTAGTTCGATTTACTGAAGAACAAGTTCGTCCAATGGGCAGAACAGCAACAGGTGTTCGTGGTATTCGCTTGATGGAAAATGAGAAGGTCGTTTCTCTTATTGTGCCACAGGGCGAAGGCGATATTTTAACAGCTACTGAGAATGGTTTTGGTAAACGCACTCCAATTGACCAATACCCGGCTAAGAGCAGAGCAACTAAAGGGGTTGTTTCTATCAAAGTATCAGAGCGCAATGGGCTTGTTGTTGGTGCTATTCAAGTCGATGAAAGTAAAGAAATAATGCTGATTAGTGATCAAGGTACGCTTGTTCGCACTCGCGCGTCAGAAGTGTCAACGGTTGGGCGAAATACTCAAGGTGTTCGTTTAATTAGAACCGCTGATGACGAACTTGTAGTTGCGCTTCAACGTATCGATGAAGTTGAACAAGAAATACTTGAAGAGCTTGATGGTGAAGCAGCAGCGGCTGAAACGGCAGAGTCTAACGAAACTGATTCAGCAAGTGAAACGCCTGATGCAGATACGCCAACTGACTCAGAATAAGCATTAATTACGCAAAAAAGTAATTCGTTAAAGTGTATAAATAAGCGGCGTTTTGCCGCTTTTTTTGTTTTTGGAAGATGAAAGTTAATGCAAAACATATTTAATTTTAGTGCAGGTCCAGCTATGCTTCCGCCAGAAGTTATGCAGCAAGCTCAAGCAGAATTCATCAATTGGCAAGGTCTTGGTACTTCAGTAATGGAAGTGAGCCATCGAGGGAAACCCTTTATGGAGGTTGCTGAACAGGCTGAAGCCGATCTTCGTGAGTTGCTAAATATCCCCTCCAACTATACCGTTCTATTTATGCATGGTGGAGGCAGAGGACAGTTTTCAGCAGTACCGTTGAATATTTCAAAGTCATCTGATTTAAGCCAGCATTTAGTAACAGGGCAATGGTCGATAGGCGCAGAACAAGAAGCGCAAAAATTTTGTAGAAGCAAAATTGTCGCTACTAGTAAAGAAGTTGATGGCAAAATGTGTGTACCCAAGCAAGACGAATGGTCAATTGCTGAAGAGTCAGGCTACTTTCACTATTGTACCAATGAAACAGTGGACGGTATTGAAATTAATTGGGTGCCAAAATCTGCTAGCGGCAACGTTCCAATCGTAGCTGACATGTCTTCGAACATATTGTCCAAACCTCTTAATATCGAAGACTTTGGGATTATTTATGCCGGTGCACAAAAGAATATAGGTCCATCAGGACTATCCGTTGTGATTGTGCGTAATGATCTCGTCGGTATTGCTAGAAAAAACACTCCAGCTATTTTTGACTATCAATTACAAGCAAAAAGTGGGTCAATGTATAATACACCGCCTACCTTTTCTTGGTACTTAGCTGGATTAGTTTTTAAGTGGCTAAAAGCTCAAGGTGGTCTAACCGTAATCGAAAAATTAAATCAGCAAAAAAGCAAAGTGTTATATAACCAAATTGATGCTACTGGTTTTTATAAAAACAACATACACAACGATTACCGTTCAAAAATGAATGTTACTTTTAAATTAAGTGACGAGTCGCTCAATGATTTATTCTTAGAACAAGCTGAATCTAACGGTTTGGTGGCATTAAAGGGACATAGAGCGGTAGGAGGTATGCGTGCAAGTATATACAACGCCATGCCATTAGCTGGCGCTCAAGCCTTAGCTGATTTTATGCAGGAATTTGAAAGGAAAAATGGATAGATGGAAAGCTTAACTCTTGAGCCCATAGTTCATGTTGAAGGCGAAATAAATGTACCAGGTTCAAAAAGTTTATCAAACCGTGCGTTATTGTTAGCCGCCTTGGCAAGGGGCAATACCACGGTGACTAACTTATTAGACAGTGACGATATAAAGCACATGTTAGGTGCACTAACCCAATTAGGTGTTAGTTATCGCCTAAATGCTGATAAAACAGAGTGCGAGGTCATCGGTCTTGGTAAAGCGTTTTCGAGCGCTAAGCCCCTTTCATTGTTTTTGGGTAACGCAGGAACCGCGATGCGTCCGCTTTGTGCAGCACTAGCGTTTTCGAATGTTGACGTTGAATTAACCGGCGAACCACGCATGGAAGAACGTCCTATTGGAGATTTGGTTGATGAATTAATTAATGCGGGTGCGGACATAACTTACTTAAAAAATAAGGGATATCCACCTTTACGCATTAAAGGTAAAAAATTAGAAACAACGTCATTTGACATTGACGGATCTGTTTCAAGTCAGTTTTTAACAGCTCTGTTGATGGCTACTCCGCTGCTTGGACATGACGTGAGTATTCAGATCATAGGCGAACTAGTTTCAAAGCCCTACATTGATATTACCCTCAAAACCATGGCAACCTTTGGTGTGAACGTCACAAATAACGGTTATCAGTCCTTTACTATTAGAGCCGGCCAACAATACCAGTCACCAGGTACTTTTCTCGTCGAAGGGGACGCATCTTCAGCTTCTTATTTCCTTGCTGCTGGTGCAATAAAAGGTGGCACGGTTAGGGTAACCGGTGTAGGTAAAGCCTCAATTCAAGGTGATATCGCGTTTGCTGATGTACTTGAAAAAATGGGAGCCAAAATAACTTGGGGTGACGATTTCATCTCGGTAACCGGCGCTCCTTTGAGTGCTGTTGATATGGACATGAATCATATTCCGGATGCTGCAATGACAATTGCTACAACCGCGTTATTTGCGAAAGGAACAACCTGCATTTCAAATGTGTACAATTGGCGTGTTAAAGAAACTGATCGCTTGCATGCAATGGCCACTGAGTTAAAAAAGGTCGGTGCTATAGTTGAAGAAGGGTACGATTACATTAAAATCACGCCGCCAGAACAGCTTAAACATGCTGTAATTGACACGTATAATGATCACCGAGTCGCTATGTGCTTTTCATTACTAGCGTTAGGTAATGTAGGTATCACAATTAATGATCCCGGATGCACAGCTAAAACTTTCCCTCGCTATTTTGACGAATTTCGTAAAATAGCGAGGTAATTAGTTTCGAATAAATTTGTAAATCGTTAGTTTCATAACAGTTCAATGTCTATAAGGCGTTGCACTGTGTGTGCATGCGCGTATAATTGCGGCGTTTTTCGAACAGCAAACGTAATGGAGTAATCATGCAAAAGGTGCCAGTCGTAACAATTGACGGACCCAGTGGTGCAGGGAAAGGGACCTTAAGCACGCTTTTAGCTGAGCATTATCAGTGGAGATTTTTAGACAGCGGTGCAATTTATAGAGTACTAGCTGTTGCAACAACTCATCACGGTATTGAGCCTGATGACGAAGTAGGTATCGTTCCGTTAGCTGCAAGTTTGGACGTTACTTTTGAGACCCAAAACGGTGTGACTAGGGTTATATTAGAAGGCGAGGATGTTACGGATGACATTCGAACAGAAGAAGTGGGTTCTGTTGCCTCAAAAGTAGCCGCCTTGCCGACAGTGAGAGAGGCACTTTTAAGACGACAACGAGCGTTTGTTGAATCACCCGGACTTGTCGCAGATGGTCGAGACATGGGCACTGTGGTATTCCCTAACGCAGATGTGAAAATATTTTTGACGGCAAGTGCTGAATCGAGAGCGCAAAGACGATACGATCAGTTGAAACTAAAAGGCTATGATGTTAAGCTTCCGCGCCTTTTATCAGATATACAAGCTCGCGATGAGCGGGATTCAAATCGTTCGGTTGCTCCACTAGTTGCAGCAAGTGACGCTTTAGTAATTGATTCTACCTCTATGGGTATCAAGCAAGTACTTGATAAGGCAAAATATTTCATTGAATCCAAACTTTTTGGTGACAATGTTTAAAGACTGTTGTTAGGACGACGACGGTATTATTAACAACCCCGTAACCGCATGGATGATATTACGGATTAAAAAAGACTATCAAATAATATGACTGAAAATTTTGCACAACTTTTTGAAGAAAGCTTACAACAGATAGAAACTCGCCCAGGCGCAATTGTTAAAGGTACAGTAGTATCTATCGATAAAGACATTGTTCTTGTTGACGCAGGCCTAAAATCAGAAAGTGCTATTCCGGTAGACCAATTTAAAGCGGCTGACGGTACTTTAGAAATCGCTGTTGGTGATGTTGTTGACGTTGCATTAGATGCAATAGAAGATGGTTTCGGTGAAACTATCCTTTCTCGTGAGAAAGCGAAACGCCACGAAGCGTGGGTTGAACTTGAAAGAGCTTACGAAGAAAAAGAAACAATTAAAGGTGTTATCAACGGTAAAGTTAAGGGTGGTTTCACAGTTGAAGTTAATACTGTACGCGCATTCTTACCGGGTTCACTTGTTGATGTTCGTCCTGTTCGCGAAACAGTACACCTTGAAGGCAAAGAATTAGAATTTAAAGTTATTAAGCTTGATGCAAAGCGTAATAACGTCGTTGTTTCTCGTCGTGCAGTTATCGAAGCAGAAAGCAGCGCAGAACGTGATCAACTTCTTTCCAACTTGGAAGAAGGTGATGAAGTTAAAGGTATAGTTAAGAACCTTACTGACTACGGCGCGTTCGTAGACTTAGGTGGTGTAGATGGTCTTCTACACATCACAGATATGGCTTGGAAACGCGTTAAGCACCCAAGTGAGATCGTTAATGTTGGTGATGAAATCAACGTTAAGGTACTTAAGTTCGACAAAGAAAAATCACGCGTTTCATTAGGTATGAAGCAAATGGGCAACGATCCATGGCAAGAAATTGCTAACCGTTACCCAGAAGGTGCTCGTTTAAGTGGTGCAGTCACTAACTTAACTGACTACGGTTGCTTTGTAGAAATTGAAGACGGTGTTGAAGGTCTAGTTCACGTTTCAGAAATGGATTGGACTAACAAAAATATTCACCCATCTAAAGTGGTTAACCTTGGTGATGTTGTTGAAGTTATGGTACTTGAAATTGACGAAGAACGTCGTCGTATTTCGCTTGGCCTGAAGCAGTGCATCGATAACCCTTGGGAAACTTTCGCTAAGTCACACGAAAAAGGTGACAAAGTGTCTGGTAAGATCAAGTCAATTACTGACTTTGGTATCTTTATCGGCCTTGACGGCGGCATTGACGGTCTTGTTCACTTATCTGACATTTCATGGCAGAAAACGGGTGAAGATGCAGTTCGTGACTATAAGAAAGGTGACGAGATTTCAGCTGTTGTTCTTCAAGTTGACCCAGAGCGTGAGCGTATCTCACTTGGTGTTAAACAAATTGAAGAAGACCCATTCAATAAGTATCTGACAGATAATAAGAAAGGTGCTATTGTTAATGGAACAGTAATAGAAGCCGATGCTAAAGGTGTAACAGTTCAACTTGGTGAAGAAGTTGTCGGTTATATCCGTATTGGTGACCTTACACGCGATAGAGTGGAAGATGCTGGTGAAGTAGTGAAGGTTGGTGATGCAATCGACGCTAAATTCATGGGTGTTGACCGTAAAAACCGTATTGTTAATCTTTCGGTTAAAGCTAAAGACCACGCTGATGAGAAAGAAGCGATTGATAGCGTTAACAATAAGACAGACGAGGCCGGTTTCGCTAGCGCGATGGCAGAAGCATTTAAAGCTGCTAAAGGCGAGTAATGCAATTCGGAGCGACAGTCCCTGTCGCTCCAATTTCTCCCTAGGTTGCTTAACATCATTCTTAAATAGGAGATTGGCGTGACCAAATCAGAACTTATTGATCGTTTAGGCGAGAAAGTACAACATCTGCAGGGCAAAGAACTTGAGCTTGCAATCAAAGAATTATTAGAACAAATGGCACAAACTCTTCAACGCGGTGACCGTATTGAAATAAGAGGTTTTGGCAGTTTCTCTCTACATTACCGAGCACCTCGCACGGGTCGCAACCCTAAAACGGGCGATACAGTGGAGTTGACAGGTAAGCATGTACCGCATTTCAAAGCAGGCAAAGAACTCAGAGACAGAGTCGATCTGTAAATATTAGTATTTAGTAATCAAGGCTGTTCGATGAAAGTAATAATCGTTTTCGTTGTTATTATATTGTTGTTAATGGTATCGATTGTTATTGGTTCCCAAAACACCCAGATGATTACCGTCAACTATGTCATTGCTAAAGCTGACTTAAGAGTCTCTACGTTTATGGTTATTACTATTTCGTTAGGGTTCTTAATCGGTTTTTTAATGATGCTACTTCGTTTCCTCAGTCTAAAAATGCAGAATAAGATTTTGCAAAGAAGACTGAAAAAATTATCAAAAGATTCCGCATAAATGGTAGAAGCATTATTCCTAGCGTTGCCTGTTGCTGTCGCTTATGGTTGGGTGATGGGGCGGAATAGTCTCAGAAAGACGCAACGCCGAGAATCATCCATTCTTTCAAAACACTACTACAAAGGGTTAAACTTCCTGCTTTCTGATCAACCAGATAAAGCAGTTGATACCCTCATGAAAATGATCAGTGTTAATAACGACACAGTCGAAACCCATATTGCAATGGGGAATTTCTTTAGACACCGAGGCGAATTAGATAGGGCCATTAGGGTTCATCAAAATCTAATTAGTAGAGACGAAATAAGTAATAAACAAGAATCGTTAGCACTACTCGAACTGGGTACTGACTATTTACTTGCCGGTTTTTTAGAACGCGCTGAAGGGGTCTTTCTGCAATTATTAGAACAGACCCAACACTTCGATATAGCGCAACAAAAATTGTTTAATATTTATCAAGTAACCAAAGAATGGAACAAGGCGATTGATTTAGCTAGCGCGAGTATTCAGATAACGCCAAACGATAAACATCTATATGTCCTGCTATCGCACTTTTATTGTGAACAGGCCAAAGCATTATTGGAAGAAAACAAAAGAGACGAAGCCACGTCATTATTAAAAAAAGCCATTATGATCGACGGAAGTCAAGTACGGGCATGGTTAGATTTAGGTAAACTGGCCCTTGCTTCGGAAGATTATAAAGAAGCTTTTTCTTATTTATCAGAAATCCCTAAGCGAGACCTTGACTGGTTAAGTGAGGCTATTCCATTACTAGAAGAATGGGCGAGCAAAACAGACGGTTGGGATCAATTAGAAAATCTGCTAGAACCTTATTGGCAAAAATGCGCGTCATCTTATATTGCTAAGGTTAATATTATCGCTCGTAACGGTGACAGTGAGCATGCTATTGACATCCTTGTTGCGCAGTTACAAAAGCACCCAACCATGCGCGGATTCAAAACCCTATTAAAGCTATATCAAGACAACTTCAGTGACGCTAAAAAGGCTCAAGAGAGTTTAAGCCACTTGCAATCACTTCTCGATAAGCAAATAGGCCAGCGTCCTAAATATAGATGTAATAGCTGCGGTTTTTCTGGTCGTCAACTGCATTGGCTCTGTCCTGCATGTAAAACATGGTCCAGTGTTAAACCTATTAAAGGCCTAGACGGAGAATAATATCAGTATGTCAGCTAAGCTGCCGGATCCCAAAGTGATTGTTGCGCTTGATTTCGATGATGAAAACGCGGCCAATGAACTTATCTCAAAGCTCGATCCAAGTGCCTGTCGTTTAAAAATTGGTAAGGAAATGTTTACTTATTGCGGGCCTGATTGGGTTAAGACAATAGTAGCATTGGGCTTCGATGTATTCTTAGATCTTAAATTTCATGATATTCCTAATACGGTTGCTAAGGCAGTTACGGCGGCAGCGTCACTTGGTGTGTGGATGGTAAATGTGCACGCTAGCGGTGGCCCAGAAATGATGAGGGCAGCCATGAAAGCACTAAAAGAATCTGGAAAAAATAGACCATTGTTGACCGCGGTAACGGTATTAACCAGCATGGACCAGAGCCAATTAGATGCAGTTTTAGGTAATAGAAAAATTAATGAGCAGGTTAAACGTTTAGCTTTGTTAACCCAAGAATGCGGTTTAGATGGGGTGGTATGCTCAGCTCAAGAAGCGATAGAATTAAGACAAGTAGTTGATCCAAATTTTTTACTAGTTACACCTGGTATCAGACCGATTGGCTCGAGCACAGGTGACCAAGTACGAATTGCAACACCGGTAAGCGCCATTGAAAGTGGTGTTAACTATCTGGTTATAGGTCGTCCGATAACCCAAGCAGATGATCCACTGCGTAGTTTACAGGAAATTAATACTTCAATTTCTCATTTAGTTAATTAGGATTTAATTTACTTAGCGGTAAAATATTTTTGGCTTTCTAAGACTCTGCGCTATGATTGATAAATTAACGTCGATGTTTTGCCAAGGTCACTAGTCGTAATTGGCAATTGGGTTTACTAATAAACGTATTGGTAGATTGAGATAGTATTAGGGTCTCATCTTAGATTAAAAAAAAGAAGCCAAAATGAAACGGCTCCTTTTTTAATAATAGCAAAGCTTAACTATTTAATGCTTCAGTTGCAGGCAAGTAAGTTAACCCGAACTTCTCACCTAATGCATCGACTACGGCTTTGTAAGTCACGATACCGTTGTGAACATTTAGGCCATTTAGCAAATGAATATCATCAAGCATTGCTTGCTTAGGGCCCTTGTTAGCCAGTGCTAAACCAAACGGTAATGTTGCGTTATTTAGTGCCATGGTTGCCGTACGAGCGACGCCGCCGGGCATGTTTGCAACACAGTAATGCACAACTTCATCAACAATATAAACTGGATCTTGGTGTGTTGTTGCTTTGGAGGTTTCAAAACAACCACCTTGATCGATAGCAACGTCGACCACTACTGAACCGGGCTTCATATTTTTAATATGTTCACGATTTAGCAATTTTGGAGCTGCTGCGCCAGGTACTAAAACAGCACCAATGACTAAGTTGGCACGTGAAGAGTAATAATCGATTGCTTCAGATGTCGAAAATACAGTCGCTAAGCGGCCTTCGAAAATATCATCTAGCTCACGTAAACGGTTTAACGAACGGTCAAGAATTGTAACGTCAGCACCGAGGCCCATGGCCATTTTAGCTGCGTTTAAACCAACCACACCACCACCAATAATGAGGACTTTTCCAGGCGCAACACCGGGAACGCCGCCTAATAATGTACCGCTACCACCCTGTGCTTTTTCGAGGTAATGCGCACCCGCTTGAATTGACATACGACCCGCAACTTCGCTCATTGGCGCAAGGAGAGGAAGAGTCCCGCGATTGTCTGTGACTGTTTCGTAAGCAATACAAGTTGCCCCTGATGCAACTAAAAGTTGGGTTTGTACTGGGTCCGGAGCAAGGTGTAAGTATGTATAAAGAGTTTGCCCTCTGCGCAGCATTTTACATTCGTTTGGTTGCGGCTCTTTCACTTTTACTATCATGTCTGCTTTAGCAAAAACTGCTTCAGGTGTTGCAACAATTGTTGCACCTGCGCTTGTATACAGTTCGTCTGTGAAACCAATCGATGTACCGGCATTGGTTTGCACTAGCACTTCATGACCGCAATTAACAAACTCTTGAACCGCTGCCGGAGTAAGACCGACACGATACTCATGATTTTTTATTTCCTTTGGTACACCAACAATCATTGTTAGTCCTTAAATGTTAATTAATTGTGTGCAAGTTTACTGTATTTTTAATAAATAAAAATATCGAAGATTCTCAAAATGCAGTATAATATACCGATTAATAGATAATTAATAAAATTAAATGCTAGTAAAGACACCCAAACATATTGATAGAATAGACCGAAAAATACTGACAGCGCTTCAATTAGATGGAAGAATTTCCAACGTAGTGTTGGCAAAAAACATAGGTTTAAGTCCTAGTCCTTGTTTAGAAAGAGTAAAAAGGCTTGAACAACAGGGTTATATAACAGGTTATACAGCAACGGTTGATCCTACAAAACTGGGTGCTGCGATGCTAGTGTTTGTTGAAATTACACTTTCAAAAACATCAGTCGATATCTTTGCAGAATTTTCTGCTGCAGTACAAAATTTAGACGATATTCAAGAGTGCCACTTGGTTTCAGGTAATTTTGATTTTTTATTGAAGGCAAGAGTCGCTGACATGTCTAGTTATCGTAAATTGTTAGGCGATACTTTATTACGTCTCCCTGGCGTCAGAGAATCGCGAACATATGTTGTAATGGAAGAAGTGAAACATACCAATAGAATAAAAATTAACGATAAATAACATTCATTCTGTATTCGGTTGTTTGGATTATGATATTCTTATCCCCCGATAGGACTTAGTTGACATTTGACTCGTTCAATAAGAATTATAAATAAAAGAATTGTAGGGATATGGCGCGATTATCCGGAACACAGCGATTAATGGAAGTAGGCATGATGCTGTCATGTGCAACAGCCTTTTTCCTGCTGATAGCATTGGCTTCATTTCATCCTAGCGACCCGGGTTGGTCACAGGCTGGATTACACAACGAAATTCAAAACCTAATGGGCTCTATGGGCGCTTGGGCTGCTGATATTCTTTTATTTACTTTTGGTATAACAGCATACGTTTTGCCCTTCGCCCTCGCTTTTTGTGGCTGGTTTATTTTTTTACATCTAAAGAGTGTGTCTAAACTCGATTACCTCACAATGAGTCTTCGTCTAGTAGGCGCGTTGCTTGTGGTGTTTGGTTTTACAGGCATTGCTAGTATCAACTTCGACGACTTCTATAGTGTGTCTGCTGGCGGCGCTATGGGTGATATTATCAGTACAGCACTTATCCCTCATTTTAGTTTTGTGGGCACTGTGTTACTGCTTATTTGTTTCTTTTGCACTGGATTTACCCTTGCAACGGGTATTTCTTGGTTGAGTATCATTGATGGTATTGGCTCGTTTTCTATTAATAGAGCTAAGGAGCTATATACATTACCTAACAAGGTGCGTGCACTTTCCTTACCTTCTTTTGCTACTAAAAATGAAAATGCATTGCCTAAACCTATTAATACCGAAAGTTCTGAATTAAATATAACGAGTTTACGCGCTGAGCCAGAACCCGAGGCTAATGCGGAAACGCCAGCCTCTAAAACCAATTCAGATAAACACAATGATTCAAACTCATTAACTAAAGTAGAACCTCAATTCCATATTCCAGATGCTGTGTTTATGTCAGAAGATGAGAATATTGAAACAACGGGCAAGTATGTCTATAACTCAGCGGATGATGAGGAGGATGACTACGAGTCAACTCCTGCAGTTGAGAGTCAGCGTATTAAGGTTGTGCGAGCTTCAAAAAGTGCAGGGCAGGGCGGATTGCGGGCAGAGCAGAGTATAAAGCCAGCAACAACATCTCAAGGTACATCTATAAAACCAGTGCAAAAAGCACTGATGCCATCATTTGATTTATTGGAACGTGCAGATAAACATGAAAATCCAATTACTCAAGAAGAATTAGATCAGGTTTCTAGGTTATTAGAAGCCAAACTAGCCGACTTTAACATCATAGCAAATGTGGTTGATGTTTTACCCGGTCCAGTAATTACTCGTTTTGAATTAGATTTAGCTCCAGGCGTTAAAGTGAGTAAAATTACTGCGTTAGCGAAAGATTTAGCGAGGGCAATGTCAGCTATTTCAGTTCGCGTTGTTGAGGTTATTCCAGGTAAGTCTGTCATTGGCTTAGAGCTTCCAAATAAACACCGAGAAATGGTTCGTTTAAGTGAAGTTATTGAAACAAAAGCGTTCCAAGCTAGCGAGTCTCCTCTAACCATTGTGCTAGGAGCCGATATTTCAGGTAAACCGGTTGTGGTCGATTTGGGTAAGATGCCGCATTTACTTGTTGCTGGTACGACTGGCTCAGGTAAATCTGTTGGCGTCAACGTCATGATATTAAGTTTACTTTATAAATCGACGCCTGAAGATGTACGCCTTATTATGATCGACCCAAAGATGCTTGAACTTTCGGTTTACGAGGGGATTCCGCACTTATTAACTGAAGTAGTGACTGACATGAAACAAGCGTCAAACGCGTTGCGTTGGTGTGTGGGTGAAATGGAACGTCGTTACCGTTTGATGTCGGCATTGGGTGTTAGAAATCTGAAGGGTTATAACAAGAAGATAAAAGACGCTAAAGATGATGGTCAGCCGATACTCGACCCGCTATGGAAGTCGGAGGAGAGCATGGAAGAAACCGCTCCGGAACTGAATAAATTACCCAGCATTGTTGTTATTGTAGACGAGTTTGCTGACATGATGATGATTGTCGGTAAAAAGGTCGAAGAGCTAATTGCAAGGATTGCACAAAAAGCCCGTGCTGCCGGAATACACTTAATTTTAGCGACTCAAAGACCATCCGTTGATGTTATTACTGGTTTAATCAAAGCCAATATTCCTACGCGAATTGCATTTCAGGTGTCTAGTAAAATTGATTCTCGAACGATCCTTGATCAAGGTGGCGCTGAGTCATTGTTAGGAGCAGGTGACATGCTATATAATCCCCCAGGTACCAGTATTACCACACGTGTTCATGGTGCATTTGTAGATGATCATGAAGTGCATGCTGTGGTTGCAGATTGGAAAGAACGCGGGGCACCTCAATACATCGATGAGATCCTAAATGGAGAAGCGACAGCAGAAGTATTGTTGCCTGGCGAAAACGCTGATGGCGATGATCAAGAACAAGATGCGTTTTATGACGAAGCGGTTGCGTTTATTACTCAAACACGCCGCGCATCAGTATCAAGCGTGCAACGCAAATTTAGGATTGGATACAACAGAGCGGCCCGTTTAGTTGAACAAATGGAACTGAGCGGTGTCGTAAGTTCACCCGGTCACAACGGCAACAGAGAGGTGCTAGCTCCGCCTCCACCAAAGGATTAGATTATGTTGACTCTGGTCAAAAATAAACGTTTCAGTTTAACTAAAAAGCAAGTTAGAGGGATAAGCGTTGCCGCTCTGATTGTTTTTGGTTCAATTACAATTAGCAGTCATGCTATAAGTGCCAATGCTGCGCCGCAAGAGGTACATACTGTATCCCCAAAAGATGAATTGAAAATCAAACTCAGTAAGTTAGTGTCATATACGGCGAGTTTTTCACAAAGCATTTCTGATATAACGGGTAAAGAATTACAAAAATCTTCCGGTACACTGACTTTAAAAACGCCAAATATGCTGCGTTGGGAGACCCAATTACCTGACGAAACGCTGCTGATTGCAGATGGAACGACAGTATGGAATGTTGACCCTTTTGTAGAACAAGTTACTGTAATGGAACAAGCTTCAATAACTCAAAATAATCCGCTAATGTTACTCGTTTCAGATGATGAGAAACAGTGGAATGCGGTTACGGTTGAAAAGAAGCTTACTCGTTTCGTGGTGACCTCTAAAGACGAAGATGCGAATATTATTTCATTGAACATTGAGTTTAATGGCGATGAACTTAAGCGTTTGCAATCAACTGATAGACAACAACAGAAAAGCTTATTGGTATTTTCAAATATAGCCCAAAATCAAGTTGTTTCTCAGTTCTTGTTTGCGTTTGATATACCAGATAACTACATTATCGACGACCAACGTAATAAATAATTAAGTTTCAGTAAGCTTAATAGCCGCTAATATCGAGTTATAAATGAAATCCTCTGCATATAAACCCCTTGCTAGTTTACTGAGACCAAAGAGTCTTGGTGACTACGTGGGGCAGTCGCATTTAATCTCAGAGCAGGGCACCATTACTAGAATGCTGGAGCAAAAAAATTGCTATTCAATGATTTTCTGGGGACCACCAGGAACAGGTAAAACCACCCTTGTTTATTTAATTGCAGAGCAACTTGATGCGGACGTGATTGAACTTTCTGCTATTAACTCAGGCGTAAAAGAAATACGTGCGGCCATTGGTGAGGTTAGTGGAAACTTAAGCAGTGGCGCTAAAGATCTGTTTGCAAAACAAAAAGTGGTATTTGTAGATGAGATCCACCGTTTTAACAAGAGCCAACAAGATGCCTTTTTACCTTATGTAGAAAGTGGTCATATTATCCTCATTGGCGCAACAACAGAAAACCCAAGCTTTTCTGTCAACCGGGCATTGCTTTCCCGTTTACGTGTGTTTATTTTGGAAAAATTATCAGCAGACGATTTAATGATGTTATTAAATAGTGCAATTGAATTTTTGCAAGAACGAGAAAATAAACATATTGAATTTGAAGAAAATGCCGCATTAGCGCTTGTTACCCAAGCAAATGGCGATGCACGAAGCTTGTTGATGTCGATTGAAATTTGCACTGATTTAGCCAGTACTGGTGAAAAAATAAGTCTAGAACTAATTAAAAAAGCAACGGGCGCTAAAACATTGGCGTTTGATAAAAACGGCGATCATTATTACGACTTATTGTCAGCATTCCATAAATCAGTAAGAGGCTCATCGCCTGATGGCGCTTTGTATTGGTTTTGCCGTCTTCTGAAAAGTGGTGGTGATCCCTTAGTTATTGCAAGACGTTTGTTAGCAATTGCATCTGAGGATATCGGAAATGCAGATCCCAGAGCACTGCAAGTGTGCTTAAATAGTTGGGACCTTTACCATCGAGTAGGACCCGCAGAGGGCGAAAGAGCACTTGCCCAAGCTGTTATTTATTGTGCACTAGCACCAAAGAGCAATGCCGTATACACCGCTTTCAAAAAAGCCCAACAACTGATTGACGAAACACCAACTTATGACGTTCCTAACCATTTAAGAAATGCACCGACTAATTTGGCTAAGCAGATGGGGCATGGAGATGGTTATCGCTATGCTCATAACGAGCCTAACGCCTACGCTGCTGGCGAGTCATATTTACCTGCAGATATTGCCGACCATGTATTTTATACTGCTAGCGATAGAGGTTTGGAAAAGCAATTGAGCGCTAAAATGGCTTACTTAGCTCAACTTGACGCGCAAGCACAAGTGCTAGGCAATACTAGAAAAGATAAGGCGAGTAAATAAGATGCATGCGTTTCAAATATACCTGTTTGTAGCAATTGGAGGAGCGATAGGGGCCTCCATGCGTTATTTTGTTCTGCAACTTACCACTAACCTATTGGGAAAGAGCTTCCCATTTGGTACTCTTGCGGTAAATGTGTTGGGCTCGTTTGTTCTAGGCTTGGTGTATGCGTTTTTACAGCAGGATAGTGGAGAAAACACAGGATTAAGGGTATTGGTAGGTTTTGGTCTCATTGGCGCATTTACTACTTTTTCTACCTTCTCACTCGATACCGTATTACTCATTCAGCAAGGCGAATTAATTAAAGCCTCGCTCAATGTATTTTTCAACGTGACTGTTTGTATCATTTCAGTGTGGTTGGCGTTCTTAATTTATCAAAGGATAGTGTAAAAAATGTTAGATCCTCGATTGCTCAGAAATAACCTAAACGAAGTTGCAGCTAAATTACAAACGCGTGGTTATGCGTTAGATGTTGCTGCAATAACTGAGTTAGAAGAAAAGCGTAAAGTGTTGCAAGTTGCCACCCAAGATTTACAAAACGAGCGTACTGTTAGTTCAAAAGCAATAGGTAAAGCAAAGGCTGCTGGTGCAGATATTCAACCTTTATTAGAAGATGTAAGTGGCTTAGGTGAGAAACTCGAAGAGGCTAAGTCGAACTTAGAACAAGTGATGAACGCACTCAATATCATTTATCAAGAAACACCAAACTTGCCTGCTGATGAAGTACCTGTAGGAAAAGATGAAAGTGACAATCAGGAAGTGCTTAAATGGGGTGTTATACCCACTTTCGACTTTGAAGTTAATGATCACACAGATGTATCGCTAAAACTAAATAACGGACTTGATTTTGAAACAGCGGCCAAATTATCTGGTTCAAGGTTTGTGGTTATGAATGGAGCTGTAGCTAGGATGCATAGAGCTTTAGGTCAGTTTATGCTCGATATGCATACTCAAGAACATGGTTATCAAGAAGTTTATGTTCCTTATCTAGTTAACTCTGACAGTCTTTATGGAACAGGACAATTACCCAAGTTTGGAGAGGATTTATTTCATACCAAACCTGCAACGGAAGAAGGTCAGGGCATGTCATTGATCCCAACTGCAGAAGTACCGTTGACCAACATAGCACGAGACGAAATCTTTCCACTCGACGCACTGCCTATCAAAATGACAGCGCATACACCTTGTTTTAGAAGTGAAGCGGGATCATATGGCAGGGATACTAAAGGGCTCATTCGTCAGCATCAATTTGATAAAGTCGAGATGGTTCAATTGGTACATCCAAGTAACTCGATGCTAGCGCTCGAAGAATTGACAGGTCACGCTGAAGCTATACTACAAAAACTCGGATTGGCTTATCGTAAAGTTCTGTTATGCACTGGTGATATGGGCTTTGGTTCAACCAAAACTTATGATCTGGAGGTTTGGCTTCCGGCGCAAGACACGTATCGGGAAATTTCTTCATGCTCAAATATGGGGGATTTTCAGGCGCGTAGGATGCATGCAAGATATAAGTCTCACGATATGAAGAAGCCGGAATTATTACATACACTGAATGGTTCAGGTTTAGCCGTTGGCAGAACGCTGGTCGCAATATTGGAAAATTATCAACAAGCTGATGGCAGCGTGAAAGTGCCTGAGGCACTCGTGCCTTATATGAATGGCGTTGAAATTATGTCACCTGCGGCGTAGATTTTGACTATAAGCACTTTGCTGGCTTTGGTAGGCCAGCAATTTTAGTCGCTTGTTTTGCTGGGCCTTTAGGGAATAAACGCTGCACGTAGCGGCTGTTTCCGACCTCAGGGCCAAATTTATTCGCTAGACTCTTCACCAATACTCTTATTGCTGGGCTAGTTTCGTATGTCTCGTAAAATGCTCTGACAAAAAGTACAACCTCCCAATGTGCTGGGGTCAATTCAATTGCTTCTTGTTGTGCAATAACCAAGGCGAGTTCTTCGTCCCACTCTAAATAGTCAAGTAGATAGCCATTCGTATCCGTTTCTATTTTCTCGCCTGCATATTCTAAAAAATGTTGCATACTATTTTTATTTACACTCTTTATGTAAGCTTCTTATTAACTCTTTTTATCTGAGCTCTCTATGTAAGATCTATAAAAGATCTTTACGCAAGTCCGTCACGAATATCTTTTATGTAAAGCGCAAACGCACAATTATTGTAGAGTAATACATGGACCATGTTGAGTCGTTAACGTGACGAATTCATCAAAGTCGATAATGTGTAGTTTTTGGTGCTCTGTAAAGCTCGCAATTAGACCCGTTGCCTGCAAGTCGCGTTTAAGGGCGTGAATAACAATATCATGACGATCATGTAGTTCTCGTAATACATTATTCAACTGATAGATACCGTGCTGCGCAATAATAATAGCATGCGGGTTTTCAATAGTTGTCTTAGGCAATAGAGGTGCAATTGATTCATACTCAGAGCCTAAAAATACGATTAACATGCGTAAATAATCCTCAACTAAAAACGTAAAATTGCGTTAGACGCAGCGCATAATTGATTAAGCTCGTGCATGTCTATCGACTGAGCAGTTAATGTTAATGCGTGACTAGAAAGCATACGGTCAGATATATCCTCTTTCACATAATAAATAGCGTCGATATCGTACAAGGGAAGTACTTCAATTTGTTTTGCTATCGACTTCTTCTGCACACGGACACTGTCCTGGCCATTTAATAACTGATAAAGACCTCGTTGTGCAAATACAAATGTAACTTCAACGCCAACGTTGCTCGCTGCGAGAGCTGCTTCTAACGCGTCTTGCGCAGCGCTAGTGACGTACGGTGCCTGAGTTGAGATGATGAGTAATTTAGCCATTCCTAAAGTCTAAAACTGCATACAAATTAGCGAATCAGATTCGCCAGATGATGTTGTATTTAATGCAGAAAAGTATTCAGCCATGCCGACAGAATTGAAAATAGGGTGAATGTTGCAATGTGACTGCATGCCAGTTGCGTCCTCGACTGATAAGACACCACGTTTAATTGATGCCGTAACACATACGTTTAACGATGTTTTTGTTTGTTCTGAAAATGCAGCCCATTGTGCAGGCATATTTTTCTCACCAGGTGGGGGCTGAATTTCGACGTTAGCTTGTTGAACCCCTTGCTGATAAAAGAATACTTGCTGTATTTCATGTCCTAACTCAATTGCAGCTTCACAAAAGGACAGGGCAGTTTGTCCATTTAAAGAATCAAATGGAGAACGGGTCACAAATATAAGAAATTTACTCATAACAAACAAAAACACCCCTAAAAGGGGTGTTTTCCATAATTAATGTGGTTGATCAATCGTCGCCGCCAAACGCATTCAGTAAAGCAAGTAACGCAGTGAACAAATTATAAATGTTCAAGTAAAGTGATACTGTTGCCATTACATAGTTGGTTTCGCCGCCTTTTATAATTCGACTAGTGTCATACAAGATGAAACCAGAAAATATAAACACGATTACAGCATTAATAGCTAAATGAACAGCCGGTACTGCAAAGAAGATATTAGCGATACTAGCGATAATCGCAAAAACGAGTCCTACGATTAAAAAGCCGCCTAAAAAGCTAAAATCTTTCTTGGTTGTAATTGCATAGCCAGACAGTGCTACGAAAATAATAGCCGTTGTTCCGAAAGCTTCCATAATGAGGCCTGGATAACCCACTGCGACGTAATAACTCAAAAGTGGACCGAGAGCAGCACCCATTAAACCAGTAAACAAGAATGTTAGCGGCAATGCTGCTGCTGAATTGGCATATTTTGACACAGCGAATAAAGAACCAAACGCTGCCAACATAAGGCCAATCCTAGCAAATCCACCTAAATTCATACCCATTGTAATCCAAGCACATACTGCACTGAATACTAGAGTCATAGACAGTAATAAATAGGTATTTTTCAAAACCTTGTTAATTTCTAAAACTGACCGACTGTCAGAAGCAGAATAGACTGAACGTTGTTCCATTTTTACGTCTCCGCGTTAAATAATTGTTGAGTAAAATACTTAGTTATTTGTTAGATACTTTGTATGGCGTTTGGTTCCATATTTCAAGTAGTTTTCACTAACTAATCTATATTATTACAGGAATGGGTGAAAATTGTTCAAACAAACAAAAAAAATCACTTTTTTATGTGTAAACACTTTACAACAGGTAATTTGACCCTTAATATGCGCTCCTCTTCACAGAGCGCTGGCAGAAGTCAGTTAAACCAATTTAATTGTAAATTAGAGCAGCGCGTACATTGTGTAAGATTAGCATTTACTGAGTGGGTTAGTACAAACATTAGTAAAAAAGTTTAAAAAATTTGGAGAGTTGGCAGAGCCCGGTTTAATGCACCTGACTTGAAATCAGACGAAGAGTCAAATCTTCCAGAGGTTCGAATCCTCTACTCTCCGCCATTTTAGAAGGCCTAAACATATGTTTAGGCCTTTTTTTATTGGTAAATTCGATACAAACGCAGTGTGATTGATTGAACAATACCTGTTTCGGATGAGATTCCGTCTAAGTTACCAACATCAATTAAATCAGCAAAAACCAATGTCTTCCCTGTGACTATATCTTGCACAACTTCCCGCGCGCCGAAACCAACGGCTAAGCCAATAAATGATACACTTGCAAAAATGTGAAATTTAGAGTGGCAACAATTAGTTCCTGATAACGCCACTTATTCATATAAATCAGTACGGTTAACACACAAACCTATTCCAATATGCTACTTTTTATATGATACTCTAAGATTGCAGTATTTTGCGTTAATCTAATAATAAGAATTTGAGGTTCCTACGTGATCAAGATTTTATTGGTTGATGACCATGAGCTCGTTAGGACAGGGATCAGTCGTATACTAAATGACGTTAAAGATTTTAACGTTATTGCGTCGGTTGGAAGCGGCGAAGAGGCTGTCGAGCAATGTCGAAAAAATCCACCTGATGTCATACTGATGGATGTAAGTATGCCAGGTATCGGGGGGTTGGAGGCAACTCGTAAAATTTTACGATTTTGCGACAGCGCACGTATTATTTGTCTTTCGATGCACAAAGAAAGCCCAATACCGACAAAAATTATGCAAGCGGGCGCACATGGATTTTTAACCAAAGATGCTGACCCTAGTGAAATGATAAACGCTATATATAAAGTGTCGGCAGGCCAGCGTTATATTTCAGCTGATGTGGCACAAGAACTTGCTATTGGCAGTACATCCCTGAATCGTGACAACCCTTTTGAAAGCTTGTCGGATCGTGAGTTAGAAATTACCATGATGTTAACAAGAGGCACTCGCGTTCCAGAGATTGCGTCAAACCTCAATATCAGCGCTAAAACCGTCAACACCTATCGTTATCGCATGTTCGATAAACTTAAAGTGAGTTCAGATGTCGAACTAACGCATTTAGCGCTGCGTCATAAGCTTATACAAACTGAATAATAATGAGTGACCAAGCTCCTTTTGATTCCGAGTCCTTTCTAAAAAACCTGACTTCAAAACCTGGTGTTTACAGAATGTATAACATTAGAGATGAAGTTATTTATGTGGGCAAAGCTAAAAATCTCAAAAAGAGGGTTAGCTCGTATTTTCGTAAAACCGTTGATAGTGTGAAAACGCAATCGCTTGTCACGCATATTTCAAAAATGGATGTGACGGTGGTGTCGAGTGAAACTGAAGCGTTCATACTCGAAAATAACTTCATAAAAAAATATCGACCTCGCTATAACGTCGTACTGCGTGACGATAAATCTTACCCCTTCATCTTCCTCTCAGAGCATGAGCATCCGCGCCTCAGTTTTCATCGCGGTACTAAAAAACTCAAAGGTACCTATTTTGGCCCTTATCCGAGCGCTTGGGCGGTAAGAGAAAGCTTAAGGTCGATGCAACGCATATTTCCTATCAGGCAATGTGAGGATAGCTACTATCGCGCTCGCAGCAGACCATGCTTGCAATATCAAATGAAACGTTGCTCTGCACCTTGCGTAGAAGGATACGTAAGTGATGATGAATATAGAGAACAAGTGAACTTAGCGACTTTATTTCTCAGGGGAAAAAACTCAGAGGTTATTGCTTCTTTAGTAGGTAAAATGGAACAAGCGAGTATTACCTTAAATTTTGAGGGCGCAGCTCGTTATAGAGACCAAATAAGCGCACTTCGTCGCATACAAGAGCAACAGTTTGTTACTGGCAATCAGGAAGAAATGGACGTTTTTGGTTTTGCGTTCAAGAATGGTTATGCCTGTGTACAAGCTTTATTTATTCGTGACAGTCAGTTACTCGGCAGTAAATCGTTTTTTCCTAAAATCCCCAGAGATATAGACGATGAAACTGTATTCCAGTCTTTTATACTGCAATTTTATCTTGCTGGGAATAAGACTATTCCTAAACAAATAGTGGTTCCTATTAAATTTCCAGAAATGGAAGATATTGAAAAGGTATTATCAACCGAAGCTGGCTATAAAGTTAGATTCTTTGAGGGAGTTAGGGATGAGAAACGTCAATATCTACAATTAGCAAATAAGAACGCTGACAACGCGCTTGAAACTCAACAAAATCAACAGAAGTCTATGTTTGCGCGTTATGTCGATTTAGAAAAAGCAATTGAAAGAGATACACCAATCACTCGAATGGAGTGTTTTGATATCAGTCACACGTCGGGACAGCAAACTGTCGCTTCTTGTGTCGTTTTTAATCGGGACGGGCCACTAAAAACTGACTATAGAACATTTAACATCGAAGGCATTACGCCAGGTGATGACTATGCAGCGATGGCACAAGCCCTAAAACGACGCTACAAATCGCCTAATGCAGATGCAAAATTACCTGACATTCTTTTTATAGACGGCGGTAAGGGACAGTTGTCACAAGCAGAAGCGCATTTTGAGCACTGGCCAGCAGAGTGCACACCAATGCTTATAGGTGTAGCCAAAGGTAGTAGTCGAAAAGCAGGCCTAGAAACATTAATTAGAGCAGGTTCATATGAAACAATTCCCATGCAAAGTGATTCACCTGGTCTGCACTTAATACAACATATTAGAGATGAATCGCATCGTTTTGCTATATTAGGGCATCGAAATAAACGTCAAAAAGTAAAAACAACCTCAACATTAGAGGGTATCCCTGGTATCGGACCCAAAAAGAGACAAACTTTACTGAAGTATTCAGGTGGCCTGCAAGGTCTTAAAAAGGCGAGTAAACAAGAAATCAGTAAGGTTCCTGGCATAAGTGAGGACCTTGCCGATATCATATATGATCATTTGCATTCTTAATTGAACCTGTTCTGGTATCATAGTCTCAGACAAGAGCAGTAGACCAAGGTTTTTAGTAAATATGTGGACTATCCCCAACATTATCACCATGTTCAGAGTTATACTGATACCTGTATTCGTGTGTGTTTATTTTCTTGATTGGCGCTGGGCTCATCAAGCTGGTGCATTTATATTTTGGCTAGCAGCCATTACGGATTGGATTGATGGCTACTTAGCCAGAAAATTAAAACAATCGACACCGTTTGGTGCATTTCTTGACCCGGTAGCAGATAAGTTAATTGTAGCGGCAGCGCTGCTTATGGTTACTCATAGCTACGCAAGTGTTTGGATAACGGTTCCGGCTATCGCATTATTGATGCGTGAAATTTATGTTTCAGCTTTACGCGAATGGATGGGGCAGCATGGCAGCTCAGCAACGGTTAAAGTGTCATTTATTGGTAAATCTAAAACCATGGCACAAATGCTCGCATTAATTGGTTTATTATCAGGCTTAGAAGAATTTATGGGCTTTCCAATATATTGGGTGACAATAGGTACATTCTTATTATATTTTTCTGCCGTGCTGTCAGTTTGGTCGATGGTGGTTTACACCAAGGCTGCTTGGAAACAATTAAGTAAGGTATAAAGTTAGTTTTTGGTCGTTTCAGTGCAAAATAGCAACGAACTGTACAAATTTTAATAAAACAGAATATTTCTTTAAGATTTAGTGTTGACAGGTTTAATTTAGAGGTTAGAATGCACACCACATTACAGAGCGGGAATAGCTCAGCTGGTAGAGCACGACCTTGCCAAGGTCGGGGTCGCGAGTTCGAATCTCGTTTCCCGCTCCAATTTTCTAAATTGAAGTAATGTGTAAGCAGCAATATTGCGGCGGAATGGCAGAATGGCTATGCACCGGATTGCAAATCCGTGAATCTCGGTTCGACTCCGGGTTCCGCCTCCAATCAATGCTAGCTTGTGAAGTCGCAGTATCAGTGCCCGGGTGGTGAAATTGGTAGACACAAGGGATTTAAAATCCCTCGCTCGTAAGAGTGTGCCGGTTCAAGTCCGGCCCCGGGCACCATTTCCTTTATTTATAAAGGGATTCAGAGAATATCTATTATTTACCTACCATAAAGCCTACCACTAAAATATAGTTTGATTTAGTTTAAAAAATAACTTAGTTTTAAGTAGAATGTATCAATTTAGCATGCTAGCTTGAAACTCCACTAGTTAACAAGGATTGTTGTTGTAAAAATATTATTGATTACCGTTTCTATAATTTTAATGTCAGGTTGCGTTGCTCAAATGACGCCTTTTCTGGATTAGGTGTAATAAGCGAAAAAATAAGCACTTTTGATAAAAAGCGAGTTGTAGAAGTAACTCCAACTTGGGTCGCTAATGACAGCTCCATGGGTGTAGCATCAACCAAAATAGGTGCTCGCTGGTCAGAGTCCTCTCCAGGGTTTGTAACGCTTATTTTGAAAAACGATAGCACAGTTAATTCCTCTGACGCTTATAAAAACTACGAGTCAATTAGCGTAAATATTGATGGTGATATTAAAAAGTTTCCTGTGGCGGGTGCTACAGAGCTTCAATCAAGTGACTATAATACGGTTACAAATACGATCTACACTGAAAGTACCGCACTTGTTATAATTCCTTTAGAATATTTACGTAATATGGTCGAAGCTAAAGACGTTAGATTGAGATTTGAAAGTATACATCGATATGATGATGGGGTATTTAGTAGAGATACGTCAGATTATGGTCAGAAACTAGCAAAAGCTAGAATAATCGAGTTCCTTAAACTAATCGTGCAGTAGTTTGCCTCAGGCGCTAATGTTCTGGTCAAGTCCAACCGGACACATTCCTAAAGGAATTCTCATACTCAATGGGTGATTGATCGCCGTTCGACGAATGCAACCGCTCCAGATTGTAATATTTCACATACGCAGCAACATCTTGCGTCATATATTCTCGTGTTGGTTGCGCTACTTTGAACAACCAATCATGTTTTAAGCTGCCAAAAAACCTTTCAACCACCGCGTTGACGCTCCTATGTCAACACTAAGTTAAACATGACAGATCTGACACCATTATTGGGAACAATTCTCTAGCAATATATCGTTTTAAACATCGTTGAATTTCTTTCGTCGACTTACCCTCGGTGACACGTTTATCTACATATTTTTTTGTTCTTGCGTCGTTTCGCATACGTATCAATGTAACTGTCCACAGCGCATTATTAGCGTCTCTCGCGCCGCCACGATTCAACCTATGTCTCTGCGTTTTTCCGGATGATGCTTCTAATGGGCTAACGCCGCATAGCGCAGCAAACGAAGATTCATTCTTTAATCGCTCTGGATTATCGCCTGCCGTTACCAGTAAAGTCGCAGCCACGTATGTTCCAACACCATATTGCTCAATGAGTGTAGGCGCTTTTTCTTTTGTTAAGACCTTTAATTGCTTATCAATATCTCTCAGTTCGGTCGCCAATAATTGCCATCTTTTAGCGAGCAATTGCACTACTGATATCAATGATGATTCTACTAAATTATTAGGTTCAGCCTCTAATTCTTCGCAAGCTTTAACGCATTGATAAGAGCTTGGTACATAGCACTTTTCTCTAATCTTTTCTGGTGCAGTAACAAGTAATGCTCTGATTTGGTTGATGGTTTGAGTCTTTGATTTAACTGAGCTTTTCCTTGCAACCACTAAAAATCTTAAAGCTTCAACGGTGCCATCATGTGATTTAGGTATGGCAGTTGATTCTTTTGCTAAAACCGAACGTGCTGCATTTTCTGCATCAGTTGGGTCTGATTTGCCTCGTAGTCTGCGGCGCGCACGGTTGGGTCTATTAACCTCATAAACAGTCACACCTTGGTCCTGGAGATATTTGCACAAACCAGCGCCATATGTGCCAGTTCCTTCTATTCCAGCCTGTTTGACATTGCCGAACGAACTGCACCACTTATACATTGTTTTATAGCCAAGACTAGTGACAGCTATTTCCTTTGTATCGATTACCTGGCCGATGTTGTCAATTAAAACAGCAACGTGTTTCTCGAGGTGGGTATCAACGCCTAGTGTAAGCTCTTTTGCATTGTTTCTAACATTCATATCAATATCCTTAAGCAATCAGCTCAGGACTGGACACAGACGGTGCAATACAATGCTCCTATTAGGTCACTGACGCTGAATATAATTAAATTACTGGACAGTAATAACCGACAGGTCAACACAAAGATAAACGTTCATCAATCCCAGCACGGGTCAGATCATTACCTCCAGTAGTATATATTATATCCTCTATATCCCAACACGCGCCTACATCCCTCATGCTAGACCGACAATTAAGCCGCTTTAATAGGCCTCTAAAGCGCTTACTTGTATATTGCGAGCCTCTATCGCTGTGAAATACCAAACCCTTTGGAGGCTGTCGCAAGCTATGCGCTTTCAAAAATGCTTGCTCAATTAAGTCAGTTGTCATACGTTTTGACGTATGCCAACCCACAATTCGGCGACCAAATAAATCCATCACAATAGCCAGATATTGCCAACCCTCGCCAGTTTTCAAATAGCTCACGTCGCCTGCCCACACTTGGTTTGGGCCGAGCGGGTTAAAGTTCATGTTCAACAAGTTGTCTGCCACTGCATCACTATGTTTGCGCTTAGTTGTGACTTTATATGCAATGCGCTGAGCAACTACCAAGCCCAGGCATTTCATCAATCTGATAACGCGATGGCGAGTAATATCAAAGCCTTCTTTACGCAGCTTTTTACCCAGCTCGCGACTACCCAAACTGTCACGGCTTGCTTCAAAAAGCGCCTTCGCCCTACGATGCAAATTCAGTGTTTGTGCACTAATAAGTATCGCGGGACGTTTTCGCCAAGCATAATAAGCAGATTTGCTAACACGCATTACTTTGCATGACATCGCAACTGGGTACTGCTTACCTAAACTTGTTATAAATGAATACTTTATTTCATTTCCTTTGCGAAAAACGCTGAAGCCTTTTTTAATATTTCGCGTTCCATTTCTAAGCGTTTTTTGTCTTTCCTGAGCTGAATGAGTTCAGCACGCTCATCCGTCGACAACGCTGATTCTTCGTTTTCTTGCTTAAACTTCGCCACCCAGTTATAAAGTAGCTTATCGGTAATATTTAACGAAGCGGCTGCTTCAACAACTGTGTAACCTTGTTGTGTTACCAGTGCGACCGCTTCTTGCTTAAAATCGTTTGGATATTGTTTGTTAGTACGTTTAGTCATTTTTACACCTCAATAGTTGGATATTATCCTTTATTGATGTGTCCTGCTAATTCAACCACAACAGGGGAACTTTGCCGCAGGTAGCGATTTTCAGGATGTTGATATTCATGGTAATGCCTCTTAGGGTTATGACAAGCAGCGTTTGTGCTTATTCATATAAGATACCGTTAAGGGCGCAAATGGGTTGGGGTATTGGCATGCTGAAGGCTGCACCGGCTTGGATAGTTCCACTTCACTAATAGAGGCCATAAGAACTGAATCTTTAAAGGCTTAACCTTTAGCGGTCATTAGAAATTTCGAGTAATCAGTCTATATTGAGCCAAAAGGATGTTTTAGAGTCTCGCTATTTATAACAATAAGAATTATCTATAGTGGTCTCTCGAATAGGTAAAATATTTTAACGATATTGTTATTTTAGACTTGTAAGATTAGTTTATTTGAATATTCTTGGTCGTTAATGTTCAGAATATCGTTATTATCTAACGCTTTAGGATATTAGAAGCACAGAGAGTAATTCAGTCTGCTACTATATATCGGGCTCATTCAATACGGGATTGACCATGCATCAAACAAAAAGCAAAAAGTTATTCCAAAGTTTTTTCTATATCTTAATTTCATTCTGTGTAGTTATTGCGCTGAATGGTTGTACAATTAATGGAATTCAAAAATGTGATTTTCTTAAAGCAAACGACGAACAAAGTAATTCTGTCGGTAAGGCCGCATTTTATGTTGGCGCTGCGCTCATTGTTAAAGAGCTGGCACCAGAATGCAAACATGGGATCACTAAAAAGTCTAATTCTGAATATACCATTTCAAATGGTAACGGAGAGTGAATTTGATTATAGAAAAAATAAGCGGCATGTAGATGAGGTACAATTTCTTCGCCAAAAACAAAAACAAAAACAAAAATAGCAAATACAATAGCCTAGCCCTTTTGGCCAATGATTTGTAGTGATTTCAAGACTACTAGTCCGCTAACCTTTTGTAAACGGCCGAAGGAGGAGCAAAGGTTTTGTTAGCAATGTTGAAAGATCAGTTATAAAGGCTACGCTGGCAAATGTCCGCGATTAGCCGTCCATTTCAGATTTCGGTCACCCCATCTATAATCGAAATTCTCATGCAGTACCAGTGGTTCTCAGCTGAATCAAATCCCGACCAAAACGCACCACAAGGGCTCCTCAATCGCAACCTCCGCGAAACTTCAACAGTAAGAATACGCCAGCAATGACCAGCCACGCAAAACTCCACAGCAGCCAAGCGAGCAAAAATTTACAAGAGGTAATTATCAGATGAATCTGAACAGACCCAAAATCCATAAATCGGTGGGTCTAAGATAAGCCGATGAAATATAACAGGAAAATGGTGGCCCAACCCTGACTTGAACAGAGGGCCTGCCGATTATGAGTCGGGGGGAATGGTTGAAGTTCAGCTAGCAAGCAGCAGAAAAGCAAGGTGTTTTTGTAGCGGCTAATGTTGAATGGTGCATAACCGAACCTATACCGAACTTTTTAGGTTGCCGAAGTTGTCACCGCAATGTAAGTTCAAGAAAGCTAACAGGTTAACCTGACCGAACTCCGAACTTTTTCCGAACTGAACTTTTTTATGGTGTGTTTTGGTCGGGTGGGCAGGAGTAGCACAAAACTGAACATTCTGAAAACCTGCGAAACTGGAATTCTGCAATTTACTGGCTGTCATTGAGTTGGTTAAGCGCTTAATTTATAAGCGAGTGTTTAAAGTTTTTTTTGGCACAGTTGCAAGGGAGGATTAAGGCTTGATAAATAGAGTGGATGGTTAATATTGTTTACCAAAGGAACTGAACGAAAGCTGACATCAGACAAATCTGAATTGTTCGTTACCGGATTAGGTAAATGCCGACCTAACACAAAATATTGCTTACATTACTTAATTTCTAAGCACCAGCTTTCAGATGGCTTTGCGACTTCTTCGATAGCTACTTTTCTATTGTTTAACAAGTTTGCTATATCATTGGTCGACCTATTACCACATCGAAGCCAAATAACTAAAGTGGGTGCTGTATCATATAGTCCGAACTCAAAAAAATCTGAGTCTTGAGTGACGATGGTAAACGCATTTTTCTTGGCGTACTGCCATATTTTTATGTCACTACAATTCTCTAATCCAATATTGTCTGCATGTTGAGTACCGGGGAAACTATCATTTAGCAATTTCACCAAGCGATAGGACAGGTTTTGGTCCAACAACAACTTCATGCGGCAATAACACTTACATGCCGTTCTCTGTCTGCAGCATAGCTCAATGATGCGCTAATATCGTTAGTTGTTAAACGAGGAAAGTCTTGGATTATTTCTTCGTGACTCATACCACTTGCAAGCCAACCCAAGATATCTGCAACTGTAATGCGGGTGCCTTTTATACATGGCTTTCCACTTCTCTTTCCTGGCACAATTTCGATAAATTCTCTGTAATTCATAATAGATGACCTGTTATTGATTCGCTGCTTAACAACTATACGCTTTTTTTTGATTTTCCTAAACTCTATTATTGTTCTCGACTTTTGTACGTCAACATTACCTGTGGTATTGACAACTTATCGACCGGAAATTCAAGCTGTGAAATAATCCGCTTATGAATACATTAAAAATCTACGCTGGCCATCGTTATCCAGCCCAAATCATTAGCGATGCAGTTTGGCTATATCATCGATTTACTCTGAGCTTTCGTGATGTTGAAGAATTGCTTGCTTATCGTGGCATTAAAGTAAGCTATGAAGCTATACGAAAATGGTGCCTTAAGTTTGGTCAGCAATATTGTGGTCAGCTTAAAAAGAGACGTGGAACCATCGGCGACATTTGGTTTTTGGATGAAGTGTTTATCAAGATTAATGGGCAGTTGCATTACCTTTGGCGTGCGGTTGACCAAGATGGTGAAGAGTTGGACATACTGGTTCAAAAACGTCGTAACAAAAAAGGCTGCCATGAAGTTCTTTAAAAAGTTATTGAAGGGCCAGCAGGCAGTGCCATTAAAGATAATTACCGATAAATTGCGCAGTTATTCGGCAACGAAAAGAGAGCTTATACCTAGCGTTTTTCATTCAACACAGCAGTATGAAAACAACCGGTGTGAGTTATCTCATCAGCCGACTAGACAACAAGAGCGGCAAATGCGGCGTTTCAAATCACAAGGTCATGCTCAACGGTTTCTATCGTGTCATGGGGTTGTCAATAACCTATTCAGACTTGGCCGGCATCTAATGAAGGCAAAGAATTATAGAACGCTTCGAGAACGAGCATTTAATGAATGGGCACAGGTGAGTAGCGTCCAGAATTTGGTATAAGAGACAGAGAACCGGTCCGTGTCACGCAAATCCGATAAGTTGACAACACCGTGGGAAGTTCTTCTTTCCATTCAATTTCTTTTGGGATTTTATTCCCAATCAAATTTTTACGGTAAATTTAGTTAAGTTGATGTACCCCTAGCATCTATGTATTGGTAATTTTATTGACCAATATCAGCCTGTCTATTTAGTAAAGGCAAATCAGTCGTTCCCATCACGTTAAACCCATCAAATAAGACCTTAGCCATCATTTTATCAGCGGCAAGCAACTTACCTTCTGTAAATACCTTATAACCATCGCCTCCATTGGCAATAAAATCAGTTGTTGCTACCGAATAAGTTTTTGTATCAATGGGAGTTTTACCGTTTATTGTCAAGCTTATAAGTCGCTGCATTGCCGGCTTTGTTGAATCATAGGTAAGTTGAAGGCCTGAGAATTGGCCAATGCCATAAGGAAGAGTAAGGCTATACTCCGCGAGTTCCTTAATTTGCTTGCCTGATAGTTGAACAACGGTCAGCTTGTCTACAAATGGATAGACATTCATTAAATGCTCCACCGTGATATTACCCGCATTCAGGTCTGCGCGAATAGCCCCTGAGTTCAACATAGCAATATCGCTACTAGCACCTTTTCGCATAGCATCTGTGAGCAAGTTTCCTAAGGTCGATTCTTTGTTATATTTGCGCATTGCTGCTTTACTAATAGTCGCTACATGCTCTGTTAATTCGGGATGCATGCTGCGTTGCTTTTCTATAAGGCTTTGTGTTACTTCGTCGCGTGTTAATTTACCTGCATCTACGGGGATTAATTTCCCGCTTACAAAGCTCACATTATGGCCATTCGTATCGACTGTGAATTTTGTATAACCAAGGCGCATCCCCTGGCCAAAAGTGAGACCAATAACTGTGCCTGTTTTAGGATGAACCACAGGTTCAAGTAAACCATTGTCGGAATGACCACCAAAAATCACATCAACGCCTTTCATTTTTCCGGCCATGACATAGTCTCCATCAAATCCTCGCTGCACTGATGGGTCGGCTTCCTTGTTAGTTTGCATTGGCGCGGTTTTATTTTGATGGGTTAATACGACTATCATATTTACGTCATCAATTATTCGATCTACCCAGAATTGGGCGCTTGTGGTGGGGTCATTTATAGTGAGTTCAGCTCGCTGAAAAGTAGCAGTAGCATTATTAAATGCATCAAGCCCCATCACGCCAACAACACCAATACGGACACCATCTTTTTCTAAAATCGTATAAGGCTGAGCAATTAACTGCCCTGACTGTGTACTATATTTGCATTTAATACGGGGAATCTAGCCCTTGGCATAACTTCTAATAGAGACTGCCAGCCATATTCAAATTCATGATTACCAATATTAACAACGTCGTAACCCATCGCGCTATATAGGTCGAAGGGCAGTCTGCCAGTTGATTTCTTCGAAAGGGCACCTGTGTAAATATCTCCCGCATCCATCAAAAAGCTGATAGATTCTTTTGCCCTTATCTCTTTGGCTAGAGCAGCAAGGTAAGGCATGCCGCCCATTTTATCAATATCGTCTCGCCAAGCCGCTTCAAGCGGTTCATATACGCTTTCAATATCATTGGTATGTAACAGCGTAACTTCTTTTAACACTATGTTCTACCCTTCGTTACAGCCGTCTCTTAGGGAGGGGTGACACTGAGTTCGCGCACAACTCAAAGAGCCTGATATAGCCACAGTACCCTCCACCAAACTTCCACGACCCACATACGTCAGCAATGCCCACACACCTGCTCCCCACAGCGGCTCCCAGCGGACCAAAGCAACAAAAAAGCGTACAGCAAGCGTCCACCACGCGCCCACAGAAACAGACCCAAAATCCATAAATCGGTGGGTCTAATATAAGCCGATGAAATATAACAGGAAAATGGTGGCCCAACCCTGACTTGAACAGGGGACCTGCCGATTATGAGTCGGATGCCTTACCAATGTGTTAAGCCGAACGACTAAACTCAGACTACATTGTAGACGAACAGGATACTATAATTGGATTAAGCAATCAGACTAAACCCAATTCGTTAAGACATCAGTAGGGTTAACACCGCTTATTTAAAGAGCGCTTAAGATAGATGGGTTTGACGGAATATTTGACTGCACTGAGGGAGGGTTTTCAGTGTTATTTAGAGCTGGCGGACACTTTCATTAACGGCTTGCTGCAGTATAAATAAAGTTTACACGTATGCCATTTATCGACGGGGTGACAGCGTTTTTTATGTTCGTACTTTAGTTGAATACTTAGCAGCTCAAACTACATGTTAGATTAACATGAAATCACCTTCTGAAATGGCGCCAAGAGCATCTAATTATTTTGATTGCGTAGTGTTGAGGGTGAATGCAATCTGCGAAACTGATTAAAAAGCATAAATTTTGAAAAGTTGAGTCTTATTGATAAACATAAAGCTTTCATTCCAATGTTCGCGCGTTATGATATTGAAGCGGTGTAGCCAATTATAAGTTTGCTACGCTAATCACTTTAATCAATTGAAATAGCGGAGCAGGGTATGATACTCAAAGAACTCGTTAGTAAACTGTCATTTAAAATTAACCGTCTCTTTAAAGCGCCCAATGACTGTGTGCCGGGAGATACTTCCAGTGATAGCGTTAAGCATTCAAACAAAGAGCGGACCGTTAAAGTAGATGAATTATCAAAGGCGGGCAGGGTAAACAAAGATACGCCGTCTGAATATACGCTTAGGATCACGAAGACGAGAGGCTAGAGACTATATAGATATTTTCAATGATGACATGGAGGTAAATATGCAATTATCTGACAAATTTAGTGTATTGGGGGAAGTAGGGATCCTTGACTGGTTAAATAAAGGTACTGATGATGTTAATGTCCGGACGTTAGTGAATTCAATTGCAGAGTACTACATTGAACCGAAAAGCATTTACGGCTTTGCTCCAGCTTGCGAATGGGAATGATTTGCTTATTCTAGTTAGCCGTTTTATTGCCGAAATTGTCTTATTGCAAGATTGTTCACAAAAACAGCAATTTAACTTTAGTAACACCATTAGTAACACCGAAAGATCATGATAGATATAAATACGTTATTTATCAGTATTTTAGAAGTTAATTTCAAGTCCGGCCCCGGCACCATTTCTTTTTAAGCTTGTAGAGTGATAATTAAGACCGGTTCATGCAGACAGTTTGGTGTGAATTTAGTTGGTATTCAAATTGCTGAGCTAGTAGGTTAAATTTTTACAATATATTTAACGTAATGAATAATTAGCACTTGTATGGGCGCTGGTTTAGTTTGGTTTGTTTTATTAGCTTTTTCTGTTTCCCCTCTATTTAATAATATCCCTATAATATCCCTATAATATCCCTGTAACATCCCTATAACTGAAGTGGTAAACTAAACCCGAACACGTTTTTAGGTGGTAATATTCTTCTAATATCTCTGTAATATTCTTATAAGCAGTCATTTACCGTTGAAATGAGTGTTAATTAAGTAGGGGGCTTTTTTACACAAAAAAAAGCACCTGCGATCACAAGTGCTTTCGGTTGTTCGTATTGTATGCTTATTTTTTGAATCTGCGGGCAGCGAGTCCAAGTGCAACGAGTGCGAAAATCGCAAGGGATAAGGGCTCTGGGGCATCTACACTATTATACGAAATTGAAATTTCGACAAACTTAGGTGCAATCGATGAAAACACACCTACAACGTGTGATAAGTCGACTGTAACGTTGAATATTCCGTCAGCCAAAATAGATTGAAGTTGAGAGTTACTGATGCTGTAAGTTTTTTGAAATTCAATATCTTTCGATGTTTCGTGACTAATCGCAAAGTCAAACGGTCCTCCAACTCCTCCTATACCATTTACAAAGCCCCCAAGAGCAGAAATTGATAGTACATTTTCACTATGCCAAGCTAATGTTTCTTCCAATTGACCGTCATAATCACCGCGTGCACGAATAATCAACATGCCACCAGTTCCATCTGAATTAAGCAGATTATTAAATACAAAACTAAAATTTTGTCCGTCAACGGTTTGCTCTTGATAATTTGTTAAGCTAATTATAGTTGCATTTGCAACACTACTTAAGTTAACAATCAATAAGACTGCCCCAACTATTGCTGTCTTCAAAAATTTAAATTTCATTCGATATTCCCATTTAACCCCTTCCAAATTGTGGTCGGGTAATTCTAAAAGTGATAATTCATCATTAAAATCACCAATGCAAAAAATAAGCCATTTTTATAATTCTATAATTTTCAACAAGATAGAGGAGGTATTAATTTGAAATTACTATTGTGTAAAATAACCTGACACTCAAAGCGCTAAGTAAGGACATGCAACAAACAAGTTTATTATATGCTTTAACGTAGATTATATATTTGCCGTATTAGTCTTACGCCGCACTATCTTAAGTACTACCACAACTAAACGGTTTTGATTTTAATGTCGTCATTTATTCTAGCTACGCCTATATTGTTGACTAATTTTCTTTTTGCAAACTTCTATGTATGACTAAATCGTGGTCTAATTACAACACTTAATACTGGATGACGTTACTGGTTTGCATTCTTCATGATATCTACAACAATTAGCTGCAACGAGCTTGCTCAAAAGATTGAGTTGACTGCCAACAATACATGCAAAATACTTTTCACAACAATGATAAATGCGCCAACATCAAAGCCCGACTTGGTGCGAAACGCCTTACCGGCTTATATACCCAATTCCCAGTTGTTCGATTTTGAAAATGAGTTTGTCGACATCAATTCTCCATTTAGCAATACGATGCCCTCGGTTATTGTGTTTCAATTTGCAGCTCAGAAACTTGGCTTGCAATTAGGAGATGAAATTGTAGTTTATGATGACTTTGGTAATTTCTGTGCATCAAGAGCTTGGTTTATGCTCATATCTATGGGGTTTACCAATGTTAGGACTCTCGATGGGGGATTGCCTGAATGGGTTAAAGGTAGCTACCCCACAACCACAGCACTAGCAAGTCTTGATACAACATCGAATGTTCAGCTTGAACCATCAACTAGTTTTTCTTTTGTTGATGCTGATTACATTAGCGCTAAACTATCAAGTTTTGATTCAAAAGCAGTTACAAAAGCATCAATACAAATTATTGATGCTAGAAGTAACGGCAGATACACGGGAGTTGAAGCTGAGCCTAGAGCTAATATGAGGTCAGGTCATATACCGAGGTCTTCAAACATTCATTATTCCAGTTTACAAAATGAGGGTGCTTTTAAATCTGTGCATGAATTGAAATCCATATTTGAGGATAAACAGATCAATCTAAACAAAGAAATTATTACTAGCTGTGGTAGCGGTATAACCGCCTGTATTATTGCTCAGGCCGCTTTCTCATTAGGCGCCCGACGCGTCAGAGTGTACGATGCTAGTTGGTCAGAATGGGGGGCAAGCCAGTCGCTGCCTATCGAGACTAGTCAATGATTGATGTGTCCTCTTTTAACTGGGTTGAATTCTTTTCAATAGCCGTGATTCATTTTTTCGCGGTTGCTAGCCCAGGTCCAGACTTTGCGGTTGTCTTAAAACAAAGTGTCCAGCAAGGACGAGCATGCGCAATTTCAACAAGTGTAGGTATTGGTTCAGGCATACTTTTGCATATTACTTACTCTTTAATAGGGATTGGCCTGATTATAAAAACGACACCTTGGTTGTTAAATGTATTGCTGTACTTTGCTGCAGCCTACTTGGCGTGGATTGGTGTTACTGCACTCAGAAGCCAATCGCAAGGGCAAACCCAAGTCGCATCAAATGCAACTGCACCTAAGAGCTTAATGAAATCATTTATGTTGGGTTTTATTACTAACGGAGTGAATCCAAAGGCAACACTCTTCTTTTTGTCTCTATTCACTGTTGCCATCTCGTCTGACACACTATTGGAGCACAAAATAATATATGGTGTGTATATGGCGATGGCGACCGCAGCCTGGTTTATATTCCTCTCAATTGTTATCACACATAAACGGGTTCGTGCATTTTACGAACTCAATGGCTATATATTTGACCGTGTGATGGGCGTTGTTCTTATCGCAATGGCATTATTTTTAGTACTTAATGGTTGATTTAAACCTTAAATCAACCATTAATTTATCTATTGTTGTTTCTTATTTGCGCAATCAACAATAGAATTTGCAAGATCAGTAAAGGTATAACTAAACTATATATGATGAATAGTTGTTTTAAGTACAACCAAGGCATTATCAAAAACTAACATGGAAACATAGTCTTCAATGAATAAAGTACCATCACAAAAATACAATTTGAATATTAAAAGCTTGTTTGAAAGAGGCAATACTGCCACAAAGCAGAATTTATCGGTCATCCTTCGATGTATGTTTATTCTATTATTCATCGGATTAGCAGCTTATGTGGCATTTTTTAATATTTATAATATTGAATTGGTTTCGCAACTCGAAAGTATGCAAACTGAAACCTATTTTTTTAATATGTTGCTTACTTTATGTCTATCGCCACTAATGGCTGGGGTTGCTATGTTGGCAGTTAAAACTGAACGTAAACAACCTGTAAACGTAATGAGCTTATTTATGTATGTTCCTTTTATACTATGGTTAGCAACGGCAGAATTAATGATTTCATTATTAACCCAGGTTGGAATGACGTTATTCATTTTACCTGCAATATATATTTTCATCACAACTGTTTTTACCAAACTTTTAATCGCTGATAAGCAACTACGTCCCTTTATGGCGATAAAATTATCAATTCAAATGTGTAACCAACATTTACTGCAAATGACCATCTTATTCGCTATTTTCTTTGTGTTATTTCTGCTCGGTATGGTAACGTTTGGCTTGGCATTTATTTGGATAGTGCCCCTGTATTATAACGTTACAGGTATTTTTTATAACGACTTGTTTGGGGTTAAAGAAGAAGCCCAGCAAGTACACGCTGTTACCAACTCTGAGGAAACTCATTTTGATGCATAAATTGAAAATCATCTCGATTGCCGCCATCGTTCTTGTTGCAGTGCTGTTTGGTATATATTTAATGCAACCAGAACAATCGGTAATACAAAAAGTTCCACAAAGCGAATCGGCAAAAATACCGATACCTGATTTTAGTCAATACGAGAACACAACAGACAAAAAGAAAGCATTTTTTAGTTACCTAAAACCAGCAGTAGAAACACAAAATAATCATATCTTGATGCAACGAGAATTTATTCATGGTTTAAGAGCAAAGCACATATCTGGCGAAATGATCACTGAAAAACAGATGCAAGAGCTTGATTGGTTAGCTGAAGAATATAGAGTTGACAGGGTTGACAACCTAAACACCATATTTGAACAGTTGTTAACGAGGGTCGATATAATCCCGGTCGCACTGGTGTTAGTTCAAACTGCAAATGAATCGGCTTGGGGAACATCTCGATTTGCCCTTAAAGGATATAATTTTTTTGGACTCTGGTGCTTTAGAAAAGGCTGTGGGTTCGTGCCTAAACGTCGCAACGATGGTGCAGCGCACGAAGTTGCGAAATTCAATAATTTATCTAGAGCCATGTATACCTACATGCGAAACTTAAATAGGCATGATGCTTATACCGAGATGCGCAGTATCCGAAAACAACTTCGTAACAAAATGCAGCCAATTTCAGCTGTCGCGTTGTCTGAGGGCTTAACTAAGTATTCAGAGCGCGGCGACGATTATGTGATTGAATTAAAACAAATGATTAGAGTTAATAGGGAACTTATGTAATGCAGAAACCTGTCGTAATGGCGATGTTAGCTATGTTGCTAATACAGCCAGCAGTTGCTGACGAAGTGGAAGTGAGATATAAAACATTTTATAGCCATGTTAAAAAACTAGATAATGACGATACTCAAGCACTTCAGTTTGCCTTTGGTTTCATGCATGTTGGTACAGATCAACTTTGTACGATTTATAAAGCGCGCATTAGTACTCAGAAGGTTCAGATCCCGTTAACGGTGACATCAGAGAATCGGTTTACTATTCGCTCTGAAAAGGCATTGAATATGGCTGATGCATACGTTGTCATCGATTTTAAGGAGCCATCCAATCAATGCGATATATCTGTTCAACTTGAAACTAAGCCTGAGTATTTAAAGACTGAATATACTTTTACAGAAATGCAGTTTTTGTATGAGCAGTACGAAGCATTTTTTAATGAAATGGGCAGTTTTTTATCATTTATGATGCCGACTGTAAATGGGTTGATGCTTCAATTTAGCGACAAAAACCTTCGTGAGGCCACAAAAACCGGCGAAATGGTGTCTGAGGGTACGTTGATGCTAGACAAAGAATGGTTTGAACGGAAGAAGGGGTTGAAGCTACTTACTATACCGTTACGCATAACGGCCATAGCAAGCAAATAATAAGTAATCTTATACTTTCCCTACTAAATTTAACTGAAAGGCAATTTGGGTGGCTAAACGCTCAACCGCTTGATTGCCCTTTTCAGCAACCTCGCTTGCTCGGTAAAATTCGAGCATACCTACATCATGTAATTGTGGTTCGATGAGAATATCAGGCGGTTCGCCAGCAAGGCGCGAACGGGTCACTCTAGCTTGTAAAATTTCGAGAGAGCTGCTCATAACACCGACAATTCCTGGAGAGGCCCTTTTGTTAGGTTTCGGGTCCGGTGAAAGCCACTTTTTGATGAAACTGTCACCCGCTCTATCAAGCATCGCATCCGTCTTTCTTTGATTATCCTCGTGTTCACGCTCACATGTTTCAATTAGTCTTGGGCGAAAATCAGCACTGAGGTTTACGGCAATAACAAAGTCAGCCCCCATATGCCTACATTGATTGACAGGAACTGGATTAGAGACCGCACCGTCAACTAACCATCGACCGTTATGATCGATGGGACTAAACAGAGCCGGTATGGCACACGAGGCTTGGATGGATTCGCCAATGTCACCTTTATTAAATACAACTTCCTTACCGGAGTAAAGATCAGTTGCAACGCATGCAAAAGGTATATTCATCTCTTCGTAGGTAGGGGCACAAAAATCATTTTTTAATTTATCAAATACCTTTTGACCACTGGCTAATCCACCGCGTCTAAAACCAACTCCTAGAAGTTTAAACACTTGCCATTCAGTCAGTGAGTTTGCCCAAGTTTCTAACTCATCTAGTTTTCCACTGGCAAATGCAGCACCAACATATGCACCAATTGAACAACCTGCGATAACATCTATCTGAACGCCAGCTTTTTGTAATGCTCTAATAATTCCAATATGCGCCCAACCTCTGGCAGCACCAGCACCAAGTGCAAGTCCAATTTTCATGTAAATCCTTTTTAACGTTACTTAGGTTTCATCGGTACTTGCTTTTACCACTAAGGTGTCGCATTCGACCGCGTCAATAATGAGTTCAGCAGTATTGCCCAATAGAGCTGCGGATAGACCTTTACGGCCAACCGAACCAATCACCAACAAATCTGCATTATATTGTTTGCATACTTCAGGGATCATATCTTCAGGTAAGCCTTCCAATACGTGGATATTGGCGGTGTCTAATTGGTACTTTTGACCAAGCGCTTGTAGTGTTTTCATATGCCTATTGTGTACCGATTTATTATATACTTCTGGAGAGAAATTAGGTACTTCTACGGCTATATGTATTGGTGCTCCTGCAAATGAATTTGCAAAGTGAAGGTTTGCGTTTAGCATTTGTGATAAACCATAAGCGGTCTCAGACACTTTATCACTTAAACATGTGTGAACGTCATCTTTAGCTGAAACACCAATGGCACCGACTATAGTGGCGTTCTGAGACCATTCATGTGACTTAACTAAGAGAACATCTACCGACGAATTGCGGATAATGTGCCAATCACTTGGAGTGAACAGGGTAGATGACAATAATCCATGCTTTTTGGTCGCTTTTATAATTAAGTCACAACTGTATTCGTTGCAAGTGTCGACTACCGACTCATGCAATTTTTTATGCCAGGTCACGACAACCTCAACACTACTCTCACATTTTAACACCTCAACTAAAGCTTCCAGCTTTAATTTTTCATGCTCAACCATTGCCTGCTTCATATTAAAGCGTTCGTCACTGGTAAGTACTGTCGTCATATCATAAGATTTATCGTAGATGCAGGTAAATGCAATGGCCGTTGCGCCTGTTTTCTCAGCGATGCTCAGCGCTCTCAGCAGAGACAATTGTTGGTCAAGGGTAGGATCGGTAACAACGAGTATTTTTTTGCACGTAAACATAGGTTTCTCCAAAACTGTTGTCTTAACTTATATTCTGAGGCTTTTTTGAGAGTGAATGGACAGAACTCGATGTCGTATATTAACTTTATCTAAATTAGCAAATGCTAGTAACATTAATTTCCATATCAGGAAAACGTTGTTTAATAGCATCAAAGTCAATAATGGTTATTAATTTACCATCTACCTTTATTAACAACTCTCTCTGAAAACGAGTTAACAGCCTGCTGATAGTCTCAACGGTTAAGCCCAAGTAGTTACCAATTTCATTTCTGGTCATGGACAAATTAAACTGCTTGGCAGAAAATCCTCTTTCTTCGAATCGCTGTGAAAGGTCAATTAAAAAGTGCAATAAACGTTCTTCTGCGCTGCGCTTACTGAGCAACATCATTAAGTCATGATCATGTTTTATTTCTGCACTCATGAATCGCATTATTTGCTTTCTGAGCTTTGGAAATTTAACTGACATTTCATCTAGTGTATCGTAGGGTAATTCACAAACCATTGCGGTTTCCAATGCTTGAGTGTAACTACCATGCTTATTATCTTTTAACGCGTCAAATCCAATAATATCGCCGGGGAAATGGAAACCAATAATCTGTTCCATGCCGTCTTTGTCGCTTACGTAAGATTTAAATGAACCTGAGCGAACAGCATATAATGAATGAAAATCATCGCCGTAGCTTACCAATTTATCCGTTTTATGCAGAGGCTTTTTACGCTCGATAATATCGTCTAATGACTCTAGTTCGTCTTTGTTTAAACTAACCGGTAAACACAAGTGACTAAAGCTGCAGCTTTGACAGTGAATTGACAGTTCAGAACCCTTTGCCATGACTTACTCCTTTTTAGTATTCTCGTTTCAAGTATGACTCAGATATAGATTGAAGGTCAAGGTCAAAGAAAACGCAAACAACAGGATTGAAATGATTTTGCGTGTCATTTTATGCTGAAAAATAGGCACTAAGAAACTAGCACCTAAACTAGCAGCTATAAGAGTCGGTAAGGTTCCCAAACCAAATGAGAACATAACTAATGCACCTTGCATTACCGACTCACTGGCCAACGACCAAGTTAGTACAGAATAGACTAATCCGCAAGGCAACCAACCCCATATCATGCCATAAGCAAGTGTATATATTGGGTTTTTAAACGGAATGAGTTTTTTGGATAAGGGCGATATCTTTTTCCAAATCTTCCCCCCCAATTTTTCTAAGAAGGAGAGGCCTTTGTACCAATCACCAATATAGAGTGCCAACAACACCAAAAAAACAATACTTATTATTTGTAAAATGGGTAATCCAGATTGAATATTAACAGTTACCATACTGCCAACAAAACCAGTGATTGCTCCCGCTATTGTATAGCTAATAATGCGACCAAGGTTGTATGAAAAAATATAGGGTAGTTGTGATTGGCCCTTAGGGATTGCAAATGAAAACGCACTCGCTATGCCACCGCACATGCCAATGCAGTGGACGCCGCCAGCAATACCAATAAAAAATGCACCAACGTAATTAATCTCGAGCATTATTTAATATCGTCGGTTTTATCTGTTTCGTCTTTTTGTTGTTTGTTATTAACGTCTTTTTTGTTAATGTCGTCGTCAAATAAGATGCTATATCCTTGGCGATCTAAATCGTCAAATTGATTTGAGCGTACAGCCCAAAAAAATATAATGACCGCAATACCCACAATAATAATGGCTAGGGGAATTAACACATAAATAATACTCATAAGTGGTTACCCATTTTTTATCTCAATCTTTAAGCAAGCGGGTAGAATTATACACCACAATAATTGAACTGATAGACATACCAAGTGCGGCCATCCAAGGCGTTAAAAAACCAGCCATCGCCAATGGTAAAACCAACACATTGTAACCAATAGCCCACACCATATTTTGTTTTATCTTGCGGCGTGTTTTTTTAGCCATAGATAATACTAGAACAAGGGAATCCAATTGGGCGCTTAATAATATAACGTCAGCTGCATTTTTCGCTAGATCCGAAGCATTGCCGACAGCTACTGATACATCGGCTGCGGCCAATACAGGGGCATCATTGATGCCATCACCTAGCATGAGTATTTTTTTACCCTGTTGTTGCAGTATTTTAATTGTCTCTAATTTTTGTAATGGAGTACATTGGGCATACGTTTTACCAATACCTAACTTGACCGCGACATCGTGTACATTTTTTTCGCTATCACCACTCAATATGCTTGTCTCGTAACCGCTTAGTTTTTTTAATACATCAGCTACGTCATGTTTTATTTCGTCTACCAACCAAAATGCTGCAACGACGTATTCGTCCTTTGCAAGGATGACTGACGCATCGATAAATTCAATACTCGAGGAGTGTTTAGGATTTATACCAATGAAATTAGCGGAACCTAACTGATACACATGACCATCAATAGTGCCATAAATACCATTGCCTACACTAACGGTGAAGTTATCGATGTGTTGATGCTGCTTGTCAATTTCGAAGGTTGAAAAGGCTTTTGCAATAGGGTGCTCAGACCTTACCTCTAAAGCCGCAGCAATCGACAGGAATGTTGTTTGTTGCGATGGCTCGGCAACCCATACTTTCTCTATGGAAAACTCTCCGCAGGTAAGCGTGCCGGTTTTATCGAACACAATATCGGATATTTCGGTAAGTTGCTCAAGTGCATCGGCGCGTTTAAGCAGTATGCCGCCTTTGTTTAGTTTTGCCATGGCGCAAGTCAAGGCTGACGGTGTTGCTAAGCCAAGTGCACAAGGGCAGGTTGCAACAAGTACAGAAATCGCAATCCAAAATGCATGAGGACTGTCTTGGAAGTACCAGAATGCATATGTAAAGGCAGTAAATGCCAATACGACAATGCTAAAATGGCGACTGAGTCGGTCTGCCATTAAAGCTACTTTGGGTTTATTTACAAGTGCAGCCTCCTGCAATCGTAAAATTTGATTTACCATTGCATATTTAAGTGTCTTGGTCACTTTAATAGTAATAACACCGAGTTGATTTAGTGTACCGCCATAAACCAGTGCACCTTGTTGTTTGTCGACGGACTCAAATTCACCGGTTAACATCGACTCGTCGATTATTGCTTGCCCCTCCGTAATTTCACCATCCACGGGTATAATTTCACCTGCTTTAACTAGCACTAAATCATTAACCTGTAATTGTTTTGCTAATACTGAGGTTAGTTCGCCGTTTACCCATTTATAAGCGGTAACAGGAATATGCTTCAGCATGTTTGAGGAAATCTGATTCGCTTTATGCCGTGTTCGTTGCTCCAAGTAACGACTGATAAGAAGAAAGAATACAAACATACAAATTGATTCAAAGTAAACCTCTGCATCAACGTCATTAACCGTTATCAAGCCTGCGATATAGGTCGAAAATATAGCGATTGTAACCGATATGTCCATATTGATTGCTTTTGCCATTGTCGCTTTCAAAGCGCTAAGATAAAAAACACTGCCTGAATACAACACAACGGGAGTGGTCAAAACCAGACTAATCCAGTTAAAATATCGTGTTGTTTCAGGTTCAATATTACCAAACAAATCAAAATATTGTGCCATTGCCAGCATCATGACCTGCATGGTCATTAAGCCCGCTAATCCTAATCTCTTTAAATAACTTTTTTGTTCATTTTGAAATGACGCTTCATGATTGTCTGGCTGAAAGGGAAGGGACTCATAACCAATACTTTTTAATTGTTTAAGCAGTTGCGAAAGCTTGATTTCTTTATCATTCCACGCAATCATTGCTCGACGTGCACCTACATTAACAGATACTTGTTTAACACCCGCGACTTTGGCTAGTTGTTTTTCTATAAGCCACCCACAAGCGGCGCATGTGATTCCCTCTACCGTTAATTGTATTTGTTTGTGTTTACCGTTTTCGAAAACAAACTCTTCTTGCAGCGCAGGCTCGTCATACACAGAGAGTTTATTCATTGTGTTATCAAGCGCAGCGTCGCCTTTTGTTGCAGGTTCGGTTCTGAATTCGTAATAGCTTTCTAACCCATTTTCCACAATGGAGCTTGCTACTGCTTGGCAACCAGGACAACACATGTTGTGTGTTTTGTGGAGAATGGTGACAGGATATTTGTCACCTTCTAAATTAGGCAAGCCGCAATGAAAACAATTGCCTTTTGAGACATTAATAGCCATTGAGAATGGATACCGCCATTATGGATTGAAACTGATCGCCGCAGCTGTGGGTAAAATAACAGTTTTCTGAACTTTCCAACTTTCGTCAAGTGGCGTAAGGCGCAACCGCCATTTACCATTAACGCTGGTATCGGTTGATGCCCTATATATACCGTTTGCATCAGCGCTTAACAGCACATGAAAGTCTTTATCCTGTTGAGTGACATGATAAAAATCGAGCTTCAGCGCTTGTCTGCTTTGCGGGGCGCCTGACAGAAATTCAACAGAGATAAAATTATCACTAATGTTCAATTTTGTAATGATATTCAACTCTTTGGCTTTTTCGATTTTATCTAGCCGTTCATTAATAGCCTTGCCTTCTTTATAGTAATCATCAACGACTAGGCTATTGGTCCCATCGGTTGCGTAACTCACAACGATGCCGCCGACGATAAATGACGATAACGGTATGCAGATTAAAAACCAAGGCCAAAATTGCTTGTACCAGGGTTTGCTGTCTGACTCTTGCATGATGCGTAAACTCTTTTTAATATTAAGTGAAATAACTAATCGGAAAACAACAAGTTTAACGGATCAGGCACAAAAAAGCCCCGGTTATACGAGGCTTTTTTAATCGTTTTTTACTTACGTTGAGACAGGCTGTAAACATAAGCAGCAACAACGTGCACCTTATCTTCACCGAGCGTCTCTTTAAATGCAGGCATTACACCGTTGCGTCCATAATAAAGGGTTTGTGTTACGGTCTTTTGGTTACCGCCATACAGCCATATATTATCTGTTAGGTTAGGAGCACCAAGCATTTGATTGCCTTTACCATCCATTCCGTGACATGCAGAGCAAACTACAAATCTTGCTTTCCCTGCATCTTTCAAACCCTGGTCAACATCACGGCCGCTTAAGCTTAACGTATAGGCAACAACTTCGGCTACACCGTCTTCGCCCATGCTGTTTAACCAAGCTGGCATAGCTCCCCGACGGCCCAATATTAAGGTTTCTTTAATTTTGTCACCGGAACCACCATACAACCAGTCATTATCAGTTAGGTTGGGGAATCCAGAAGCGGCACCTTTAGCATTTGAACCATGGCACTGTGCACAGTTTTGCAAAAATAAACGCTGCCCAACTTGAACGGCTCCTTCATTCAGCGCTAATTGCTCAACCGGAGTTTTTGCATATTCAGCGAAAATAGGGTCAAATTTTTCATTAGCGTATTTGATTTGAAGGGCATAGTCATTCCAGTTGCCTTCGTCAATATCCTTTTGTAATGCTAATTTTGACTCCTCTAATGTAAGAACGCCTTGGTTAGAACTTTTCCAGCCCAACACTCCTTTAAAACTACCTAAGCCTGGATAAAGAATCAAATAAACAACGCCCCAGACAATACAAATATAGAATAATATTGTCCACCAACGGGGTAGTTGATTGTTTAGTTCTTCTATCCCGTCGAACACGTGTCCCATAGACGCGCCTTCTTCAACACCGGTATCGTTAGATAAACTCCAACGTAGCAGCAAGTAACAGCCTAAAATCGAGCCTAGAGTTATTACAGATATCCAAATTGTCCAAAACATACTCATAAGTTTAAGACTCCTGATCTTCTTTGTTTAAATTTTTCTTTGTTTCATCATCGAAAACTAAATTTGCTGCTTCGTCGAAACTTTTTTTATTGCGGCTGCTGAATGCCCAATAACAAACTCCCACGAAAGAGACGAAAACGATGACCGTAAATATACTACCTATAGTTCCCTGGTCCATTATTTTAAATGTGTCCCAAGTTGCTGCAAATATGCGATTAAGGCTTCCATTTCTGTTTTGCCTTTCACTGCAGCTTCAGCACCTGCAATATCTTCATCTTTATATGGCATACCTAACATTCGGTTAACCTCCATTTTTTTAACAATATCTGCACCATCAAGTGTATTCTCAGCTAACCACGGGTAACCAGGCATATTTGATTCAGGAACTACGTTTCTTGGATTCATCAAGTGAACGCGATGCCATTCATCACTATAGCGTTGACCTACTCGAGCCAAATCAGGACCTGTTCTTTTTGAACCCCATAAGAAAGGGCGTTCCCAAACAGATTCACCGGCAACAGAGTAGTGCCCATAACGCTCAGTCTCGGAACGAAATGGACGGATCATTTGGCTATGACAGCCAACACAGCCTTCGCGTATATATAAATCGCGGCCTTCTAGCTCTAGCGCAGTGTATGGACGCAAACCCTTGACCGGCTCTAATGCTTGTTGATCAAACATGAGCGGTAGTATTTGGGCCATTGCACCAAAACTAATCGCGACTAAAATAAGTACGGTTAATAAACCAACGTTTTTTTCTAATAACTCATGTGGATTTTTCATTATCGCTATCCTTACGCTGCAGCAGTTGCAGGGTTAGTTGCAATGCTTTCTTTCGGTGCGTTAATAGTGCGGTAACAGTTATAAGCCATAATCAACATACCTGTGACAACAAATAAACCACCAATGAAACGAACAATATAGAACGGTTTAGAAGCTTCTAATGACTCTACAAACGAATAAGTTAGAGTACCGTCAGAATTGACTGCTCTCCACATTAGACCCTGTAAAACACCTGACATCCACATTGCAACGATGTATAAAACCACACCAATTGTTGCTAACCAGAAGTGAATATTAATTAACTTAGTGCTATACATTTTTGGCTGGCCGAACAAAATAGGAACTAAATGGTAAATAGAACCAATGGTTACCATGGCTACCCAACCCAAAGCGCCAGAATGAACGTGTCCAATTGTCCAGTCTGTGTAATGAGATAAAGCATTAACTGTCTTAATTGCCATCATTGGACCTTCAAAGGTAGACATACCATAGAAGGACAAAGAGACTATTAAAAAGCGTAATATAGGGTCCGTTCTTAGCTTATGCCAAGCACCTGAGAGAGTCATAATACCGTTAATCATTCCTCCCCATGAGGGCACGAAAAGTATGATTGACATTGCCATTCCTAAGGATTGAGTCCAATCAGGAAGAGCAGTGTAGTGAAGATGGTGTGGACCAGCCCAAATGTAAAGCGATATCAGCGCCCAAAAGTGGACAATTGATAAGCGATACGAGTATACAGGACGTCCTGCTTGCTTAGGGACGAAGTAATACATCATTCCCAAGAAACCGGCAGTTAGGAAAAAGCCAACAGCGTTGTGTCCATACCACCACTGCATCATTGCATCAACTGCACCTGCATAGATCGAGTATGACTTCATAAACGTAACGGGTACAACCATGCTATTGCCGATATGCAACACCGCAACAGTCAACATGAACGCGCCCAAGAACCAATTGGCAACATATATATGAGATGTTTTGCGTATAACAAGCGTACCAAAGAAATTGATAATATAGGCGAGCCAAACTAATGTAATTAGAATATCGATTGGCCACTCTAACTCCGCATATTCTTTGCTAGACGTGTAACCCAACGGCAAGCTTATAACAGCGGCAACGATAACTGCTTGCCAGCCCCAAAAGGTAAATGCAGCCAGTTTGTCACTGAACAATCGAACTTGTGACGTTCTTTGGACTATGTAATAAGACGTTGCAAAAAGTGCACAACCACCGAATGCAAATATAACCGCATTGGTGTGTAAAGGTCGAAGCCGAGAGTAGGTTAACCATGGAATGTCAAAGTTTAATGCAGGAGCAAATAGTTGCGCAGCAATTAACACTCCCAATGACATTCCAACAATGCCCCAAATAATCGTCATTATTGTGAATTGCCTGACCACTTTATAGTTGTATTCAGGATGTACTTGGCTTGTTTCGCTCATATTAATATATCTTCCGCGTCGAGAAAAAATAACTATGTCTCAATGCTTGTAACTTAATTTTCTCTCTAGTTGAGTAGTGCGAGTAAGTTAAGTAAGCTATTGAGGTATTACTTACGGATAATAATGTTTTTAAGTACAAAAAGATATATTACTTGAGTCGGAGTTGATCTTGGTCAATAAAGGCCTGCCTCGCGTTAACGAAATGTAAAAAAGCTAGAAAAAAATGTATTCAAAACAGACACTAATACTCTTTGTATGCCTAATAATAATGAGCCTTTCAGGGGTTTATTATAAAAATGTTAATTCTCAGGGTAACCTTCAAAAGGAATGTGATTTAACCGTCGAAAAGTGCACATTTGTATACGAAAATAATAAAATAATTGTAAAATTTTTATCACCAATCGTAACAGAAGAGGAACTTTTGCTCTCTATTGACCTGCCGAAAGAACTTAAACTGACAAAAGCGTGGATTGAAGGGGTGAACATGTTCATGGGTAAAACACCCATTATGAAAGAAGATATTGGTTATATAACATTTTTGGGAAGTTGTAATCTAGCACAAATGCAATGGCGGCTTATTCTACATATCGAAAACCAAAACGGCCAAGTAAAAACATACTCAGCCGCCTTCTATACAAGCAATGAATAACTTACATTTGTGATTGCAGATAGTTAGATAATCCCAACATTTCTATAAGACCAAGTTGTTGTTCTAGCCAGTGTGCATGATCCATTTCTGTGTCATCAAGCAAAATCATCAACATGTCTCGCGTAACATAGTCTTTTTCAACTTCACACATTGCGATGACGGTTCTTAACTTGTCTGCTACTTCATATTCTACGCGCAAATCACTTTGCAGCATTTCAGGCACAGCTTTACCTACTTTGTAACCAACGCGCGTTTGCATATCGGGCTCGCCACCTAAAAAGAGCATACGTTCAATGAGCTTAGTTGCGTGACCTTTTTCGTCGTCGAATTCGTGATTTATGCGCTCGTGTAATTTACTGAGCCCCCAGTCTAAATACATCTGAGAATGCACAAAATATTGGTCCATAGCTGCTAACTCATAACCAAGCAGGGTGTTTAACCCGCCTATTACATTTTTATTGCCTTGCATATTAATCTTCCTCTACTTGAGACTGAAGGTAGTTTTGAATACCTAATTGTTCAATTTGGTATGCCTGAGTATCTAACCAATCATAGTGCTCTTCTTCGTACTCTAAAATACTGGCTAGCAAATCACGTGTTACGAAGTCTAAATGCGTTTCGCAAAGAGCTATTGCATTTTTGATTTGTGGTATTTGCTTGGTTTGAAAACCAGCATCACACTTAAGCATTTCTGCCGGTTCTTCACCTATATTTATTTTGCCTATCATTTGTAGGTTGGGCAGCCCCTCAAGAAACAAGATACGAGCAATTATCTCATCAGCCTGTTTCATATCTTTTATGGACTTTTTATAGCACTTCTCGTTGAGTACCTCAAAACCCCAATTTTTGTACATACGAGCGTGCAAAAAATATTGGTTGATTGAGGTGAGTTCAGTAGTGAGTACTTCATTGAGTACTTTGATTACTTCTGGTTTACCTTTCATTTAGCTACCTCGGTGCCTTAAACAGTGACGAACAGGTTATTCCTGATTACATACTAGTATAGACAGGTTTTAATCAATATCAATAAATATGCAAAATATTCGTTAGATATCAATGCGATAGTAAAGAGAATGATTTTCATTAAGTCTTTGATTATTAGCGACGTTGTAGCTTAATTACTCGTGTTGTTTAACATTTCAAAGCTTTCTTCAGCAAAACCTAACCCAGCTTCCGTAAAAAAGTTAAATACCTTGTCGACACCCACCTCCAAGAGCGGCTGAACTTCATCTTCATATCTTGCAATGGCTGCAATTTTGCCAGAGTAAGAGGCTGTTCTAAGCTGGTTGGTAATATTTGATGAATCATCTATTGAGGGCAGTGCCAACAAAATTAATTCAATGTTGCTTATGTCTACATTTTCCCATAAATCGATGTTTTCACCGTCGCCAAGAATAGCTACATAGTTTTGTTCTTTTAGTGAATTAACCTTGTCTAAGTCGGCGTCCATACCGGTAACACCTTTTTCCATCAGTTTTGCGAGCGTTTTAAATGCACCTTTACCAACACGCCCCATGCCTATAACAAGAACTTTTGTGTCACCCATTTTTGGATAAACATCTTCTTTTAAAGAGTTTGCTGATTGAAACATTTTAAGGCGTTCTTTATGGCTGTTATATTGATTGTGTGAAGTTTTATATAAGGCGCTTGTGAAAACAAACGAGAACGAAACACTCAATGCCATTATGACTAACCATACATCTTCTAGGAGTCCAACGCTTACTGCAACAGCGGCAATGATAAGTCCAAACTCGCTGTAATTCGACATCACTAAACTAGACAGAAACGAGGTTCGCGCTCGCAATCTAAACTTAGTAAGCAGAAGAAAAAACAAATAAAATTTAAGCGGTAACAACAATGTTATTAATAAAGCAATAGCTGTAATTTCAAGTGTCGGAAGCGCCGTTAAACCAATGGTTAGAAAAAAACCGATAAGAAAAAGGTCTTTGAAGCCCAATAACGATTTCGACAACTCATTTGCTTTTGAGTGTCCTGCAATTAACACTCCAAAAATAAGTGCACCAAGGTCCCCTTTAATGCCAACGAGTTCAAATAATTGATACCCTCCCAAGGCCAAAATAAAACCGGTTAGTGGGAGTAGTTCTCCATGCCCAGATTTGTTTAACAATCGATGAAGCAAAGGTACAGTAGGTATGAGTAGGAAAAGTAAGAGAGCCCACGGAGAAGGGATTTTACCGGTCGCTACAACCATGAAAAGCACAGCAAAAATATCTTGCATTACTAATATACCGATGGCGACTTTGCCATGTCGGGTTCTACTCTCGCCACTTTCCTCTAATATTTTGACCACACAAACCGTTGAACTGAAACTAAACGCAAAGCCAATTAAAGCAGCGGTTGTTGGGTCCATGTCAGTGAAGTAGGGCAACCCAATTAGGCTTAATACTAGAAAAACGGCGCTAACAAATGCTATCCAAATAGTTGAATGCAGAAGACTACTCAACCATATTTCACGTTTTAATAGGTCGTGAATATTTAGCTTTAAACCAATGGTGAAGAGCATAATGGTAATGCCAAGATCAGCAATTTCTTGCAAGCTACTATTGTTTTCTATACCCCACGCATTCAAGGCAAACCCGGCAATCAGATAGCCAATAAGCGGAGGAAGACTTAGTAACCTAAAACCAAATCCAAAAACAAAAGCAATTAATAAATAGATGTATTCCATCAGATTCTTATATTCTCAAATAGTAAAACAATAGCGGATCCAATAAAATCGAGTCAGCGTTTTGAGCTTGAATATATTTATGCGTCTCACTCTAAAAACAACATAATATCTCTCGATACTCTACCAACATCCTCTACCATTGGCATGTGGCCTAAATCTTCATATATTACGGTAGTTGTATCTAACATGTCTTGCCAAACCAAATGATCCGCAACAGGCAGTAGTTTATCATTTGCACCCCAGACCAGCATCACCTCAGACGTGTCAATTTTATGCGTTAGATCAAAGAAATCATTGGGATTAAAGAAATCGCGAAACATATGTGCATACTGTTCACGTTTCCCAATATATTTAGCAGCAACGGCTCGCAATATAAACTTGGGTAAATAGGGGGGCTTAGCCATAACAAGATCATAAAAATAAAAAAAATCAGCCTCATTGTTGTGTTTAAACGGGTTGTGCTTGGTCTTGGCCATTTCTAATGAATAATCGGTACGAATACCGGCAGGATCTATTAACACTGATTTACGAATACGCTGCGGACAACTTTCTAACATTATAGCCGTCATTAAACCGCCCATACTATTGCCAATAAGATGAAAATTTTGAATATGTAGTTTGTCCAACATATCCATTAAAAAAAGGACTTGTTCATTCGCTGAATATTTATCAGTTGACCTGTAAACAACATCGCCGTGACCCAATAAATCAGGAATAAACAGCTGATACTTTTTACTTAACTTTTTAGAAATTCGATTCCAAATATACTTATCAGCACTAAAACCATGTAACAAAACGATGACAGGCTTAGTCTTGTCGAATTCGACTACATTGCTCAAATAGTGTATCTGCAAATCAAAATTTTGATTCCAAGTTGAGTAGTGTTTTAAGCCTGCCATTTTAGCTTCAAGCCTATTGCCTGCGCTATATATACTATTTGCAATTATAAACTTTGAGTCGACTTTAATAATCAAAAACCACAAAATAACGAGAACGATTAGGGTGGTAAATATGAGGGAAAGCGCCATTAATTGTGCACACCAGAAGTTAATTGTGTTGCGTAGTATCTATCTATTTGTAAAATTAATCGAGTCGTTGATGCATATTATTTCGACAAATCGCTGATTTTATTAACATAAAACAAAATATCCACTAACACTTTTGCATTTATGTGGGAACAAGAGTATCTTTTAATTCTTAAGAAGCAACGTACAGGGAGTGCCGGCTTAATCTGTGATAGTCAACCCCGTACTAGGCAAACAATGTGACCAACATCCAAAAGCAAAACAAGAAATTACGCTATCATATTTTATCAAAAATAGTGCTCTTAATAATCACGATATGTGCGCTTATACTTCCTTTTACTATAGGTAGTTGGATTCAATCTGGCTATCACAATATCCACCTTATTCATTTTGTGTTTATGATAGTGGCAATCGCCATTTACCTTCGTCCCTCTAAACAAAAAACGATAATAGATACTATGCTAGTGTTTATGTTTTTAACATTTTTAATACTAATCGGTGCTTACGAATATGGCTTGTCCATTGGTCTATTGACCTTATTAGTAGCAACTACTTTTATTATTGCAATTTTGCATAATGCTAAAATCTCTATTATTTATAGTATTGTGATGGTTACATTTTGCACTGCTACGATATTGTTTTTTAGCAGTACGATGACATATCCAATAGGGATTGATGTTGCAACTCTTATATTTACAAATTCGACCATTTATTCTGTTGTGACGGTATTAATCAGCCTTGCGTTAATGGCCTTAATACTTATTAATTTTCGAAATACGTTGAAAAAATCGTTCATTGAAATAGACGAGCAAGGGAAAAAAATTGACTACTTAGCAAATCATGATCAACTAACTGGCCTTAGTTCTCCTCGGCTTGCACGAGAACAGTTTGAATTAACATTGAACATGGCAAAACGTCATCAATTCAAAGCAGCAATTCTGTATATAGACATTGATGATTTTAGATTAATTAATGAAGCGCTCGGTCTCGATGCTGGTGACTATGCACTAAAAGAAGTTGCTAAACGGATCAAAGAATTAATTAGAGATACTGATATCGCTTGTCGTCAAGGTGGTGACGAGTTTTTAGTTGTCCTACATTATCCAGTCTCAAAACAAGCTTGTGATATAATTTGCAAGAGGCTAATAACCGCGTTTGACGCCCGTGTACCGTATAGAGACCAGGAAATAAAAATTAACCTTAGTATCGGTGTCTCAATTTATCCGGATCATGGTAATACTCAATTTGAATTGAGAGCAAAAGCAGCTCAAGCAATGCAGGTTTCAAAGGCTAAGGATAAGCACTATTTTACCTTTGCTGATTGATGTTTTTTACTTATTCCCAGAACGACACAACGTCGCTGCGACTATAAATTAAGTTAGTTTTTTTCGGTGGTGGCGGACGCACCAACGATGGGTAAGTTACGCATGCTTATTACGGTGTTAATTCCAGCCGTTAAGTGCGCATCTAATTGCACGTCACTAATGGCATTCTGGCCATCAAACCTAATGATGACTTCATGCAAGGTACCTGGCAACGCAGATTCCATTGTATTAACTAAATCAGGATCGAGGGTTTTGGCCCCCAGCATAGACAATCAGCTCAACGCTAAAAGACTAAGGCCCACTTCTAAACTGTGCTTTTTCCTTATTTTTCTTGTCGATGACGGCCCGAGTGATAGTAACTAACGATCTGTGAATTTAATTTGAGAAACCAGCAAAAGCCCTACAAAATGCTCAAAAACCATATGATTACCCACACTTATACACTCACATGAAAATAAAACAGTTCCCCAATCTGACTAAACGTCCTATGGTTTGTTTAATTATATATATTTAGGTTAACGCGTTGAATACTTTTAAAAATAAAGTGGTTTTAATAACCGGAGGAGGTAACGGCATTGGACGCGCTGCGGCGCTGGCATTCGCGCAACAAGGTGCCAAGGTGGTCGTAGCTGATATCAATCAAACCGATGGTGAAGAAACTGTTTCTAAAATTAGTCAAACCGGAGGCTTAGCGACGTTTATTCCTTGCGACGTAACAAAAGATAGAGATGTTCAAGGACTGGTTAATAGCACATTAGAAATCTATGGGAAATTAGATATCGCTTTTAATAATGCTGGTATTGAAATTGAACAAAGTAAATTGGCAGATGGGAATGAGGCTGTTTATGACAAGATAATGGACGTAAACGTGAAAGGCGTGTGGCGTTGCATGAAATATCAAATTCCCGCTATGCTGCGCCAACCTACCTCGGCCATCGTAAATACCGCGTCGATTGCTGGCTTAGGCGCAGCTCCAAAAATGAGTATTTATAGTGCCAGTAAGCATGCGGTGATTGGGCTAACTAAATCAGCAGCAATTGAATATGGTAAAAAAGGGTTACGCGTTAATGCTGTCTGTCCTGCCGTTATTGATACTGAGATGTATAAACGGGCAACACAAAACGATCCTCAAAAAGAACAATATGTAAAAAAACTGCATCCCGTTGGGCGTATTGGACTACCTGAAGAAGTTGCGGCAGCTGTTTTGTATTTGTGTTCAGACGCAGCAGGCTTTACCACAGGGGTGGCTCTTCCTATAGACGGTGGCTCAACTGCCATTTAGTGGGGTTTTGAATTAGCCTCTATCTCGTTGGATTGTCGCAAAATAATCCCGAGTTCCCCAACATGCTAATCCCGGGGATAATGATAACCGGTATTAGCATGTTGGGCTCAGTTGATAGTCTAGATATTGTGGAAAAGACCTTTAGAAATGTTTTTGCTAGAAACTTAAGAGTGTATGAACATCCATTGGGTATTTACTATTCTTAATGTTTATCTAAGCTCAACTTTCTTAAAAAGTTTCTGCAATATTATTGTACAATAGTGTTACATTAAAGATTAACTTTTACATTTTACTATGCTGGTTGAGCCGAAAGCTATTCGACTAACCAGTTATAGTTTAAGATTGCCACCCAGCAGCATGTTGATCTCTATTTTGCTATAAAGGATGTCAGCATCTGTAAAATAGCGTTACGAAATATCTTTAAAGATAACAACACATGATCGGTAACTTTTATACACAAAGAGTCCGAACAGTCGGAGTTTGTTTATGTTAGAAGAGGTTGGAGAGGTATCCCCAAAAGATCAGAAAATCGATGAAGATCGACATATAAACAAATCTTCGCTGCTACAGAGACAGAAACTGGAATCAGCCGGTCGAATGCATAAAGTGCATTGGTTATTTGTCGGACTTTCATTCGCGCTAACATTTGCTGCATGGTATCTATCGAAGGAACAAGTTTATAATGCAGCCAACGATCTGTTCCTCATCGAAAAGAAACTGACAATTAACCTCATTCAGGAAAGAATGCAGTTATATGAAAATGCTTTGTGGGCTGGGAATTCTTTCATTGACAGCCTTGGTGGCAACATTACTTATCCGCAGTGGAAGAAGTATACTAACAGGCTGCAAATAGATAGGATTTATCCCGGCATAAATGGCATCGGCGTGATTTTCAATATACAGCCCGATGAGTTAAAGCTCTTTCTGGAGCGCGAGCGAAAGTGGCGTCCAGACTTCGAACTACATCCAGCACATACTCAATCAGAATTTTGGCCAACTACCTATATCGAACCAAACGATGCCAATAACGAAGCGATTGGCCTTGATATGGCCTTTGAAACTGTTCGCTATATCGCCATTAAAAAAGCACGGGATACCGGGTTAACGCAGGCATCAGGGCCAATAACGCTAGTACAGGACGCACAAAAGACGACCGGTTTTCTGCTTTATGCGCCGTTTTATAAGGATGGATTACAGCCTAACTCAGTTAACGCGAGAAGAGAATCGATTCTTGGTGTCATCTATGCGCCCTTTATCACAAACAAATTAATACAGGGTATTCTTGGATCTCGGCAGCGCCAAGTCTCGATCGGTATCCAAGACAATGATGATTTACTATATCAGGACAACCTCGATGATGTTGACCCGAATCCCATGTTCAAAAGTTCTACCAACGTAGTAATGTATGGTCGTGAATGGTCTTTTAAAGTTGACTCAAATTCAAGTTTCCGCGAAGCAGCATTAAGCAGGCAGCCATTATGGGTTTTAATTGTTGGTATTGTGATCAACACGTTGTTGGTCGCCTTATTAGTTTTTTTAACTAAAGCTAATAAAAAAGCTTTGTCCTATGCCGATCAGGTAACAAAAGAACTGCGCATAAAGAGTCAGCACTTGGGTCAAATGAACGAAAACCTCGAACGCTTTGCACATTTCGACGTACTGACTAATCTGCCTAACCGTGTATTACTGGCAGATCGCCTAAGCCAAGCTATGGCTGTGTGCCAGCGCCGTAATCTGTCACTAGCGGTTGCATTTATGGACTTAGATGGCTTCAAAGAAGTCAATGACAACCACGGGCATAATGTGGGCGACGAACTACTCATTGCCGTGTCACAAGCCATGAAATCCGCTTTACGTGAGGGCGATACCTTAGCTCGTATTGGCGGTGATGAATTTATCGCAGTTATGGTGGACTTAGAAAGTTTCAAAGACAGCCAACCCGTATTAGAACGTTTGTTAAAGGCGGCGTCTGACCCAGTCACCTTGGATGGTACCGTAATGCAAGTTTCTGCGAGTATTGGTGCGACACTTTATCCGCAAGATGGTTCAGACGCCGATCAGCTTGTACGTCATGCAGACCAAGCGATGTATGTCGCTAAGCAAGAAGGTAAGAATCGTTATCGTCTGTTTGATACTGCACAAGAGGATGCGAGCAAAACACAACGCAAAAGCATATTCAATGTGCGTACTGCTTTGGATAAACGTGAGTTTGTTCTTTACTATCAACCTAAAGTGAATATGTATACTGGCGAAGTGATAGGCGCTGAGGCGCTGAGGCGCTAATCCGCTGGCAGCATCCGGCACGCGGTTTAGTGCCACCTTTAGAGTTCTTACCAGTAATAGAAGGTCATGCAGTTAGTCTTAAACTAGGTGAGTGGGTAATAGACGCGGCATTAAGCCAAATAACCCAGTGGCAAAGCTTAGCGCTCAATCTGCCGGTTAGTGTCAATATAAGTGGTTACCAATTACAACAAGATAATTTTGCTGCGCGCGTAGCAATATTATTGGCAGCCCATCCTGAAGTAAGTCCATGTTGTTTGGAATTGGAAATACTAGAAACGAGTGCGTTACATGACATCAACCAAGTATCTGCGACTATGAACTCATGCCATGAACTTGGTGTACGCTTCGCCTTAGATGACTTTGGCACAGGATATTCATCATTAACCCATCTAAGACGTCTGCCAGCACACTTGATTAAAATCGACCAAAGCTTCGTGCGCGACATGTTAGATGATGCCGACGACTGCGCAATTGTTGAAGGAGTGGTTGGTTTAGCTAAAGCATTCCGGCGCGAGGTGATTGCAGAGGGAGTCGAAAGTATCGAGCATGGCAAAGCCCTGTTGCAACTGGGTTGTGAGTTAGGTCAGGGTTACGGGATTGCTCGCCCCATGCCTGCTGGTGATATTCCACAATGGGTAACTAGTTGGAAAGCCGACGATACTTGGCTCGTGCGAAGTATGCTTGAGCCAAAACCAGTTAGGACATAGTAAACAGCGAGCATACAACCTTAATTCGACTGCGCGAAATATAGAGATCCAACAACCCCACTGCAGCCTGTCAGCTTTCTTTACACTTTCTATGTTAAAAAACTCACCGCTAAATACACCAAATTGAATTTTAATTGCTGTCATCTGCGCATTGAAAAGAAGCTTAATACCTAAATTAATGGCATAAACGGAATATATGCTATTGAAATAAGTATCACTAAACCTGAATTTGACTTCGATTAATAAGAACTTTGAGTTAACTACTGTCAGGTTTTTTTACACTTAATTGATTAAAAAAACACCAAAAGATACAACTGTTTGTTTTTTAATCATAATTTATTTTCTGTATATTTTTTGCACAATATTATTTGGCATAATTGGTTCAGTGGCACAATTTTCGTATTGCTATTCTAAAATAATGAGTAAAAATTAATTAAAGGAAAATAATTATGAAAAAGCAACTAATCCAAGCAGTTTTTGCCGTAATCGCGTATTGCGGTATTTCGTTGTCAGCATATGCGGCTCCGATTGATGGGACAAGTTCGTGTGTATTCCAGAATGCTCAAGGTCCGACCACAATGGTAAACTCGGGTGTAGGTTCGGACACATTCACGTGGGGCACCGGTGGTAATGGTACGGAACCGTCATCACTGGTCTGCGAGGGTCAGAGCATTGCCGGAACTATAGGCTCATTCTTCGACATCGGAGAAATTACCTACTTCAATGGTACAATTGTATCAGGAACGGGCGCTGATTCGGTAGATCTAAGTATAACCATTGACTTCACTAATCCATTTGGCGCAAATGAAATGTTCACTTATTTACTGTCGTTGATTAACACGCCAAATACAGGTTCGGCACAAGCGCAAGCAGATATTGTGCAGTTTCCTATCGTATTACCGACTGAGACGTTTAATATTGCAGGTATATTATATACGCTTGCGTTAGAAGTTGGCAATGTAACAACAGGTGGTTTCTCGACTCAGAATACTTTTTCCGTATTGGAAGGACAGTCTGCAACAGCAAATTTACGTGGAAAAATAACTATCGCGGATGTCCCTGCACCCGGCACGCTTGCGCTGCTAGGGCTAAGTTTAGCAGGATTGAGTCTCGCTAGACGCAGCACGAAGAAATAGGTTACCGTCTAACACTGTAAAAGGTCCCACTTGATAGTCGGGGCCTTTTTTCATGCCATTTGTCATCTATTCTGAATCTAAATTAACAAATTGTGCATCCAATTAACATCCTCGCGCGTTTGGCTTTCGCGTTGGTTGAAAATCAAATCAGTCGCAGAAAAAGAGCATACCGGAGCAGCTGATTAGTTAAGCACATAGAAACTGCATAGTGGAATCTGCTTAAACCAAAAGTTTTGAATTGCGGGATACCGCACTTTCTCGCTAAATATCACATTTTATTAGACAGACAACAATCATATTCAGTTAAAAATGCCGATCCGGGCGCGTATTAAGCGCCTATTTGTAATTAGTACCTAATGTGGGGTTCTGGGGACATCCCCGCCTAATGTAACACTTATCGTTACATCCCATATTGCACGATGCCTCTAGGGGCACCTTAATATTTATTTTCTGCAATAAATTTGAATT
>Ga0163215_100199_pt1 | contig 151570 bp, 149 predicted proteins | sample SynspAceP_FD_185934 | JGI IMG/M metagenome (GOLD analysis project Ga0163215, IMG submission 185934) | Saline lake microbial communities from Ace Lake in Antarctica - Synechococcus sp. Ace-P (Hybrid Assembly) | ecosystem: Environmental > Aquatic > Non-marine Saline and Alkaline > Saline | place...
CGCCGGACACAACGCCGTATACTGCGATGCCGAGGCCAACGATGGCTGCGGTCAGAACGACCCAGTCAACAGTTACTGCACCGGATTCGTCATTGCGGAATGTGTTTGCAAGCTTGAAAAGTTTCATTGTTCTAATCCCTCGTGGGTGTTGATATTGTTTGCTCTTGTCCGACTTGCCCAGATGTTCGCGTCTCGTTGCGGCCATGCTGTTCGCCTCGGCATGCAAACAAATTGCACTTTGATTGGGGCGAGAATTGGGCGCGTTCTAGATAATTTCAGGGAACGTTCTGGTGCTATTCGTGGCAGCACATCTCTGGTAGAAGACGCAAAACCGCGATGGGCAGAGCAATGCGGATCATAACAGGTATATTTCTTTTGGGGTTAACCGCCGGATTTGCAGCGGCACAAACACCTGCGCCGTTCCCCGAGTTCACCTTCAAGCGCGTCACCCCGCCGAGTTCCCAAAGCGGCCCGCGCATCACCGTGCAAATCGATCCGAACGCCCAAACTGCCCCCGTCGCTCAGCCGCAAACTCAGACTCAGGTGCCCACATCAGCCAGCTCGCCCGCAGTGGCGGCGTTCTGGGATGCAGTCGGGTTAACCATAGATGCAGGCAGCCCGGCACGCCTTGAAGCCGCCCGCACCATTGCGCGCAATCAGGGCATCGCCGCGCCCAGCTTGCAGATTATGCAAGAAATCGCCGCCAAGCACGGGCGCACGCTGTTGTCGCAAAGCATAGAGACAGGCGTGTCACCCGCGCTCGCCCTCGCCGTCATTGCTATTGAATCGAGCGGTCGGGAAAGCGCTGTCAGTTCCGCTGGCGCGCAAGGCCTCATGCAACTGATCCCTGCGACTGCCGAGCGTTTTAACGTGGCCGATGCGTTTGATCCCACCCAAAACATCACAGGTGGAATGGCCTATCTGGAATTTCTGCTCAACCGCTTTCAAGGCGACGCGTTATTGGCGCTGGCGGGGTATAATGCAGGCGAGAACGCCGTGACCCGCGCAGGCGGCGTGCCGGATTTCTCTGAGACCCTCGCCTATGTGCCGAAGGTGGTTGCTGCGTGGGAAGTCGCAAGATCGCTCTGCTTAACGCCGCCAGAACTGGCGACGGATGGTTGCGTCTTCGGCGTGATGGCGGCCAATTAGGCGCGAGGCTGGGGGCTCGTCAGCAGCGCTGCGTCACCCCCATGCGCCGTATCAGTTAACGATTCTCGCCTCGGTCGCGGCGCGCAGCTCGTCCATGCTGACGCCATCGGCGACCTCAACAATGCTCAAGCCGCCCACGACGACATCGAGCACGCCCAGATTGGTGATGATGCGGTCCACAACGCCCTTGCCAGTCAACGGTAGTGTGCATTCTTTCAGCAGCTTCGTCTCGCCGCGCTTGTTGGTGTGGTCCATCACGACGATGACACGGCCCACGCCTGCGACCAGATCCATCGCGCCGCCCATGCCTTTGATCAGCTTGCCGGGGATCATCCAGTTGGCCAGATCGCCATTTTCAGCCACTTCCATCGCGCCAAGGATCGCCATGGCAATCTTGCCGCCCCGGATCATACCGAAGGACTGCGCGCTGTCGAAATAGGCGGTCTGGGCCAGCTCAGTAATCGTCTGCTTGCCAGCGTTGATCAGGTCGGCATCTTCTTCGCCCGCAATCGGGAACGGACCCATGCCGAGCATGCCGTTCTCAGACTGTAAGGTCACGGTCATGCCGTCGGGGATATAGTTCGACACCAGCGTCGGGATGCCGATGCCGAGGTTCACATACATGCCGTCTTCAAGTTCACGCGCCGCGCGGGCGGCCATCTGGTTGCGGTCCCAAGGCATTAATATGTCTCCTGATCGGGAAGGGGGGCTGTGGCCCCGCGGAGGGCTTCGGCCATGACCTCGGCGGCCTCCATTTGCAGCATGGCCGCAGCCAATGTCGCGGTAATCATCGGATCACGGCTAACAGCGGCCTCGCCGTAGCGCGCAGTTGCGACGCGATTGGCTTGGTGCATGTATTTCATCATGCGATTGGCCGTTTGGCCGGGCAGTTTGCGTAGGTGCTCTTCGTTCATCGTGACGCTCCGCTAGGCTGCGCGCGTGGTGCGCTGTTCAATTCGCTTCTCGTGATCGCCTTGGATCAGGCGGTGCACATAGATACCGGGCAGATGGATGCCGTCGGGATCAAGGCTGCCTGTCGGCACGATCTCTTCGACCTCGACAACGCAAACCTTACCGCACATCGCAGCAGGCGGGTTAAAGTTGCGCGCGGTCTTGCGAAAGATCAGGTTGCCAGTCTCGTCGGCTTTCCAGGCCTTCACAATGGCGAGGTCGGCAAAGATGCCCGTCTCCATGATGTAGGTCTCGCCGTTGAAGTCTTTGTGCTCTTTGCCGTCCGCAATCACGGTGCCGACGCCGGTCTTGGTATAAAAGCCGGGAATGCCGCAGCCTGCGGCGCGCATCCGTTCGGCCAATGTGCCTTGCGGGTTGAACTCGATCTCTAGCTCGCCGCTAAGATATTGCTGCATGAACAAATCATTCTCGCCCACGTAGGAACTCATCATTTTCTTGACCTGCTTGGTTTGCAGCAAAAGCCCCAAGCCAAAATCATCCACGCCCGCATTGTTGGACGCGACCGTCAGGTTCTTGGTTCCCTTGTCTTGGATCGCTTGGATCAAGAGTTCCGGGATGCCGCACAGGCCAAAGCCGCCCGCTGCAATCAACATGCCATCAAACAGCAGCCCATCGAGCGCCTCAGATGCCGAGCCGTAAATCTTTCCCATAAGGCGGTCCCCTGCCAAGCTTTCAGTTGGCTTTGGTTTTGACGATGGCACGGCGAGGTGTCAATTGCCGCTCCGTCACCTGAGATCAGATGACGGAGCCTCCGGCGGGGATATTTGCAAAACAATGAAGCCGAGCGGTTAGTCCGCTTTGGGCGCGGGCTTCTTTGCGGGGGCCTTCTTGGCCGCTGGTTTCTTCGCGGCAGGTTTTTTGGCAGCGGGCTTTTTCTTAGGTGCTGCCTTCTTCTTGGCGGGCTTCTTGCCGGACCTTGCAGCCTTCTCGGCAATCAGGTCCACCGCTTGCGCCACGGTTAACTGATCCGGCTCGATCGCATCGGGCAGGGTCGCGTTGATCTTGTCCCACTTCACGTAAGGCCCGTATTTGCCCTTCATGACATTGATCGGGCCGCCAAATTCCGGATGCTCGCCCAGCTCCGCAATTGGGGTGGCAGGGGCAGGCTTGCCGCGTTTGGGTTTTGAGGCAAGCACCTCCACCGCGCGGTTCATCCCGATTTCCCAGACATCATCGACCGTCTCGAGGTTGGCATTGGTGCCGCCCTTGAAGCTGATGTTGTCCGCGTGTTTCAGATACGGACCGTAACGCCCGATATTGGACCAGATCATCACACCGTCTTCGGGATGCGCACCAATTTCGCGGGGCAGGGCCAGCAAACGCACGGCTTTCTCCAGATCGATCTCTTCGGGCGCCCAGCCTTTCGGGATCGATTGACGGGGGGGCTTGGGCTGTTCTTCTGTCGCCTCGCCGCGTTGCACATAAGGACCAAACCGACCCTTGAAGGCGTAGATCGTGTCGCCTGCATCGGCACCAAGGTTTTTGCCCTCTGGCGGAATTCCACTGGCATCCTCATGTCCGGGAGGGCCAAAGGCGCGGGTATAGCGACAGTTGGGGTAGTTCGAGCAGCCGATGAATGCGCCGCCGGATCTTGCTGTGCGCATGCTCAGCCGACCTTCACCGCAGTTCGGGCAAAGACGCGGATCGCCGCCATCCTCGGTAGGCGGGAACAAGTGCGGCGACAAAACCTCGTTGATCTTTTCCAGCACCTCACCGATGCGCAGATCAGCCGTTTCCGCAATCGCGGCGGAGAAATCACGCCAGAACCGCTCAAGCACTTCTTTATAGTCGCGCTCGCCCGCGCTGACCTCGTCAAGCTGGTGCTCTAGATCGGCGGTGAAATCGTAGCCAACATATTTGCGGAAATAATTGGTCAGGAAGACCGTGACCAGCCGTCCCTTATCCTCAGGAATAAGGCGGTTTTTATCTTTCAGTACATAGCCGCGATCCTGAATTGTCGTGACAATCGAGGCATAAGTGGAGGGGCGGCCGATGCCAAGCTCTTCCATCCGCTTGACCAGCGTTGCCTCAGTGTAGCGCGGCGGCGGTTGGGTGAAGTGCTGCTCGGGCGTCACAGAATCCTTCGGCGTCGCATCGCCTTGCGCGATCTGCGGCAAACGCTTGCCGTCATCATCATCGCCGGAAGGCTCGTCTTGGCCTTCGGTATAGATCGCCATGAACCCGTCAAAGAGCACAACCTGACCTGTTGCGCGCAGTCCAACTTCGCCGTCCGCGCTGCCGATCTCGACCGTCGTGCGTTCCATCCGCGCATTTGCCATTTGGCTGGCGAGCGTGCGCTTCCAGATCAGATCATAGAGCTTGCGCTGATCGCCATCCATTAGCTTCAGCGCGTCGGCGTCCTTGGTCATAACCGTGGGGCGGATACATTCGTGGGCCTCTTGGGCGTTTTTTGCCTTGTTTTTATAGATGCGGGGGGTGTCAGGCTTATATTCCGCGCCAAACCTATCCTTGATCGCATCGCGCGCCTCGGTGATCGCCTCTGGCGCCATGTCGATGCCGTCGGTCCGCATGTAGGTGATGTGGCCCGCTTCATAGAGGCGCTGCGCGGCGCTCATGGTCTGGCGCGCGCCCATGCCGAACTTGCGGCTGGCATCCTGTTGCAGGGTCGAGGTCATGAACGGGGCCGAGGGCGAGCGGCTGGCGGGCTTCGCCTCGACGCTTTGCACGGACAGATCGCGAGATTTGATCGCGGCGGTGGCCATTTCAGCCGCAGTCGCATTGGCCAGATCGAACTTATCGAGCTTTTTGCCTGCCAACGTAACCAAACGTGCATTAAAGGCTTGGCCGCGTGGAGTCTTCAAGTCAGCCGAGACCGACCAGTATTCGCGCGCATCAAACGCCTCGATTTCCATCTCGCGCTCGACGATCAGGCGCAGGCAGACCGATTGCACGCGGCCAGCGGATTTCGCGCCGGGAAGTTTGCGCCACAGAACCGGGGACAGGTTGAAGCCCACCAAGTAATCCAATGCACGGCGGGCCAGATAGGCCTCGACCAATTCCATATCAACCTTGCGCGGGTTTCGCATCGCCTCGGTCACGGCCGATTTGGTGATCGCGTTGAACACCACACGGCTAACTGGCGTGTCTTTCTTGATGGCCTTGCGTTTGCGCAGGGCCTCCTCAAGGTGCCACGAGATCGCTTCGCCTTCGCGGTCAGGGTCGGTTGCGAGGATCAGGTTCGGGTCGTTTTTTAACGCCTCGGCAATCGCGCGGACATGCTTTTGGCTGTCGCTTGCGATCTCCCATTTCATGTCAAACCCGTTGTCTGTATCGACCGATCCGTTCTTCGGTGGAAGGTCGCGGACGTGGCCATAGGACGCGAGGACAACGTAGTCCTTGCCCAAATATGTGTTGATTGTCTTGGCCTTAGCGGGCGACTCGACGACGACAACGGGCATGCAATTTCCTCGGACAAACAGGGGGTAAGTGGCGCGCAAGATGTGGAGGGGCCGTCCGGAATGTCAATGCTGCGTGTTGCGGCAAGTGTCAGATGCGCTCAGGCGACGCGGGCAACGAGGCCTCCGGGCTGGCGCGCAACCACGCCTTCAAGTTCCAATTCCGTCAGATGATGGGCGATTACATCGGAAGGCATCTGGATAGTTTCACTGACCAAATGTTCGGCCACAGGGTCTGCGGCAAGACAGGTCAGGATCGCCGAGCGGACATCGGTGCCGGGCGCGGGCGTCTGGATCACCGCAGGCGCTTGTTCTTCGCATGGGGCGGCGATCGCATGGGGCAGGGCAGCCAGAATATCGTCTGTGCCGCGCACGAGCAATGCCCCATCACGGATCAACTGGTTTGACCCGCCCGAGCGCGCATCAAACGGGTGCGCTGGCACTGCCATCACCTCGCGCCCTTGGTCCAGAGCATCGCGCGCGGTGATCAGGCTGCCGGATTTCACCGCCGCCTCCACCACCACGAGCGCTTGGCAGAGGCCCGAGATCAGTCGATTGCGCCGAGGGAAATGGCGTGCCTGGGGCTGCAACCCCATGGGTTGTTCAGACAAAAGCAGGCCTTTGCGGTAAATCTGGCGCGCCAAATCTGCATTCTCGGCTGGGTAGGGCACGTCCACGCCGCCTGCCAGCACGGCAATTGTGCCTGCCTCCATCGCGGCGGCGTGGGCTGCAGCATCAATCCCGCGTGCGAGACCGGACACAACCACCTGTTCGGCTTTCCCAAGACCTTTTGCCAAACTGCGCGCCATCCGCAGGCCAAGAGCCGAGGCGTTGCGCGCGCCGACGATTGCCACGCCTGAGCGCTGGGCAAGATCTACATCGCCAAAGGCCCACAGCAGGGGCGGTGCGTCATGCAAATCGACCAATGCCTTTGGATAAGCGGCCTCTCCAAGCGCCAGCAACCGCGCGCCAACCTTCAGACCTGCGCCGTATTCGACCTCGGCGCGTTCGACCGTGCAAGCCTCATATCCATTTGCCGAGGCCGCTTTCGCAATCTGTGGCAAAGCCATCAGCGCTGCGGCTGCACTGCCATGTTCGGCCAGCAGACGCCGAAATGTCACGGGCCCGACCCGAGGGGATCGGATAAGGCGCAGCCAATCGAGGGCCTCGGCAGTGGACTGAGGGGGCGTTGGCAGGGGCTCGGACATAGACAGAAGCCTTCTGGCACGCACCACAAGAAAGGGGTGGGGGGGACCAGACGGGCGGACCGAAGCCTCAAAGCCTGAGGTGGTGCGAGGGTGGGTGGGGTCGACCGTGAAGCCTGTAACCGATCCAGCCCGTCTGGCCTGCATTCGGTTTACGCCACACAACCTTAACGACAGGTAAACGTATCGTGGATTTTCTTCAAATCCCCAACAAAATATTTACGCCGCAGATCCACCCACGGTCAGCCCGCCGATCAGAAGCGTTGGTTGGCCGACACCCACTGGCACCCATTGCCCGTTTTTGCCGCATGTTCCCATGCCCGGATCAAGTTCCATGTCGTTGCCCACAGCCCGGATCTGGCGCATCGCAGTTGGCCCGTCGCCGATTAACGTGGCCCCCTTCACGGGCGCGCCGATTTTGCCGTTCTGCACGCGGTAGGCTTCCGTGCAGGCAAACACGAACTTGCCATTGGTAATGTCCACCTGACCGCCGCCAAAGCCCACGGCCCAGATGCCGTCTTTCACGTCGGCCACAATTTCGTCGCGCGTCGCGTTCCCACCCAGCATATAGGTATTGGTCATGCGCGGCATCGGCAGATGTGCGTGGCTTTGTCGTCGCCCATTCCCGGTCGCGTCTACCCCCATGAGCCGTGCGTTCTGGCGGTCCTGCATGTAGCCGACCAACACGCCGTCCTCGATCAGTGTGGTCTTTGCGCTGGCCGTGCCCTCATCATCGATGGAGATACTGCCGCGCCGATCCGGGATCGTGCCATCATCAAGGATCGTCACACCCTTCGCCGCGACTTGTTGACCCATTAACCCGGCAAACGCGCTGGCTTTCTTGCGGTTGAAATCCCCTTCAAGCCCGTGGCCAACGGCTTCATGCAGCAAAATACCGGGCCAGCCTGACCCCAGCGCGACATCCATCGCGCCCGCAGGCGCTGGCACTGAATCAAGGTTCACGACAGCGATCCGCAACGCTTCGCGCGCCACAGCTTCCCAGTTCTCGCGCGGCAGCAACGCCGCCAGCCCGTAGCGTCCGCCGCCGCCCGAGCTGCCAGTTTCACGCCGTCCGCCTTGTTCCACGATGATGGAGATATTCAGCCGCGTTAGTGGGCGCACATCACGGGTGACACCACCTTCGGGGCGCAGAATCTCCACCTCCTGAATGGACGCCCCCATCGAGGCACTGACTTGCACAACACGCGGATCGAGGCCGCGCGCATAGGCGTCGATCTCTTTCAGAGTCTCGATCTTCACGCCAAACGTCGCATCGGCCATCGGGTCGGCGTCGGTATAGAGCCGCACATTCGTGCCTTGCGGGGCTTGCGCCAACACGCCGCCTCCACCCCCGACCGCAAGACGTGCTGTCTCGGACGCACGCTTGATCGCCGCCTCGCTGATCTCCGTCGAATGCGCATAACCGGACGTCTCGCCGCGCACCGCGCGCAGGCCGAACCCCTCGGACGCGTCATAGCTGGCGTTCTTGATCCGACCGTCATCCAGCACAATCGATTCTGAGCGCGAGCGTTCCAGAAATAACTCGCCATCATCGGCCCCCGCCAAAGCGCCGCGCAGCACCTGCAAGGCGGCCTCGGCATCGAGGTGTGTCTCGAAGGGTCGGAAAGGGGCGTCTGTCATGGTGGCGGTCCTTGATCTGGGTCAAATAGCGACGGAAAAGCGCAGGGGGCTGCGCTTGTCTCATCCCCTCTAATATGGAACATAACGACCAACACACAACGGCTGGCTTGCGCATGGGTGCGTAAACGCGGCTGAACAGCGAACAGGATGATGATATGGCTTTGACCAACAGGGTCGCCGGGGTACTGGCCTCGATCAACGCAGCGTTTTTGGGCCTAGGCTCCGCAGTATCGGCTCAGCCGATTGGCGATCTGGAGATCGTCGGTCGCCCAGTGCCAGGTGGGCTCAATTTTCAGCCCGCCGCGACCGAGCTAGCGCGCGATATTCATTGGCTCGACGGGTTCTTACTGATTATTATCACGGTCATCACGTTGTTTGTAACTGGCCTGCTGCTTTGGTGCGCTGTCAGATACAACTCCAAGGTCAACAAGACCCCGGCGCGCTTTACACATAATACCTCGATCGAGATCACTTGGACCGTGGTGCCTATCGTGATCCTCGTGTTTATTGGGGCGTTCTCGCTGCCGATCTTGTTCAAGCAACAAGAAATCCCGGCGGCTGACGTAACCATCAAAGCCACAGGTTATCAGTGGTATTGGGGCTATGAGTATCCCCAGCACGAGCTGTCCTACGAGGCGTTCATGCTCCAGCGTGACGAGTTGGAAGAATATGGCTACGCGCAGGAAGATTACTTGCTGGCCACCGACATGGCGATGGTTGTGCCCGTCAACAAGACAATCGTGGTGCAGGTGACCGGTGCGGATGTGATCCACTCGTGGACGATCCCGGCCTTCGGCGTGAAGCAGGACGGCATCCCAGGTCGCTTGGCCGAGTTGTGGTTCAAGGCTGACCGCGAGGGCGTCTATTTCGGCCAGTGTTCCGAGCTGTGCGGCAAAGACCACGCTTACATGCCCATCGTTGTCAAAGTCGTCAGCGAAGAGGCTTATGCGGCATGGCTTGCTGATACCATTGAAGTATTCGGTGGTATCGCGCCTGCGCAAACAAACGTCCAACTGGCCGCCAACTAGGCCAGTTCTGACACCCGCTTGAAACCCGGCCCCACCGGAGACGAACACAATGAGCGACGCAAGCTACACAAGTCAGCCCATCGCCCTTGAGGCCGAAGCTGAGTTCGGCGACTATTTTGCCCTGCTAAAACCACGCGTGATGTCATTGGTGGTGTTTACGGCACTTGTTGGCATGCTCGTGGCACCTGTATCCGTGCATCCAATGATCGGCTTTGCAGCGATCTTGTTCATTGCCGTTGGGGCAGGGGCCTCGGGTGCGTTGAACATGTGGTGGGACGAAGACATTGACCGCGTGATGAAGCGCACGGCCAAGCGTCCTATCCCTTCGGGCAAAGTGATGGGTGGCGAGGCGCTGGCGATTGGTCTGGGCCTGTCCGGCCTGTCCGTTGTGATGCTGTGGTTGGCGACCAACACACTGGCCGCGCTTCTGCTGGCCTTCACCATCTTCTTTTATGCCGTGATCTACACCATGTGGCTCAAGCGCTGGACGCCGCAAAACATCGTCATCGGTGGCGCTGCTGGTGCGTTTCCGCCGCTGATCGGTTGGGTCGCTGCAACGGGCAGCGTGTCGATCGAGGCGATCTTGATGTTCGGCCTGATCTTCATGTGGACACCGCCGCATTTCTGGGCGCTCGCGCTATTCATGAAGTCTGACTACCACAAAGCCGATGTGCCGATGCTGACCGTGACCCACGGACGCAAAGTGACGCGCAATCATATCCTGATGTATACGATCTTGCTGGTGCCCGTCGCACTCGGCCTCGCGCTGACGCCGATTGCAGGCCCGCTTTATCTGGCTGCTGCCGTTGTTCTCAACGCGATCTTCCTCAAAGGCGCGTGGGACATCTGGCGGCGCGACGAGGCGCAAGCCGAGGCTGACGATTACGCGGTCGAAAAGAAAGTGTTCCGCTTCTCGCTGCTCTATCTGTTTGTGCATTTCGGTGCGCTGATGATCGAAGGCTTGGCGTTCCGCGCGGGCCTCTGGTCGCCATTGGCGGGGGTTTGATCCATGGCCTTTGGCAAATCACACGAAATTCACGAGCGCCGCTCCGGTCGTAATATCGGCGTTGCACTCACCCTGATCAGCTTCATTGCGGTTGTGTTCGGTTTGACGGTCGCCAAGATCTCGACCACCGGCCCCGTTGAAGGCTTCGACCATGCGCCCCGACCCGCATTGGCTGACCGCGTAGGGGATAACTAAACTATGTTTGAAACACTTGATCCAAAACTGAAAACCGCAAGCAAGCTTGTTGGGGTTGTCGTCTTTATGGGCGCGCTTGGTTGGGCTTCCGTCCCGCTTTACGACTGGTTCTGCCGCGTGACGGGATATGGCGGCACCACCAGCTATGCCGAGGACGGGTCCGACCTGATCCTTGACCGCACCATCACCATCAAGTTCGATGCCAGCCTCGAGCGCGATATGCCGTGGGAGTTCCGCCCCGAAGTGCGCGAGATGGAGGTTCGCATCGGCGAAACTGGTCTTGCGTTCTACGAGGCCTATAACCCGACCGACCGGCCCGTTGCCGGGTCTGCTGCCTATAACGTGACACCGTTTTCGGCAGGCGGCTATTTTGTCAAAATCGACTGCTTCTGCTTTGAAGAGCAGGTGTTGCAACCCGGCGAACGTGTGATGATGCCCGTAACCTTCTTCGTTGATCCCGAGATCGTTGACGATAAAGATGCAGGCGACATTCCGCATATAACTTTGTCATACACTTTCTACGAAATCGATCTGCCGGAAGAGACCGCATCACTCGCGATCCAGCCCCAGACCAGCCTTAACTGAGCCCCGAGGACGACGACATGGCCCATGCAAAGAACCACGATTATCACATCCTGCCGCCCTCGGCTTGGCCCTTTATCGGGGCCATAAGCGGGTTCATCATGCTCTATGGCGCGGTGCTGTGGATGCACGGAAGCGGTCCCTACATGTTCCTCATCGGTATGGCCGGTGTCTTAATGACTATGTTCGGCTGGTGGACTGAGGTTGTGCGCGAAAGCCATGCAGGCGATCACACACCTGTTGTGCGCATCGGTCTGCGATACGGCTTCATCTTCTTCATCATGTCGGAAGTTATGTTCTTTGCGGCATGGTTCTGGTCCTTCTTCAAGCACGCGATGTATCCGATGGGTCCGCTATCGCCAGCGGTCGATGGCGTATGGCCCCCTGTTGGGATCGAGACATTTGATCCGTGGCACCTGCCGCTGATCAATACGCTGATCCTTTTGTGCTCGGGCGCTGCGGCCACCTGGGCGCACCACGCGCTGGTGCATGAGGAGAATAAAGAAGACATGAAGACTGGCTTGCTGCTGGCTGTTGGCCTCGGCATCATCTTCACCGGCTTCCAAGCCTACGAATACGTCCATGCAGGCTTCGGCTTTGCGGGCAACATCTACGGGGCCAACTTCTTCATGGCGACGGGTTTTCACGGCGCGCACGTGATCATCGGAACCATTTTCCTGTTCATCTGCTACCTGCGGGTGCGCCGCGATCACTTCACCGCCGAAAAGCATATCGGGTTCGAGGCCGCCGCTTGGTATTGGCATTTCGTCGATGTGGTGTGGCTGTTCTTGTTTGCCTCCATCTATGTTTGGGGCGCTTGATCTGAGACACTTGCCTTCGGCGAGGATATTTTGAGAACGACGAAAGGGCGCGGGCTTGGCTTGCGCCCTTTCCCCTTGGAGCGGTCTTTATGCGATTACTGATACCCCTGATCTTCGGGATCGTCGGGACGGCCGTCTTGGTCAGCCTCGGGATATGGCAGTTGCAGCGCCTGAACTGGAAAGAAGGCGTGATCGCCCAGATCGATGCGCGCATTGGCGATGCGCCCGTGGCCTTGCCCGCGACTGCAACCGAGGCTGCCGATGAATACCTCCCCGTGCAAATCTCAGGCCGCTTCACCGACCGCGAGATCGACGTTCTAACCAGCCTCAAAGGCATCGGTCCCGGCTACCGCGTGATTACTGCGTTTCAGACCGATGACGGACGGCGCATCCTCGTGGATCGCGGCTTCATCCTGCAAACCGACAAAGCCGCTGCGCGTCCGCCCGTGGAGGCGGTTATCACAGGCAATCTGCTCTGGCCTGACGAGACGGACGGCTTCACGCCGGATCCTGACTTGGCCGCGAACATCTGGTTCGCGCGCCACTTGCCTGCAATGGCCGCCAACCTGAAAACCGAAGAAATCCTCGTTGTCGCGCGACAGACGACGGAAACGGACAGTCCGGTGACGCCGTTGCCCGTAGACAGCGCCGGGATCGCGAATAATCACCTAGAGTATGTCATCACCTGGTTCGGTCTTGCTATCGTCTGGGTTCTAATGACCGGATATTTCCTCTGGCGGCAGCGCCGCCCCGTGATCCAAAGGCCCTGAACGATGCGCTACGTCTCTACCCGTGGGTCCGCCCCCGAACTTGCCTTTCACGAGGCGATGTTGACTGGGCTTGCCCGCGACGGTGGTCTTTATGTGCCTGCCGAGGTGCCCCGTTTCGGCGCCGAAGACATCCGCGCCATGGCCGGGCTTCCTTACGAGGAAATCGCCTTCCGTGTCATGCGCCCCTTTCTTGGTGATAGTTTCACCGATGCCGAGTTCCGCGAAGATATCGAGGCCGCCTATGCAGGCTTCAATCATCCCGCGCGCGCGCCTTTGATGCAAATCGCACCGAACCAGTTCCTGCTGGAGCTGTTTCATGGCCCCACACTCGCGTTCAAAGACTTCGCCATGCAGATCATCGGGCGGCTGTTTCAGCGCGAACTGACGCGGCGCGGCAGCCGCATCACCATCGTGGGCGCGACCTCCGGCGATACCGGATCCGCTGCGATCGAGGCGTTTCGTGGGCTGGATGCAGTCGATGTGTTCATCATGTACCCGCACGGGCGTGTCTCGGAAGTGCAGCGCCGCCAGATGACCACGCCGACCGAGGCCAACGTCCGCACCCTTGCGTTGCACGGTCATTTCGATGATTGCCAAGCACGCCTGAAGGACATGTTCAACGATTTCGAGTTCCGCGACGAGGTTGGCCTTGCAGGCGTGAACTCTATCAACTGGGGCAGGGTGCTGGCCCAAGTGGTCTATTACTTCTCCGCCGCCACAACCCTCGGCGCGCCCGACCGCGAGGTTAGCTTCTGCGTGCCCACCGGAAATTTCGGCGACGTCTTTGCGGGGCAGATCGCCAAACGCATGGGCCTGCCCATCGACAAGCTGGTGGTGGCGACCAACCAAAACGATATCCTGCACCGCTGCCTGAGCACGGGCGAATACCGCACCAGTGAGGTTCACCCCTCGATCAGCCCGTCGATGGATATCCAAGTCAGCTCCAATTTCGAGCGCGCGCTGTTTGACGCCTACGACCGCGACGGCGCTGCTGTGGCGCAGTTGATGGACGAGTTGAAAACCCAAGGCGGCTTCACCGTGTTCCAAGGTGCGCTGCAATTGTTGCGCGAAACCTACATCTCAGGGCGCGCGTCCGAGGGCGAGACCAGCGCCGAGATCACGCTATCGCTGGCCGAGAATGGCGAACTGCTGTGTCCGCACACCGCCATCGGCGTCAAGGTCGCCCGCGACTTGGCCGATCCCGCCACGCCAATGATCACGCTGGCCACCGCCCACCCTGCGAAATTCCCCGCAGCGGTCGAGGCCGCCACAGGCGTGCATCCGCCCCTTCCCCCGCATATGGAAACGCTTTATGAGCGTCCCGAACGCGTGACCGAGATCGCCAATGATCTGGCCGCCATTGAAGCCTATATCCGAGAAAGCCGTACCGCTTGAGCCCTCGCATCGACACACTCCCCAACGGATTTCGCATCGTCACTGAGGCCATGCCAAGCCTCGGCTCTGCCGCTATCGGCGTCTGGGTTCTGGCAGGTGGGCGGCACGAGACCGCCCCCCAAAACGGCATCGCGCATTTCCTTGAGCACATGGCCTTCAAAGGCACCGACACGCGCTCAGCCGTGCAGATCGCTGAAGAAATCGAAGATGTGGGCGGCTATATCAACGCCTACACCTCGCGCGAGGTTACGGCTTATTACGCGCGGGTTCTCAAAGACGATGTGCCGCTGGCAATGGACGTGATCGCCGACATTCTGCTGAACCCGGTGTTTGACGAGGAAGAGATCGAGGTCGAGCGCGGCGTGATTTTGCAGGAAATCGGCCAAGCGCTCGATACGCCCGACGATGTCATTTTCGATTGGTTGCAGGAACGCTGCTATAAGGATCAACCCCTCGGGCGCACGATCCTCGGGGCCGAAGATCGCGTGCGCAGTTTCGACAAATCTGACCTCGCCGGCTTCGTGAAGCAGCATTATGGTCCGGGCCAGATGATCCTGTCTGCCGCAGGTGCCGTGGATCACGACGAGATTATGAAGCTGGCCGAGACGCTGTTTGGCAGTTTGCAAGCGCGCCCCGACACGCCCGCCCCACATGCGAGCTTCACCGGTGGCGAGCACCGCGAGATCAAACCGCTTGAGCAAGTGCATTTCGCCTTCGCCATGCCGAGCCCCGGCTACATGGACCCCGACGTCTATACCGCGCAGATATTTGCCACAGCCCTCGGGGGGGGGATGTCCTCGCGCCTGTTTCAGGAACTGCGCGAAAAGCGTGGCCTGTGCTATTCGATCTTCGCCCAAGCCAGCGCCTATGCCGAGACGGGCCTGACCACGATCTATGCAGGCACATCCGCCGACCAGATAGCGGATCTGTCGGGCTTGATGGTGTCTGAGTTGGCCCGCGCTGCCGAGGATATGTCGGACGCCGAGGTCAATCGCGCCCGCGCGCAGCTGAAAGCGGGTCTGGTCATGGGCCTCGAATCGCCCTCCAGCCGCGCAGAGCGCCTCGCGCGAATGGTCGGCATCTGGAACCGCGTGCCCGATTTGGCCGAGACCGTTGCCCGGATAGAGAAAGCCACGACCACCGACATTCGCGCCTTCGGCAAAGGGCTTTGCCAAGGGGGCTCAGCACTGGCACTTTATGGCCCTGCGGACGCGGCCCCGTCGCTGGCCACCTTGCAGGAGCGTCTGGCAGCCTGATGTTCGGACCCAAACGGACTGTACGGATCGACACAGAGCGCTTGACGCTGCGCCCGCCGGTTCATGCCGATTACCGCCCATGGGTCGCGTTGCGCGAAGCGTCGGCGAAATTCCTGACGCCGTGGGAACCGACTTGGGCAGCAGACCACTTGACCCGCAAAAGCTTCACCAACCGGGTTTATTGGGCGGGCCGTTCGATCAAGTCCGAAACCGCCTATCCGTTCTTCATGGTGCGGCGCGAAGACTCGACACTCGTGGGTGCGATCACGCTCGACAACCTGCGACGCGGACCTGCGCAATCGGGCACGCTGGGCTACTGGATCGGCGAGCCGTTCGCGCGCCAAGGCTTTATGACCGAGGCAATTGCCGCGCTGACCCATCACGCGTTCACCAAGATGGATATGTCCCGGCTTGAGGCCGCGTGCTTGCCTGAGAACGCCGCCTCGCGTGGGGTGTTGGAAAAGGCTGGGTTCAAATACGAGGGCGTTGCGCAAAGCTATCTTCAAATCGATGGAAGATGGCGCAACCACGTTCTTTACGCAGCTTTGCGCCATGACAGACGCGGGCGCGCGCCGCTCGATCAGGTTTACGGGTGACATAGGCTACGCGCGATCTATCCTTACTGGCAACAGGAGGATTACAGATGCGCCTTTTACTCGCCTGCCTTGCGACTGCCCTTAGCGTCACTGCCGCGCCCGCCCAAGACCGCCGCGCGTCCCACTGCATTGCTGTGGCCGAAGCACCGGGCGTCGAATACATCCACCGTGCCAGCTTCAAAGCTCCCTTGCCAGAATTCACCGTCCGCCTGAACTACGTGGCCCACGCGACGTTTCTGATCGAGGCCCCCGATGGCACCACCATCGCCACCGACTATACTGGCTTTCTAGGCACCACCGACCACGTACCCACGGTTGTCACGATGAACAACGCCCACAGCACTCATTTCACCAACACCCCCGATCCGCGCATCCCGCATGTGCTGCGCGGTTGGGGTGACGGGGTCGGTCCGGCTGATCATTATGTCGAGATCGGCGAGATCCGGGTTCGCAATGTGCCCACGGATATCCGCTCGCGCTTTGGCGACGTGGCGCGGCCCGGTGCGAACTCCATCTTCGTGTTTGAGGTTGCCGGGCTGTGCATCGCCCATCTTGGCCATCTGCACCACATCCCGACCGAGGCGCAATTCGCCGCCCTCGGGCGCATGGACGTGGTGATGGCGCCGGTCGATGGAGGCTATACCCTCGATCTGGCCTCGATGATCGGAGTGCTGAAGCGGGCGCGCGCATCAATCGTGATCCCGATGCATTGGTTCAACCAAATGGGGTTGGAGCGGTTTCTGGAGGGGATGGCGGACGAGTTTGCAATAGAGGTCGCGGGCGAAGGCTATACTGAGGTGTCCTTGCGAACCTTACCGGACCGTCCAACAATCCGAGTGCTCAGCCCCCGGTGGCTGCGCGATGCAGATTGACTCGGGTGCCGCCGCACGGCACCTCAGCGACATGACCAACCTGACCCCAGCCGATGATGCGTTCGCCGCATCCCTTAACCTGCCGCCCGCAGCTTTCCCGGCGCTGACGGCAAGCTATCTGGAAGAACCACGCGGGCGGTATGCGTCCGAAGGCGGGCTTCTGATTGCGCCGGCGAACACGGACGAGGTCGCCAAGATCATGACAGCGGCCCATGCCGCGCACGTCCCCGTGGTGCCCTATTCCGGCGGCACCGGGCTTGTTGGCGGCCAAATCGCGCAAGATCTGCCGCGCCCGGTGATCTTGTCGCTGCACCGGATGAACAAGATCCGCGCCGTCTACCCCGACGAGAACGTGCTGGTGGCCGAAGCTGGCGCGATCCTTGCCGATGTCCAGACCGCCGCCGAAAAGGTTGACCGCCTGTTTCCCCTGTCGCTGGCCTCCGAAGGCTCGGCCCGGATCGGCGGTGTGCTGTCCACCAACGCAGGCGGCGTTAACGTGCTGCGCTACGGCAATGCGCGCGATCTATGCCTCGGGATAGAGGCGGTTTTGCCAAACGGCGAGGTGATGAATACGTTGAGCCGCCTGCGCAAAAACAACACCGGATACGATCTGCGCCATCTGCTGATCGGGGCCGAGGGCAGCCTTGGCATCATCACCGCCGCAGCCCTGCGCCTGTCACCGCGCCCGGCCTCCACAGGCGTGGCGCTGTTTGCCGTCGAGAGCCCGCGCGCCGCGTTGGAGTTGCTTTCCCTGGCAGGCGACATCGCAGGTGGCACTGTCTCAGCGTTTGAGCTGATGCACCGCCAAGGCTTTGAGTTCCTGCGCGAAACGATGCCCGAGACGCGCCAGCCTTGGCCGACACCGCCTGAATGGACCGTGCTCGTCGATCTGAGCGGTCCGGCCAATTTCGACCCCGAGGTCACGCTGACACAATTGTTCGAGGCAGGCTGCCTGCGCGACCTCGTCTATGACGGCCTTATCGCCCAATCGGCGCGCGAGGCAGACGAGTTCTGGGCCATCCGCGAAACCATCCCTGAGGCCAATCGCCGAATCGGGTCGGTCTCGTCGCAAGACATCGCCGTGCCGCTGTCGCGGATCCCCGACTTCATCGCGCAAGGGACTGAGGCCATCGCAGCACTGGGTCAGTTTCGCATCAATTGCTTTGGCCATGTGGGCGACGGCAATCTGCATTTCAACATCTTCCCCGTCGCAGGCAAAAGTCGTGCCGATTACGACGATATCCGCCCAACTGTCAAACGCACTTTGCATGATTTGGCGCACAGCTTTGGCGGGTCGATCAGTGCGGAACACGGGATTGGGCGGCTGAAGGTCGATGATCTGGAACGCTACGGCGATCCGGTCAAGCTGGCGGCAATGCGGGCGATCAAGGATGCGCTGGACCCGCATGGCATCTGCAATCCAGGTGCGGTTCTGCGGCGGGCGCCAAGCGAATGACGCCCCGCCTTGAGAGGGCGAGGCATCAAACTGGGATAGAGATGACGCCCGCGCAGAGGGGTGCCCGGACGTCATCAATGACTTCAAGCAAACCCACATTCCGCAGGTGGAAAAGACTTAACGCAGTTCCCTTGCCGAAACGTTAAGCGGCCCTCCCAAAATCGCGCACCGCAGTCAGTCGCCCTCAAACGAGGTTAGCGCATGGACCTCTTGGCCCATATCTTCCAGCAATTTGCGCCCACCTAGATCCGGTAAATCAATCACAAACGCACAACCCACGACTTCTGCCCCGAGCTTCTCGATCAGCTTGATCCCTGCCTGCGCCGTACCGCCCGTGGCCAGTAAATCATCGACCAGCAGCACCTTCTCGCCCGGCTGGAAGCAATCATCGTGAATCTCCACCGTCGCTTGGCCGTATTCCAGCGTATAATCTTGCTCGATGGTTTTGCCCGGCAGCTTGCCCTTCTTGCGGATCGGCACAAAGCCTCGGCTCAGTTGGTGCGCGACAGCGCCGCCAAGGATAAATCCGCGCGCCTCAAGCCCCGCAATCTTGTCGATCTGCAAACCCACGTAAGGGGCCAGCAACTGATCAATCGCCAGCCGCAGCCCGCGCGGATCGAGAAACAGGGTCGTGACATCGCGGAACATGATCCCCTTATGCGGAAAGTCAGGGATCGTGCGGATATAGTCGCGGACGGTGCGAGCAGGGGTCATGGAGCGGGTGTCCTTTTCGGGGAAAGCGTTATTGGCTGGCCGATTGGCGCAGCGAATTGGGAAGCGGATAATGGCGGCGCAAGGCGTCGGCGTCTTGGCCCAGAAGCTGTGTGACGGCGTTGGTGTCTTCATCAAAAATGGACCGCCCGCGATAGGCAGGCCCGCGAATATCTGTCGACAGGCCGAGCGCTTGCACCAGTTCTTCCAGCATCACCGAACGGATGGACCGTCTGCGCACGTCGGCACTCAGCGCCACCGCCGCCGTGCTGATCGTGCCGTCTTGCCACCACAGTGTGACCAGACCGGCTTGAATAATCGACCCATCAAGGCCTCGGTAGCCCGTGCCCTGAACAGGCTCGCCGCGCCCGGCTCCGGTGAGGTAAATCGGGATGTCGGCAAGCTGGCCATCGGCACGCCGGGTGATCTGCACGTCGGCACCTGCTCCATTGATCTCGGCAATCGCCTCATCCACGGCAGCACGCGCCCAACTGAGTTTATACACCGGGAAATCCGCGTCGATATTGGCGATGCCCACGGTCAGGCTGCGCGCGCGCGTCTCAGGCCAGCGCGCCATGGGCCGTGTGCAGTCCGCCTCTGGGGCAGCACCGCAGGCCACAACTCGGTAGAAGCTTTCGTCGTCTAGGAACAAGTCCGTCTCGACAAACTCCGTCGCATGACCTGGACCCGCCAGCAGTGCGGCGATTGCAAACGCCCAAATTTTCATCGTTGTCCCCCCGGATAATGCCGCCTCAACGCGATAATGTCCTGTCCGCGCAAGGCTGTCACGCGGTTGCTGTCTTCGTCAAAGATACTGCGGTTCCGGTATGCCGGGTTGCGGATGTCCCAGATCAGCCCAAGGCTTTGCACAATTTCCTCTAGGATCACCGAGGCCGCATCGCGTGGATCAAGATCGCGGCTGAGCACGATGCCCGCGCGGGTGATCTCGCGGTTGCGATCCCACAGCACATGAAAGCGCCCAATCTCAATCGTCACCCCATCGAGGCCGCGCAGGCCGGTCCCCTCGATCCGTCCGCCCTCTGGCGTGTCTTGCAGGTAGATCAGTATATCAGCGGCGCTGCCTGCGGGGATCTCGACTAGCTGCACATCCGCCCCAATCCGGTTAATCTGTCGGACGGCATTACGCAGGCCCAGCAGCACAGATCGCGCGGTGCGGCTGGGAAATCCGGCATCGCGCTGGGCAATGCTAAGTGTCAGGTTTTGGCGCTTAGCTTCCGGCCATTTGATCGGCTGGTCACGGCACGCGCCGCGCGGGGCAGCACCGCAACTGACCAACTGGTAGAACTCGGCATCGCTCAGAATGCCTTCGCTGCGCACAAAATCCAACGCGCGCGCCGGGCTTGCCAGCGCCACCATCGCAATAAGGCAGATCAGACTGACTGAGATGCGCACTGTCTCAGGCCGTTCCGCGCCGCAGGGCCGCTGTGGCCAAGCCCATGGCGATCAACGCACCGCCACCCGCGCGGGTCAGCCATGTGATCACCGATGGTCGCCCGATTGTGGCGCGCAGCTTGTCGGCCAGCAGGGCATAGGCAAAGGCGTTCAGGGCGGCGAGGCCCACAAAGGTTGCGATTAAAATTGTAAACTGCGGCAGGAGTGTCGCTGAAGGGTCAACGAATTGCGGCACAAAGGCGATAAAAAATGCAATGCTCTTGGGGTTCAGCGCCGTCACCATCGCAGCATGGCGAAACACGCTGACCGCCGTCACATCGCGGTTATGCGTTATCTCACCCAAGCCCTCGCTCGGGGCCGAGCGCAGCAATTTCACCCCAAGCCACACCAGATAGACTGCGCCGACCCATTTCAGGATCGTGAACGCGGTTGCCGAGGCCAACACCAGTGCGCCAAGCCCTAACAAGGAGGCCGTCATCGCAATCAGATCCCCCAGCGCCACGCCCGCCGCCGAGGCCACCGCGACCGAGCGTCCCTTGCTGATCGCATAACTCAGCACCAACAAAACCGTCGGTCCGGGGATCAGCAACAGCGCAGTGGACGCCGCGACAAAGGCCAACCAAAGCTCAATCGCCATTAAAGCACCCGCCCCGCAACCGCATCGAGCTTGGCCAGCAAAGCCGGATCGCGGTTCTCGGGCGCGGTCATTAGGGCATACTCAAGCGCACGATCACAGCCATGCGGACACGGCGCACGATCCGCCCGCAGCAGCGCGGGCAGGCGTGCGACCAGCCCCTTGGCATTGGCCGAGTTTGCCCCCAGCGTCTTGAGAATCTCGGTAATATCGACAGCGCCATGCTCAGGGTGCCAACTGTCATAGTCGGTGATCATGGCAACGCTGGCATAGCAAAGCTCGGCCTCGCGGGCGAGTTTTGCCTCCGGCATATTTGTCATGCCGATCACGTCGCAGCCCCAAGCGCGGTACATGTGCGATTCCGCGACGCTGGAAAACTGCGGGCCCTCCATGGCCAGATACGTCCCGCCATCATGCATCGTGATCCCCTCGGCACTCCCTGCCTCAAGGCAAGCCTCCCCCAGACGCGGGCAGGTCGGATGCGCCACGCTGACATGGCCGACGAGGCCCGTGCCGAAGAAGCTTTTCTCGCGCGCAAAGGTGCGGTCGATGAACTGGTCCACCACGACGAAATCGCCCGGTGCCATCTCGTCGCGGAACGACCCACAGGCACTGACCGAGATCACATCCGTCACGCCGATCCGTTTCAGCGCGTCGATATTGGCGCGGTAGGGCACAGTCGTCGGCGAATGCACATGCCCGCGCCCATGTCGCGGCAGAAACGCCATTGCCACGCCGCCAAGCTGCCCGGTCAGGATCTGGTCTGAGGGCGCGCCCCAAGGGCTGTCCACGGTTTGCCAGACGGCATCCTCCAACCCGTCGATCTCATAGAGGCCCGAGCCGCCGATCACCCCGATCATCGTGTCCATCTGTCCGTCGTCCTTGCATATTTCGCCTGCGCTGATTGTTGCGACGCGGCCCGGAATTGCAATGCCGGATGGGCCAAGGTGGCGCATTACTGCCACGAATGCGCGGCCCTGCGGCGTTAGCGCTGTCACCTTGCATAAGAATACCGTGCGTTTGCGGGCAATTCGTGCAACAGACGCCGCAAAACCCCTTCCTAGCCCCCCGGAACCCATCCCAATGCCCCGCACCATGTTGGCTGCCTTCGCACAGCGTTTGAACGCGTCCGAGTTTTCCTCGTCCCTCAACCCCAAGGGTATCACGCTCGAGCGCTGGCGGATCGAGCTTCTGTCGGGCCTCACCGTCGCTCTCGCGCTTGTGCCCGAGGCGGTCGCGTTTTCGTTCGTGGCGGGCGTAAACCCCCTCGTTGGCCTCTATGCGGCCTTCATAGTGGGTATCATCACAGCCGTGATCGGCGGGCGCCCCGGTATGATTTCAGGGGCAACAGGCGCGCTTGCGGTCGTCATGGTCAGCCTCGTGGCCCAGCACGGCGTTGAATACCTGTTCGCCACGGTGGTCCTCATGGGGGGGATCCAGATCGGGGCAGGGGTATTCAAACTCGGTAAATTCATCCGCCTTGTGCCGCATCCGGTGATGCTTGGCTTCGTGAACGGCCTCGCCATCGTAATTTTCCTCGCGCAGCTTTCGCAATTCCAGGTGCCCGGAACAGCCGTTGCCTCAGGTCACGGTATGGCGGGCGGTGAATGGCTGTCGGGCTGGGCGCTGATCATCATGCTCGGCCTCGTTGCCCTTACGATGGCTGTGATCTGGGGCACACCCAAGGTCACCAGCTTCATCCCGGCCCCGCTTGCTGGCATCCTTGTGGTTGCCGGCCTTGTGATTGCCTTTGGCATCGACGTGCCGCGCGTCGGCGACATGGCTTCCATCCAGGGCGGACTTCCGACCTTCCACATCCCCACCGTCCCGCTGACATGGGAGACGTTCCAGATCATCTTGCCCTACGCGTTGATCCTTGCGGCAATCGGCTTGATCGAGAGCCTCCTGACCCTGAACCTCGTCGGCGAGATGACCAACGAGCGTGGCGGGGCGTCGCAAGAATGTGTCGCCCAAGGTGTGGCCAACACCGTCACCGGCTTCTTCGGTGGCATGGGCGGCTGCGCGATGATCGGCCAGTCGATGATCAACGTAAAATCCGGGGGCCGCACGCGGATCGCCGGGATCGCGGCAGCGATGTTCCTGCTGATCTTCATCCTGTTTGCCGCACCGCTGATCGAACAAATCCCCCTCGCAGCGCTTGTGGGCGTGATGTTCATGGTCGTGATAGGCACCTTCGCATGGAACTCCTTCCGCATCTTGCGCAAGGTGCCGCGCACGGACGCCGTCGTCATCGTGCTGGTCACAGCCGTGACCGTCATGACTGACCTTGCCACGGCTGTGGTTGTCGGCGTGATCGTCTCGGCGCTGGCCTATGCATGGTCCAACGCCACGCGCATCCACGCAAAAACATACGAGACGCCAGAGGGCGCGAAGGTCTACCAAGTCCAGGGCCCGCTGTTCTTCGGGTCCGCAGACGGATTCACCGAACTGTTCAGCCCCGACACAGACCCTGCCCGTGTGATCGTCGATTTCGCCGATAGCCGTGTTGCGGATCAAAGTGCTTTGCAAGCCATCGAGGCGGTTGCAGGCAAGTATCAAGACGCGGGCAAAGCGATCGAGCTGCGCCACCTTAGCCGCGATTGCCACCAGCTTTTGACTAAGGCAGGTCAGTTGATGGTCGATAGCGACGATGATCCCGACTACCAGATCGCTGCTGACTACAGTGTTCGCACGGGTATGCTGGGTGGGCACTAAAGGGGCCTTGAGTATTTCAGACCCAGAAGAAGCCGCTCGATTTCTTCTGGGCAAAAATACTCATTCGCCGGGGCGCTGAAGCGAGAATAGCTCTGACACACGGGTGTAATCTCGGTAGCCAAGCCGTGCCAGCGGCTGAAACGTGGTCACGTCAAACTGACCGTCCACAATGCAATCGTCGCGCATATGGATACCTGTGACCTCGCCAAACACCGCGAAATTCGCGGCCCCGGGCAGTTGCACGATCTGGGTCAGCTTGCATTCAAGGTTCGCAGGCGCGCCCGCCACGCGCGAACAGGCGATGGTATCGCATTCGGTGCGCTCGACGCCCGCTTGGGCAAACTCGTCCACCTCGCGGGGCCACGGGCCGGATGAGACGTTCATCGCATTGCGCATCGCGTATTCCACTACATTCACACAAAACACGCCTGTCTCGCGGATATTGGACACCGAATCTTTCGTATCGCCGCGATCCGGCTTGGCACTGGTCGAGGCAAACATCACCTGCGGCGGCACATAAGCCACGGCATTGAAGAACGAATAGGGCGCGAGGTTTTCCGATCCATCCGTCCCGCGTGTCGAGATCCAGCCAATGGGCCGAGGCGACACAAGCGCGTTGAACGGGTTATGCGGCAGGCCGTGGCCGTCTTCGGGTCTGTAGAACATCACAAGGCTCCTCTTTGCGCACAGGCTTTTCCCGTGCTAGGGCCGCGCGGCGAAAAGGGCAAGGAACAGCCAACGTGGAACTGCGCTGCGAGACCGTTGATGACCGCTGGGAGGTCGAGGCCCTGTATGACCTGTGCTTTGCGCCCGGGCGCGAGGCCTTGTCGTCCTACCGCCTGCGCGAAGGCGTGCCGCGCGTGGCGGATCTGTGCCTTGTGGCCCGCGATGATCTGGGCATCTGCGGCGGTGCGATCCGCTATTGGCCTGTGCAAGTGGCCAAAAAACCCGTTCTGCTGCTGGGGCCCATCGCGGTGCATCCGACGCGGCAAGGCGAAGGGCTCGGGGGGCATATGATGCTCGAAAGCCTAGAGCTTGCAAGGGCATCGGGCTGGGCGCGTGTCCTACTTGTCGGCGATGCGCCATACTACAAGCGCTTCGGATTTCGCCCCATGGCCGGGATCAAGATGCCGCCGCCGACGAACCCCGACCGGGTGCTCGGCCTCGCGCTGCACCCCGGCGCGTGGAACGATCTGAGCGGCCCTGTCGAGAAGGCGGTCTTGTAACGGGGGCGTGAGCGACCCACCTTGAAGGGGATAACCAACACCATGAGGCCCCGCATGACCGGCACCGATTTGATCTCTGCACGACCTGACCGCGAAGCCGTGCTTGATGCGCTAGCTGCGCGCTATCGCAGCGCCAATGGGGTCGGGATGCAGGTGCTCGGGCTGCTCGGTGGGCAGGCCGAGAGCATGCTGAAGCGCCTGCCCAAAGGCGTCACCGACCAGCTGGACGGGGTGACGCGCGCTGCCCTTGAGACGTCTTTTGATGTCGCCGCGCGTTCGCGTGCTGCCTTGCCCGATCAAAAGGATTGGCTGAACACCGTCGTTGCCATGGGCACCGGGGCGGCTGGTGGCTTTGGTGGTTTGCCGTCGTCCGTGGCCGAACTGCCCGTGACCACAACCGTGATCTTGCGCGCCGTCCAAGGCATCGCCGCCGAGCACGGGTTTGATCCGGCAGACGAGGGCACGCGCATGGACTGCGTGCAGGTCTTCGCCGCCGCCGGTCCCTTGGCCGAGGATGACGGGATCGACACCAGCTTTCTGTCCATGCGGCTGGGCCTCAGCGGAGCCACTGTGCAAAGCCTGCTGACCCGTGTGGCGCCGCGATTGGCAACGGTGCTGGGCCAGAAGCTGGCGGCCCAAACCGTGCCCTTGCTGGGGGCCGTGGCAGGGGCGGCGATTAACTATGCCTTCACCAGCTACTACCAAGACATGGCGCGCATCCATTTCGGGTTGCGCAGGCTGTCGGACGATCTGGGCGAGGACCGCGCCAGTTTGATCGCCGATTTCAGCGCAAAGGTGCAGAGACCGCGCATTCGCAAGGCCGGTTAGCACCGTCTCTGTTTGCGCAACAGTTTGTCTCCGGCGTTTCTCTTGATCCTGCCGCAGTCTCCCCGCATCCTAGGCGCGCGCCTGACACCGGGCGATGACATGTGGGGACACTTCATGACTTGTCGAAAGCTATTCTCATCCGTGCTGGCGATTGCCGTTCTGGGCGCAAGCATGTCTGCTGCGCAACAAGTGGGATCCAACACATATCGCAACCCGTGCGAGCGGGGTCCGGTGCCGACTTGGGAGCTGATCAACAGCACCCATCCCGGCTTTATCAGCTTCCTGCTGAACATTCGCCCGCATATGCCTTTGGACGTGGCAGAATACATAGCGTCAGCCGTGTGCGATGACATGTCGATTGTCGGCAACAGCGCGGCCCTGACGCGCCGGACCAACCTGTTGTTGCGCCAAACCGGGTATTGATCTGAGCGCGCGCCGGGCCGTCCTAGTCGATAGGCTTTGGCACCGCTGCACTGCCTGCCAGTAAGCCACCATCGACCACCAGTTCCGCGCCGGTCATATAGGCGCTCTCGTCTGCGGCCAGCATGACGGCGAGGGACGCGACCTCCGCCGCCGTCCCAAACCGCCGTAGCGGAGTGTCGGCAACGAAAGCTGCCATGCGCGCCTCGCGGTCGGGGCCATTGCCGAGCATTGGCTCCCACATTGGCGTCAAGATTGCAGCCGGAAAGATCGCGTTGCAGCGCACGCTAAGCCCTTGTTCGGCAGCATAAAGAGCGACGGTCTTGGTGTGATTGCGAATCGCGGCCTTTGAGCTGGCATAGGCGGCGGCTGCCGGTATCCCAACAAGCCCAGAGCGGGACGCGATGTTGATGATCGATCCGGTTCGTTTGCGGCGCATAGCCTGAAGCGCGTAGCGACAGCCCAAGAATGTGCCGTCGAGGTTGGTTTCATGCACGGCGCGCCAGTCAGACAGGCTTGCATGTTCGGGGTTATGCGGGACCGCGCCGTGCTCAAACCCAGTGATGCCTGCGTTGTTAACCAAGACATCAATTTCAGGGTGGGCGTTGGCGAGCGCGATCCAGTCAGCCTCGGACCTGACATCAAGTGCTCTGGCCTCAGCCCCGATCCGCGCGGCGGTCGTTTGGGCCTCAGCTAGGTTGATATCGGTGACGATGACGCGCGCGCCCTCGCGGATGAAGCCCTCAGCAATGGCAGCACCAATACCGCGAGCAGCGCCAGTGATGACGCAGAGTTTGTGGGAAAGTCGGGTCAAAAAAGACCTCCGAAAGAGATAAGTTCAGACGGGCCAACGTTTAGGGGCGTGGCGGGGAACGGGCCTTTCAGGCGCGGGTCTGATCCATGTCTCGTCCTCCGGTTGTCTGCCAAGGGTAGGGCGAAGATGGATAGCAATCAAGTCCCTCGGCGGCTGTCGGCGCAGGATAGGGCGTCATCTGAGGGGATGAAGGTCAGTCATTATGACCTATTAATCAATTTTTTGCCATAGATGGTGCGGTTGCTAGCGTTGCTGACGCAACCACTCCATCAGCGCTGGGCGCACTGTCATGGCCCCATTCGCGCGGGCCTCGTTGATCACGCCGCGGACCTCGCGCAGATCGGACCTGAGCAGCAGGTGTTTGACCGGACCGATGGAGGCCGGGCGCATCGACAAGGCCCGCAATCCCATCCCTGCTAAGGCCAGTGCTTCGATCGGGCGCCCGGCATCCTCGCCACAGAAACTCAGCGGTGTTTCCGTGGCCGCACAGCGCATCACGATCTGTTCGATGAAGCTCAGGAAGCTGACATTCAGCGTGTCATAGCGGCGGCGCACGCGTTCGTTCTCGCGGTCGGCTGCAAAGAAAAACTGCTTGAGGTCATTGCCGCCGATGGAGATGAAATCGGCAAGCTCGAAGAAATGACGCGGCGCGAAGGCGAGGCTGGGCGTCTCCAGCATCGCGCCGATCTCAAGGCTTTCGGGCAAGACATGGCCCAGCTTTTGCTCGCGGTCCATCTCGTGCAGCAACATATCACGGGCTTGGGTGAACTCTTCCAGCTGCGCCACAAACGGGAACATCACCGACAAGGGTCGCCCGTTTGCCGCGCGGATTAAGGCCTGCAACTGCATGCGCATCACGCCGGGCTTATCAAGGCCCACACGGATTGCGCGCCAACCCAAAGCCGGGTTTGGCTCGTCTTGGGGCTTCATATAGGGCAGCACTTTATCGGATCCGATATCGAGGGTTCGAAAACACACGCGTTTGCCCTCAGCGGCGTCCATGACCCGGCCATAAAGTGCTGCCAAATCACCCCGTCGCGGCACTTTCGAGCGGGCCAGGAACTGCAATTCGGTGCGAAACAGGCCTACGCCAGATGCGCCTGAGTTTTTCAACGACGGCAAGTCCGCCATGAGCCCTGCGTTCATATCCAACCGGATCGTGGTGCCGCACGGCGTTAGCGCGGGCTGCTCGCGGATCGAGGCATAGCGCTCCTGCGCCTTGGCCTGCATCGCCATCTTATCGCGGAAGGCGGCCTGGACCTGGTCGTCGGGGCGCAGGTGGACGATGCCTTGCTCGCCGTCCACAAGCACCGGATCGCCATTCAGCGCCTCGCCTGTGATGCCTTTGACGTTAATCAGCAGCGGGATCGCCAGCGCGCGCGCAACGATGGTGGCGTGCGAGCCGACGGAGCCTTCCTCAAGAATAATCCCCTTCAGCGTACGGCCATAATCGAGCAGTTCCGCCGGACCGATATTGCGCGCCACTAGGATCGGGTTTTCGGGCATCTGCGCGCCAGTTTCCTTGCCTTGGCCCGTCAGCAGGCGCAGCAAGCGGTTCGACAGATCATCAAGGTCGTGCAGGCGGTCGCGCAGATAGGCATCGGGGACTTGGCCCATACGGGTGCGCGCGGCGGTTTGTTCTTTTTCTACAGCCGCCTCAGCCGAAAGACCGCGTTCGATATCCTCGCACATCCGCCGCATCCAGCCCTTGGAATTGGCAAACATCCGGTAGGCTTGCAGCACCTCAAGCTGCTCGCCGCCTTTGGGCCCGGCACGGTTGAGCATCTGGTCGACCGAAATGCGTAGTTTGTTGACAGCCGTATCAAGGCGTTCGCGTTCGACGTCTGGATCATCGGCGACCGGATTGGTGATCACGACGCGCGGCTCATGGAGCCAGACATGGCCCGCCACGACGCCTTCTTGGGCAACGCTGCCTTTGAGCATGACCTGAGCCATATGCGGCGCGCGCAGGGCCTCGCCTTCGCCGACAAACGCGCCAAGCTCGGCCATCTCAGCCAGCACCATGGCGACGACTTCGAGGGCGTAAAGCTCGTCCTCCGAAAACTCTCGCGCCTCCTTGGACTGGATGACCAGCACGCCGCGCATCTCGCCCAAGCGCTGGATGGGCACACCAAGGAAGGACGAAAACACCTCCTCGCCGGTCTCTGGCATGAAGCGGAACCCGCGCGTGGCAGGGGCGTTGGCAGTGTTGATCGCGCGGCCTTGCTTGGCGACACGACCCACGAGGCCCTCGCCGCGCTTCATCCGAGTTTGGTGGACGGCAGCAGCGTTGAGGCCCTCGGTCGCACATAGCTCAAGCGTGTCTGCGTCGCGGAACAGGTAGATCGAGCACACTTCGGTGCCGATGCTGTCAGCGATCAGATGGGTGATTTTATCGAGCCGCTCTTGCCCGGCCCCGGCGTCAGCGAGGGTCGCCTGCAACCGCCGCAGCAGCTTGCGCGATTCGGATTCTTTGCCTGTCGGCATATGGGGGCCTTCCGGTCGCTCGTGAGGGGCAATCATAGACCACAAACGCAACCGATGCGAAACGGCGATTTCCGGTGCGATCTCATGTTAGCGTGAAAACCGAAGGAGGTGGGATCATGCGCTATGTTGCTTTGCTGCGGGCCATAAATGTGGGCGGAACCGGAAAACTGCCGGTGGCGGATTTGCGGGCGATGTGTGTGGGGGCGGGGTTTGCCGAGGTGCGGACCTATATTGCGAGCGGGAATGTGGTGTTCGAGAGCGCCTTGGACGGTGCTGGTGTTGCGCGCGCTTTGGAGACGTGTTTGGCGACGTATGCAGGCAAGCCTGTGGGCGTGATGGTGCGCGATTGCGCTGAGATGGCGGCGGTGTTGGCGGGCAATCCGTTTGGGACGACACCGGGCAATCAGGTAGGTGTGCTCTTTGGGGCAGGACCGCTGGAGGTTGGCGCGGTGCGAGGGCAGGCGGATGAACAGATTGTTGGGGGAGGGCGTGAGATTTACGTCTGGTATCCGAGCGGGATGGGGCGGTCGAAGCTGAAGTTCGCGGCGATGGAAGGTGGGACGATGCGGAAAGTGAACACGGTGGCGAAGTTGGTGGAGATGTTGGGATAGCGCGGGTGGTAGTTGGATCACTGTTGCGTAAATTGGGGTTTGCACAAACATTGTATTAAGCTTTTGCGAATACCCTTCATATAGATTTTTTGCAGAAAAATCTCATCGTTTCTTCTGCGAAGAAACGAAAACTAAATAGTCTTAGGGAACGTCTGAAAAACCTTCTCATTTTGGCATGATCTGGTAAGATTGTAGCATCCCTCCAAGGAGCCCATCCGATGCCAAAGCAGCCCGCCTTTCCCGGTCTTCGTAATGCGATGAAGAAGAAGCAGACGCGGCGGGAACTGTTCCTGGCGGAGATGGATGCGGTGGTGCCCTGGCTCCGTCTTTTGGCGCTGATCGTGCCGCACTATCCGAAAATCGGGCCGAAGGGCGGTCGCCCGCCGATGCCTTTGGAGCTGATGCTACGGGTCTACTTCCTTCAGAATTGGTATGCATTGAGCGATCCGATGGCGGAAGAGATGCTCTACGACAGCGAGGCGATGCGCAGCTTTGCCGGGATCGAGCTGGGCGATGACCGCATTCCTGATGAGACCACCATCCTCAACTTCCGCCACCTGCTGGAGCGGCACGAGCTGACCGAGGCGATCTTCGCCGGTGTGAATGCCCATCTTACCGACAGGGGCATCGGCTTGCGCTCGGGCACGCTGGTGGATGCGACGATCATCGATGCGCCGTCTTCGACCAAGAACAAGTCCAAGGGGCGTGACCCTGAAATGTCTTCGACGAAGAAGGGCAACGACTGGTATTTTGGCATGAAGGCGCATATCGGCGTCGATGCCGACAGCGGCGTGACCCACAGCCTTGAGACCTCAACCGCCAAGCTCCACGACAGTCAGGTCTGGGACGACCTGCTGCATGGCGACGAAACCTCCGTCTGGGCCGATAAAGGGTATGTGAGCTCCGAACGCGAGGCCGCCTTCAAAGGACCGGGCAAGGTCTGGGGTGTCATGCGCAAAGCGCCCAAGGGCGGCAAGCTCGACGCCATCGACGAGAAGATCAATCGGGTGATCGCTATGGTCAGGGCCAAGGTCGAGCACCCCTTCCGCGTCATCAAACGCCAGTTCGGTCATGTAAAGACTCGCTACAGGGGGCTTGCCAAGAACCGTGCTCAGCTCTTCACGCTGTTTGCGCTCGGCAACCTGTTCCTGGTCCGAAAAAAGCTGATGGCATGAGGACGAGTCTGCCCAAAGACCGCCAAACCGCCGAAAGAGCGGACCTGAACCCGAGAGATCGACTTCCAACAGCCCATTTTTTGCCCCGCAAAGCGATCAAACCGTCATCTCGGCGCAGCCGAACCCGTTAATCAGACGTTCCTTAAAGCATATAATTCTCTGGGTTAAGAACAGATGAACCGCCCCTTAACCCGCCGACTCTAGTCCAAAGCTGTCATGCAGCGCCTGCACCGCCAGCTCGATGTATTTGCGGTCGATCAGCACGCTGATCTTGATTTCGGACGTTGTGATGACCTTGATGTTGATGTTCTCGTCGCGCAGCGCTTTGAACATTTGTGCTGCAACCCCTGCATGGGACCGCATCCCGATCCCGACAACCGACACCTTCGCCACGTCCTTGTCTGCGACAAGTTCGGCGTAGCCAATGTGGCCAGCTTTTTGCGCATCTTCCATCGACTTGGTGGCGCGTAACACTTGGTCGGTTGGGCATGAGAAGGTCATATCGGTTTTGCCCTCCTCCGAGATGTTCTGGACGATCATATCCACGTTCACACCCGACTCGGCCAAGGGGCCGAAGATCGCGGCGGCGATACCGGGGCGGTCTTCGACCCCGATCAAGGTCATTTTTGCTTCATCGCGGCTGTAAGCCACGCCCGAGACGATATTGGATTCCATGATTTCCTCCTCATCGCACACCAGCGTTCCTGCCGTGTCGGATGGTTCTTCAAACGATGACAAGACGCGTAGCTTCACCTTGAAGCGCATCGCCAACTCGACCGAGCGGGTTTGCAGCACTTTCGCGCCCAGCGAGGCCAGCTCTAGCATTTCCTCAAACGCGATCTTGTCGAGCTTGCGTGCCTTCGGGCTAATGCGCGGGTCGGTCGTGTAGACCCCGTCAACATCCGTATAAATGTCGCAGCGCACCGCGTCGAACGCAGCCGCAAAAGCCACAGCCGTCGTGTCGGATCCACCGCGCCCGAGCGTAGTGATCCGGCCCTCGGGGCTGACACCTTGGAAGCCGGCGACAACGGCAACCCTCATGCCCTCGTCGAACTTAGCTTCGATATTGGCGGTTGGGATGGCCTCAATGCGGGCGTTGGCATGCGCAGACGTGGTCATGACCGGCACCTGCCAGCCTTGCCAAGACCGCGCTGGCACGTCCATTTCCTGCAAGGTCAGCGCCATTAGGCCAGCCGTCACGTTCTCGCCCGATGACACCACAGCATCATACTCGCGCGCATCAAACAGCGGCGAGGTCTCGCCGACCCAGCCGACAAGCTCGTTGGTTTTGCCGGACATGGCCGACACAATGACGATGACGTTGTGGCCCTTAGAGACCTCTAGCCCAACGCGCTTAGCCGCCCGCTTGATGCGGTCGAGATTTGCCACGGACGTGCCGCCGAATTTCATCACGAGAGTGCTCATGCCCTCTCCCCTTGTTTGACCCGGCGGGGAGTAGGGCAATCTGCGGGGCTGGGCAAGAGGCGGCCTTCGGTAAGGTGCGCGACTACTGTATTGGGATGCGCGCCGATGTTCTGCCGGGCACGCGGTTGCCGCCTTTGTTGATCAGCCGGATCGGGGTTTTATCATCGACAACCACAGGGCAGCGACCAGAACAGAAGCCATCGGCCTGCTCGGGGATGTAGTCCAGCGCCGTTCCGTCTTCGGTCACCCAAACTTCTTGGGGGTTTCCGTAAGCCCAGTAGCGGGTCAGGCTTTCGCCGTCGGAAGTCGTGTATGCCAACTCGCTATATGTCTGGGATGGATCACATGCATAACTTGCGCAGAGTGTTGCTCCCGAGATGGTCGTGACCACATCATTGGAACTGATCAGCGTCATGCGCTCGCTCGCAAAGCTGGTCTGGATAAGGTAGGGCGCGCTCATCGTTGAGGCGATGTCGCTGCTGGCATCCTCAACCCCGCCGGACACAACGCCGGTGACCGCAAGGCTCAAACCGACGGTGGCTGCAATCAGCGGGACAAAGTCAGCGGTAACGGCACCGGACTCGTCGGACAGAAATTTTGTGATAAGTGGCAAAAACATACACTGAAATCCTCGTAAACTATGGCGAGGGGTCTCGCCGCCAATCACGGCGGGACTGTGGAGGGAAGTTGACCAAACAGAGGCGTTGCAGCGTCTTTGAAGGACCTTTGAGGAAGCGTCAGATCGCCGAGGCTGACCTGCGCCTAAAGCGGATGATCGCGCCCGTCCCAAGTCTCAAAACACCCCGTTGTTTCAAGCGAAAGTGCGTTGAACCGATCCGCGAGACCTGAGGCGCTTTCCTGGGGGCTGATCGCGGCCGCATCTGTGCCCATATCCGTGCGCACCCAGCCGGGGTGATAGATGCCCACGGCAATGCCCAGATCGTGCAGATCAGTGGCGAGGTTGCGGCCCAAATTGACGGCTGCGGCCTTGGAGGCGCGGTAGATATAGCTGCCGCCGGGGGCGAGGGTGTTTGACCCCATCTGACTGGAAATAATGGCGATTTTGGCGATGCCGTGAACGCCTGCGGCCTGTTGCAGATGCGGCAGCAGGGCTTGGACCGCCAGAAACGCGCCCGTGGCATTGACCGCAAAGCCTTGGGCCCAATCCTCGGGCGCGTAATCTGTGGCGAGGTCTGCGTTGCGGTCCAACAGCACACCTGCATTGCACACGAGAAGTGGTACGGGTTGGCCGTCCAGATGGGTGGCGAGCGCGTCGAGGCTGGATTTATCAGTGACATCCGCGCGAAAAAGCGAAGGTTGCGGCTGGCGGGCGGTGCCCAGAACGGTTGTGCCGCGCGCGCTGAGCTCGGTCAGCAAGGCAGCCCCGATCCCGCGATTGGCCCCGGTGATGATGCTTGGCATAGGCTAGTTGGCTTTCTGCTTGGGGCCAAAGGGCAGGGGCAGGATCGGCACGCCGTCCTCGATCAGCGCCTTGGCCTCTGCCGCGTTTGCCTCGCCGAAGATCGCGCGGGTGGGGGTGTCGCCATCGTGCATTTTGCGCGCCTCAGCGGCGAATTTTGGGCCGACATAGTCGGAATTGGCCTCAACTTTCGCGCGCAGCTCGGCAATTGCAGCCTCTACCTTATTGGACGGGGTGGCCAGCGAAACGGGCGCATCTTTGACAACCTCGGCGACCTCTTTGCCTTTGGTGGTGCGCACGCCGGGGGCCATCAAGGTCTTCTCGACTTTCGGAGACCCGCAGGTGCCACAAGTCGCAAGGCCGCGTGCGCGCAACGTCTCGAACGCCTCGGCGGAGGCGAACCAGCTGTCGAACGCATGGCCATTGGCGCATTTGAGGGCATAGCGGATCATGGGCGAAACCTGTCTGAACGGCGCGATATATCAAAGGTATAGAGCTTGCGGCAAATTTCAACGAGGCAATTCTCGCGCCTGCTAGCGGCCCTTGAAGCGGATCAGCAATTGGGCAAGCTCGGGCTCGTCCACCAGACGGGCCGCCTTGCGTAACGAGACCCATTTGCGCTGGCGCTCGTCAGCCTCGGGGTAGCTCTTTTCAAACTCGCGCACGCGCAAGGAAAACACCGCAACCACGATGGGCAGGTCCACCCCGGTGTCGAGTTCCTTGATATACGAGTAGATGCCGATGCAGCCGTCGCTCACGGGGCCGCGCACGCCGGCCTCTTCCCAGGCCTCTATCGCGACGCATTGTTGAGCGGTCTTGGCGTCCATCGGCCAGCCTTTGGGGATCACCCAACGCCCGGTATCGCGGCTGGACACCAGCAGAACCTTCGCGCCTTTGCGGGTCCGCTTGAAGCACAGCGCGGCAAATTGCGTGCGCACATCACGTTTGCCAGTCCGCTTCAGGGCCAGCGGGAAGCTTTTGAGCTTCTGGGATGTTTGTATGCGGTGGGCCACGTTTGGGGTCTGTCCTGCTCTGTCGAAATCGCGCGTCTTGAAGCGCTTGGTGCGATAAGGCCTTAATATAAGGGATGATTGGTGTTTTGAGAAGGGGTCGCAGTTGCAGCGGCCCGGATCGGCGCTAACCTTGAAGCCGTAGCATGGGGGCGCGCGCCATCACACCGACATTTCTGGGCCATGAGATTTACCGCCAATCCTCCTACGGGGGGATGCATCCTTTGCGGATCCCGAGGGTCTCGACCGTGATGGACCTCAGCCGCGCGATGGGGTGGTTGCCAAGCGTGCAATACCAAACCTCGCCGCGCGCCAAGCCCGCAGCCCTGCATGTGTGGCACACGCCTGAATATGTGGCTGCATTGCAAGCGGCTGAGGCTGCAGGGGCGGTGAATGAAGCGGTCCGCGCGCGCCACAACATTGGCACTCATTCGAACCCGGTGTTTCCTGAGATTTTTCGCAGGCCTGCGACCTCGGCAGGCGGGTCGCTGCTTGCGGGCGAGTTATTGCGCCGTCCCGGCGTTGTCTATCATCCAGCGGGGGGCACGCATCACGGGCTGTCGGACCGGGCCAACGGGTTTTGCTACCTCAACGATCCGGTGCTGGCGATGTTGTCGCTGCGCCGCCAAGGCCACCAGCGCATTGCTTACGTGGACATCGATGCGCATCACTGCGACGGGGTGGAGGCGGCGTTTGCCGGGGACGCGGAGGTCTTGATGATCTCGGTCCACGAGCAAAAGCGCTGGCCTTTCACTGGGGCGCTGGAAGATCGCGCAGGCGGTTCGGCGGTGAATATCCCCGTGCCAAAAGGGTTCAACGATACCGAGATGGCGCTTGTCGTAGGCGAAGTGATCCTGCCTTTGGTCGCACGCTTCAAGCCAGATGCGGTGGTGCTGCAATGCGGGGCCGACGCGGTGACCGAGGATCCGCTGTCGCGGTTGGAGCTGTCGAACAACGCCCATTGGGCGGTCGTGGCGGCGTTGCGGGGGATGTCGCCGCATTACCTGGTGCTTGGCGGGGGCGGCTATAACCCGTGGTCAGTCGGGCGGCTCTGGACTGGGGTTTGGGCGACGTTGCAGGGCGCGGAAATTCCTGACCGCTTGCCGCCCGAGGGCGAGGCTGTGCTGCGCGCGCTCGAGTGGCCGCAACGTCGGGCCGGTAGGTCGCCTGAGGCGCATTGGTTCACGACGATCCGGGATGCGCCGCGTGAGGGGGTGATTGGTCGGGACGTGCGGGAGCGGGTGGCGATGTTGCGGGGGCGGGAGATGGGGCCGCTGGAGGTCTAGTTACAGGCAACCCGCGCGCCCAGATCGCGCAGCCCTAACCGCCCCGCGGCCCCGAGTATCCGTGTCACATGCGCAAGCCCTGCTGCACCATCTGGCGTCGCCTCGGTCGGCATAATCCGCCAACCGCCCGTGCGATAGGGCATCACCCGCGTCGGCAGAAAGCGCGGGGCGCGGGCGACCAACTGACCCCCTGAGCGGACCAGATCGAAGTATAGAATGGCTGAGTTGCGGCGCGGAACACTCCACTGCGACGAGATGAAATTGCCCATCGAATAGGCGATGAAGCCGGGGCGCCCGTCGCGGGTTGTGTAGGCCTCGATCGGTTGCAGCACATGGGGATGCGCGCCGATGACGGCAGCGGCTCCGGCGTCTAGGGCAGCGCGCGCAAGGCGGCGTTGTTGGGTGGTCGGGGCATGGCTATATTCAATGCCCCAATGCGGGGTAAACAGGACCGCATCGACGCTGCTGCTTTGGGCGAGGGCGGCGATGGTGGCGAGCACCTCGGCTTGTTGCGAGAAACAGCGCAGGGCTTGGCGCTTCGGGTCCGGCAATCCGTTGACCGAAAAGGTGCAGGCAAGCACGGCGATGCGCTTTCCGCCCGCGCGTGTCAGCGTGGCCCAAGGCGCAGACGGTTCGGCGCGCGACCGCGTTCCCGTGGCAGCAAGACCTTGCGCGCGGATCGCGGCCAGCGTGCGGTCTGCTCCAGCGGGGCCACGATCTAGGGCGTGGTTATTAGCGGTTTGCAGCACGTCAAAGCCTGCGCCTTTCAGCGCGCGGACAAGGCTGGGATGGGCGTTGAAGGTGGGAAAACCGGAGTAGACCCGATCATCGAAAACGCCGCGCGGCGGTGATGTCGTCTCGCGCCCGCCGGGCAGGATGTTTTGGGCCACAGGCGTTTCCAGATTGCCGATGGTCAGGTCCGCGCGGCGCAGGAACGAGGCGACCGAGGCGTAGTGCTTGGCGTAGCCATTGGTCGCCGCGTCGCGCTGGACCGCGCGGTGGACCATGATGTCGCCAACGACCGCAACCGTGACAGCGCCTGACCCAAAAACACCAGAGGCCGCAGTCGGATTTGTGAATGCATCTGCCCCGCAGGTCTGGGCGAGGGTGGCGCTGGGCAAGGCCAGTGCGGTGATCCCAGCGATCAGCATCTTGCGCATGATTGGCTCTCCACCTCTACCTAAGGTGGCAGCAAAGCCCAGATGCCGCGCGCGATCAAGCCGCTATTGCAGGATCGCGTTTTCCCACTCCTCTAGGAACTGCTGTCGTTTCAGCCGGTCCAGGAACACCAACAGCCCCGGACCCAGCCGAATGGGGCGCAGCGCATTGTCGCCGGGGAACGCATCGGGATCGATGGGTGGGAACGGGTCATTGCCGCTTTCGCCGCCGTTCCAGCCTGCCGCAATCAGGTAGTCGATGAAGCGCCCGCCCAGATCGGGGCGCGCAGCGCTGACCGGGATCAGGGCCGAGCGCAGCATGAGGGTGGTGAAATCCGACGGCTCGATAATGCGGATGGTCTCGCCCAATTCGACCCGTGCTGCGGCGTAGCTACCTAACACGTTATAGGCGACGGCGATGCGGCCCGTGCTGACGTCTTCGATCATGTCCGACGAGCAGCAATAGAGCTGCGCGCCAAGGCTGCCCATCACCTCGGTCAGGCGCCAATAGGTGTCGGAACTGCGCGCGTCTTGCGTGGCAAACAAATAGCCTAGCCCGGAGCTGCGGACATCATACGTGCCCACGCGCCCGGCAAAGCGGTCGGGATGAGCGCGCAATATGGCGATCAAGTCCTGCCGCGTCTCGGGAATGGGCAGATCGGCAAACGCGCTGGGCGAGATAACGATGGCCGCACTTTCTTGGGTGAACGCGAAGACCTGATCGCGCCAAGTGCCGAAATCGGGCAACGCCTCGGTCTGATCAGAGGTGTGACCCAGCGCAAAGCCGTCATTGGCCAGCTTGGTCTGCAGGTCCATTGCCGACGAAATCGCCACATCAAACGCAGCCCCGTCGCTGATCGCGGCCATCACTTGGCTTGAGCTGGCAGTGACGTAATCGACCGCGACGCCGGGATTTGCGGCCTGAAAAGAGCGCACCAGTGGCGCGAACAGGTCGATATCGGCGGTGGAGATCACGCGCAGGGTGTTAGGGCCGTCTGCGGGAAAGAGGGTTTGGTCCTCGATCTCGAAAGCATATGCCGCGAGCGCGGTTACGCCTAGGACAGCGGCAAGGATAGGGACACGCATGCGCCACCTCCGGGGTTGGAATTGCCAAATGTCAGCGCCCCACCGTGGGCGCGCGCCACCTCGTCCACGATTGTCAGCCCAAGGCCCGAGCCGACGGTGCCTTCGGCGTTTTGTCCGCGTGCAAAGCGGTCGCGCAAGTGGTCTTCGCCGCCATGGGGAAAGCCCGGACCGCCATCGCGCACATGCAGGGTCAGGGTTTGGGCATCCGCCTCGAGCGAGATGCGGATCGCACTGTCGCGCGGCGAGTATTTGATCGCATTGTCGAGGATATTGCTGACCGCGTTTTGCAGCAAGATGCGGTCGCCATTGGCGCTGAGTGCGGGCAGGACGTCGACGGTGAGGTCGATGTCTTTCAACTCGGCCACCGGGCCAAGGCGGTCGACAACCTCATGGATCAGCGCAGGTATCTCAACCTCGGCCTGTGCCAACTGATCTGCGCGCAGACTGACCATCGCGTGATCCAGAAGTTGCCCGGCGGCACGGCTGCTTTCATCAATCGCGCGGATCATGTCTTTCAACGAGGCGCGGTTTTCCGGGCGCTCCACCCTGCGCAGGGCCACTTCGGCTTGGGTGCGCACGGTGGCCAGCGGGGTGCGGACGCGGTGTGCGGCCTCGGCGATGAATTCCTCTGACCGGGTCAGCGAAGTTTGCAGCCGTGCGATAAACGAATTGAGCGACGAGACCAGCGGTAACATCTCGTCGGGCACAGGTGCTGTGACCGGGCGTAGATCGTCAGGGCCGCGCCGCGACACACTTTCGGCGAGGCGGTTGACCGGACGCACAGCGCTTTGGGCCGCAAGCAGTGCGAGGATTGCGGCGATCACAAAGAAGCCGAGGCCCATGAGCAGCGATGTGCGGGTGATTTGCGCCAAGATCGCCTGCTGGCGGTCGCGGGTTTGGGCAACGGTGACAAACATCCGCTCGGTCTGGCCCTCTACGCTGAGGTTGCGTGTGCCGGTGACGAAACGCACCTCCTCGCCCCGGTAGGGAGTGGTCGCGAAGCGCTGGCCGTTGGCGTTGAAACCCGATTTCGACACCGGCAGGTCGTCATAGCCCGTCAGCACTGCGTCGCCGATCTTGACGGTATAGAACACGCGGTCGTCGCTGAGCGTGCCCAGCATCGACAGGGCAGTATAGGGAATATCAACGCTGATCTCGCCCGCGCGCACGGAGGCCGCATCAAGGATCGAGGTGACGGAGGCCACGAGGATGCTGTCTTGGGCCTGCTGGGCCAGATCACGGGCGAAGTTTTGCACGACCAGATACAAGATTGCGGCGAGCAACGCGGCGGACCCGACAAGTTGCAGCGTCAGGCGGCGGCGGATGGAGCCTGTGCGCAGCGAGATCATTCCGGTGCCGTCAATCGGTAGCCGAGGCCGCGCACAGTGGTGATCTCGACAGCACTTGCGGCCAGATGTTTGCGCAGGCGGCCCACATAGACCTCGATGGCGTTCTCGGACACGTCTTCCTCATAGGAAAACAGCCGGTCCACCAGCTTGGTTTTCGAGAAGATCATGCCGGGCGCGCCCAGAAACACCTCCAGCAAGCGCAGTTCCTTGTTGCGCAACGAGATGCGTTCGCCGCCGACCTCCAGCACGCCCGCCAGAGGGTCAAACGCCAGATCCCCGAATCGTTTGATGTTGGAGCTGGATCCACCCCGGCGGCGCAAAACGGCGCGCACGCGGGCTTCCAGTTCCGAGAAATCGAAAGGTTTTGTTAGGTAATCATCGGCCCCAAGGTCCAGCATCCCGACGCGGTCAGACACCTCCGACCGGGCGGTCAGCACTATCACAGGCGTCTCGTTTTGGGCAGCGCGGTGGCGCGACAGAAACGTGCGTCCGTCGCCATCGGGCAGCATAATATCCAGCAAAATCAGGTCATAATCCGTGGTCGCGGTATAATCTTCGGCCTCGCCAATGCGGGTGGCATGATCGACCACATGGCCGTCGAGCGTCAGGCGGTCCACCACGGCCAAGCCAAGCTGCGCGTTGTCTTCGACCAGTAGAAACCGCATCCTCTCCGTCCTCCCGTGACAGGTCCGTGTCAGCTAACCGTGGTTGCTTGCGCACAAGGGCGGCAACGACTGTCCTTTGTCAATTGGGAGGAAACTATGACAAAATTGAACCTGACCCGCCGGGTTATGGTGGCTGCAACTGCGGCCGCACTCAGCTTTGGCGCCCCTGCATTTGCAGGCGGCCATCAAGTTGTAGACAGCATTCACTTCCTGATCCCCGGCGGCGCCGGTGGTGGTTGGGACGGCACTGCACGTGGCACAGGCGAGGCGCTTGTGGGCGCAGGTCTTGTCGGCAGCGCATCGTATGAGAACATGTCCGGCGGCGGTGGCGGTAAGGCCATTGGCTACCTGATCGAGAACGCAGACAGCCAGAATGGCACGTTGATGGTGAACTCCACCCCAATCGTGATCCGCTCGCTGACAGGCGTGTTCCCGTATAACTTCTCGGACCTAACCCTCGTTGCGGGCACCATTGGTGACTACGCGGCCATCGTGGTTGGCAAAGACAGCCCGATCAACTCCATGTCCGACCTCGTCGACGCCTATAAGGCCGACATGGGCGGCACAGCTATGGGCGGCGGTTCCGTCCCCGGCGGCATGGACCACTTGGTTGCGGCCATGGTGATGAAAGCAGCGGGCGAAGATCCCACTGCCGTGAAATACATCCCCTATGATGCAGGCGGCAAAGCCATGGCAGCACTGCTGTCGGGCGAGATCGCAGCACTTTCGACCGGTTTCTCTGAGGCAGTTGCCTTGGCCGAAGCGGGCGAAGTGAAGATCATCGGCGTCACCGCTCCTGAGCGTGTTGCGGCCTATGCCGACGCACCGACCATGATGGAGCAGGGCATCGACACCACCTTCGTCAACTGGCGTGGCTTCTTCGGCGCACCCGGTATGCCTGACGAGACTGTTGCCGCCTACCAGATGGCGCTTGAGAAGATGTATGAGACCGAAGAGTGGGAAACCGTCCGTGCCACCAATGGCTGGGTGAACATCCACAATTCGGGCGAAGACTTCCGCACCTTCCTGACCGAGCAAGAGCAGGTCATCGGTGATCTAATGCGCGAGCTGGGCTTCCTGTAGGCCCCGCTGCACTACGACAAAAGGACGTCCGCCCCGCGCGGGCGTCCATCTTGCAGAGGGCCAATCTTATAACGGCCCCGCACATTATATTTCAGGGGGGAGAGGACCATGGCGCTGGATCGTTGGATCGCGCTGATCATTCTTATGATCTGCCTCGTTTATGGCTACACAGCCTTTTTCACGATGGACCAAGGCATGGCACCGTTCATGCGCCGCAACCCGGTTTGGCCTTCTACATTCCCGAAAATTCTGTCGGTTCTGGCGATTATCTGCTGCCTTCTCATCCTTCTGGGGTTCGAGAAAAGCACGGACGGGCCCAAGGACGGCGACATCGATTACACGCGCCTTGGCGACTATAAGGTTGGCCAAGCGGTGATGCTGCTGACGCTAATGGTGGCCTACGCGCTGCTGCTGCGTCCGGCGGGCTTCCTGCTGGCCACGAGCGGTTTTCTAATCTTCGGCGCGGTGTTGCTGGGCGAGCGTAAGTTTATCGTCCTGATCCCCGTCGCGCTGATTGCCGCCGGGTCGATCTGGTATTTGGTGCAAGAGGTTCTGGGCATCTTCCTGCGCCCCTGGCCCTTCTTTTTGGGGACATAGACCATGCTTGAAGGACTTATGATTGGCCTATCGACGGCCTTTTCGCTGACCAACATTCTTATGGTCATCGGCGGCTGCCTGATCGGCACGTTCATCGGCATGTTGCCGGGGCTTGGCCCCATGAGCATCATCGCCATCATGATCCCCGTCGCCATCACGCTCGGCGATCCCTCGGCTGCGATCATCTTGCTGGCTGGCGTCTATTACGGCGCGATCTTTGGCGGATCGACCTCCTCAATCCTTATCAACGCGCCCGGCGTGGCCTCCACCGTGGCGTCCAGTTTCGACGGCTACCCGCTGACGCGCCAAGGCAAGGCGGGCAAGGCGTTGACTGTGGCCGCTATTGCGAGTTTCGCAGGCGGCACCATTGGCGCGATCCTGTTGATGATTTTCGCGCCGATGCTGGCGTCCGTGGCGCTGCTGTTCCACTCGGCGGAGTATTTCGCGTTGATGGTTGTGGGTCTATCGGCCATCGCGGCCTTCGCGGGCACGGGCCAGGTCGGCAAGGCGCTTCTAATGACCTTGTGTGGTTTGATGCTGGCCACCATTGGCGAGGGTGCGTTGTTCAACCTGCCGCGCTTCACCATGGGTGTGATGGACCTGCAATCGGGCATCGGCTTTATCACGCTGGCCATGGCGATGTTCGCGTTGCCCGAGGCGCTGTATTTGGTCCTCGACCCAAATCGCTCCAAGATCGAAGGCGGGGTGAACGAGATCAAGGATTTGCGCATCACCCGCGCCGAAGCGATGTCCATCGCGCCGGTCATTGGTCGCCAATCGGTGCAAGGCTTCCTGATTGGTGTGTTGCCGGGGGCAGGGGCCACAATCGCCAGCTTCCTTGGATATGCGGTGGAGCGCAATATCGCACCCAAAGCCGACCAAGACATGTTCGGCAAAGGCTCGCTGAAAGGCTTGGCTGCCCCGGAGAGCGCCAATAACGCAGCCTGCACAGGCTCGTTCGTGCCACTTTTGACGCTGGGCATTCCCGGCTCGGGCACCACCGCGATCCTGCTGGGCGCGCTGATTGCACTGAACGTCACACCTGGCCCGCGCTTGATGATCGACCAGCCTGAGATTTTCTGGTCGGTGATTATCTCGATGTATCTCGGCAACGTGGTTCTGCTGATCCTGAACCTGCCGTTGATCCCGTATATCGCCAAGGTGCTGTCGGTCCCGCGCACCTATCTGATCCCGTTCATCCTGTTTTTCACGCTCATGGGCGCGTATATCGGGCAGAACAACGCGACCGAGTTGTTGATCCTTGTGGGTCTCGGTATCGCGGCGACGATCCTGAAGTTCGCGGATTACCCGCTGGCACCGTTGTTGATCGGGTTCATCCTCGGGTCGATGTTGGAGAACAACTTCTCACGCTCCATGCAGCTATATGACGGCTTCGGCTTCGTGCTTGAGCGGCCCATGACCATGGGGCTGCTGGCGATTGCCGCGTTCCTCGTGATCCTGCCCAGCTACCGTGCACGCCGCGCGCGTCTGCGCCAAGAGGGCGTGGCAGATGGCGACTGAGACTGCTGGCCCCCTATCGGGGGTCCGCGTTCTTGATCTGACCAATGTGCTGGCGGGGCCTTACGCGTGCTACCAACTGGCCTTGATGGGGGCCGAGGTGGTGAAGGTGGAACGCCCCGGCTCGGGTGATTTGGCGCGCCAGCTTGGGGCGGATCCGGTTCGGTCTGCCGCAAATATGGGCATAAGTTTTCTGGCGCAGAATGCCGGAAAGGCGTCGGTGACGCTGAACCTGAAGGCGGATGCCGCCAAAGACCTGCTGAAGCGTTTGGTGGTGGGGGCCGATGTGGTGGTCGAGAACTACCGCCCCGGTGTGATGGATCGGCTTGGGCTCGGCTACGGCGTGCTGCGCGCGGTCAATCCCGGCCTGATCTACTGCGCCATTTCCGGTTTCGGGCAGGACGGCCCGTGGAAGGACAACCCGGCCTATGACCAGATCGTCCAAGGTGTGTCGGGCGTCATGAGCGTGACGGGCGATGCAGACAGCGCGCCCCTGCGCGTCGGTTATCCGCTTGCCGATACGATGGGCGGGATGACGGCTGCTTTTGCGATTGCCTCGGCGCTGAACGCGTCGCCGCGTGGAGCTTTTCTGGATGTGTCGATGACCGACGCGGTGCTCTCGTCGATGGGCTGGGTTGTGTCGAACCATCTGATCGGGGGCGTTGACCCGCAGCCTCAGGGCAACGAGAATTTCACTTCCGCCCCGTCGGGCACCTTTGCGACTGCGGATAAACCGATCAACATCGCTGCCAATCGGGACGAACAATGGCAGGCCTTGGCAAAGCATTTGGGCCGCGATGATCTGCTGGACGATCCTGACTACGCCACCCGCGAGGACCGCAAACGTAATCGACATGCCTTGCGCGCATCCCTTGAGGTGTCCCTGAAAACAATGCCCGCCGCTCATTGGGTAGACGCGCTCTCCTCGCTCGGTGTGCCCACTGGCCCCGTCCTCAGCGTCAGCGATATTTTATCCGAGCCGCAAATCCGCGACCGTGATTTGCTGGCAACCTATGGTGACCTGGAACTGCTCTCAGCACCTGTGATTATCGACGGCACGCGCCCGAAAGCCGCAACTGCGCCGCCCGAGCTTGGCCAAGACAACGCGCGCATTTACGACGCGCTGGGCGTGGACGCGGCGGCGCTGGAAACCCTAAAAGCGGAGGGCGTGATATGAGTGACGTGTCAGACTGGTGGCGCACCTCGATTATCGAGATGGAGCCGGGTAAGATCGCGCTGCGCGGACACCCCATCCAAGACCTGATCGGTAACGTGTCCTTCCCGCAGATGATCTGGCTAATGCTGCGTGGCGATGTGCCCACTGACGGCCAAGCGCGGTTGTTTGAGGCCGCATTGGTGTCGGCGGTGGACCACGGCCCACAAGCCCCAAGTATTGCGGCGGCGCGCATGGCCGTGACCTGCGGCTTGCCCCTGAACAACGCGATGGCGAGTGCGGTCAATATGCTGGGCGATGTCCATGGCGGGGCGGGGGAGCAGGCAGTGGAGTTGTATCACCACTTAACCGCGTTCAATGGCCCGCTGCCCGAGGCACTGGATGCGTGGACCGCCGCGCGCGGCAAAATTATACCCGGCTTTGGCCACCGCTTCCACAAACCCGTCGATCCGCGCGCGCCGCGTTTGATGGCTTTGGTGCGCGAGGCCGCCGAGGCAGGCGTGTGCGACGGGCGCTTTGCGCAGATTTCAGAGGCAGTAGAGGCCGAGATCAGCGCCCGCAAAGGCACGCCGCTTCCAATGAATATCGACGGGGCTACCGCCGTGATCTACGCCGAGTTGGGATTTGCGCCGCCCCTTGCGCGCGGGCTGTTTTGTCTGTCACGCTCAGTCGGGATACTGGCCCATGCGTGGGAACAGACCGAGCAAGGCGGGCGCAACAAGGGGCCGACCCCACCAAGCTATAGATGGACCTATGACGGCGATTGAGACCGCGCGATCTATTGCGTTTACCGCAGTGGTGGCCGCTCTCGGCGCGGGGCTGTTCTGGCTGATCGGGTTTCCGGCGGCACCCTTGACCGGATCGGCTGCGGCAGTGTCTGTTGCGGGGCTGCTCGGCCTGCATGTCGTGATCCCGGTCTGGCTGCGCAACACCTGCTTTATAGCGCTCGGCATCAATATCGGCACCGGGGTCTCGCGCGAAGCCTTGGCGGGCATAGCGACGTGGCCCCTGAGCCTTGCGATCATGGCAGTGGCCTTGCTTGTCGCACTTATCGCCAGCCGCAATATGATGGAGCGCGGCTTTGGCTATGACCGCACGACGGCAACGCTTGCTTCCACCCCCGGCCATCTGAGTTTCGTGCTCAGCATTGCGCTGGCCAAAGGGGCGAACACCTCCGTCGTGGGCATGATCCAGAGCATCCGCGTGCTGTTCTTGACCCTCGCGCTGCCCTTGCTGGTCGAACGCATATTCGGTGCAACGGGCCTGCAAGTGTTGCCGTCCGAGATCATGGGAGTGCAGGCAGGCTTTATCTTGATCGCAGGCGCGCTGGTGCTGAGCGTGATTTTCACCCGCCTGAAGATGCCCGCAGCCTTCCTGCTGGGCGGTATGATTTTCAGCGCGGTCGGGCATGTCGCGGGGCTGACGCCGGGTCGCTTGCCCGACCCGCTGATCACGGCTGCTTTCCTGATGATGGGCGCGTTGATTGGCAGCAGGTTTTCCGGCCAAGACGTAGGCGCGCTGCGCAAGGTGCTCGTGGCGGGTTGTGCGGTGACCGCGATCACGATGGTCTGCGCGGCCTTCGGTGTGGGGCTGGCTTTCGCGGTGCTTGGCATCTCGCCTGCGCTGTTGATCGTGGCGTTCGCTCCCGGTGGGGTGGAGGCAATGGCCGCAATCGCCGTCCAACTGGGCCTGGACCCGACCTTTGTGGCCACGCACCACGTTATCCGTTTGGCGATCCTGTCGGTGCTGGTGCCCGTTTTGATGGTGCGGCTTAGCGCCGGTGATAGGTGAGGGCGAGCGCAATGCACGAGCGCAGCGCGACCTCGGGCAGGGGCGCACCGAGGGGCAGCAGCACTGCGCGGTCGCCTGCATAGCGCAGTTCGGGAAAGCGATCGCGCCACGTATCAACGAGGCTGGTTTGGCACGGCACCAGCATCTGCAATACGTCAGGGGCTTTGGGCTTCCACGCCATGCGGATCGTGGTGCCGGATTTGGTCGCCTCGGTCAGAAACGCAGGCTCGCCCCATTTCAGCGTCTCGGTCAGCGGGCCAACTTTAAGGCGGGCTGCTTCTTCCCGGATCAGGGTGGCAAGCCGATTTGCATAGGCGCGCGCGGCTTCTGGATAGTCTGCAAGGACGGCTGCAATCACGGCACCACCACGATATTGCCAGTGTGTTTCTTGAGGATGAAGGCGGTTTGCGCCGCGTGCAGCTCGGCCAGTGGATAGGTGGCCGCCAGCGTGGGGCGAATTTCGCCCGCCTCGATATAGCGCACGAGGTTTTGGAATACCTGCGGTGCAATCACGGTTGATCCGGTGAAGGTCAGATCGCGCAAGTAGAGCGTGCGCAGGTCCAGCGCCACAATCGGGCCGGCAATCGCGCCCGAGGTGGTCAGGCGTCCGCCGCGCTCGATTACCTCCAGCAGGGTCGGCCAGTCGTCGCCGCCGACCACATCGGCGAGCACCGTGATCTTCTCGTCACCCAAAGCGGCCCGCAGGTTTTCGGGCGCGCGCGGCAGCACCCGGTCTGCGCCGAGTGCAAGCACATCGGCATGTTTGGCCTCGGACGCCAATGCGATCACCCGCGCCCCGCGCCGCTTGGCCAGTTGCACCAGCGCGCTGCCAACCCCGCCCGAGGCCCCGGGCACCAGCACCGTGTCGGCGGCGGTCACGCCTGCACGGGCTAGCATCCCCTCGGCGGTCGAGGACGAGCATGAAAACGTCGCCAACTCTGCGTCGGTCAAGGTTGAGGTGATCGCAATCGCATTGACCGAGGGCATCGTGGTGAACTGGGCAAAGCCGCCATCGCGCTCGGACCCGAAATAGCCGGTCTTGTTGATGTCGCCGGGATCATCCGCATCGCGCAGCCATGTATCGCCAATGATGCGCTGGCCAATCCGCGCGGCGTCCACGCCTGCACCGACCGCCACGATCTGGCCGCACACATCTGCGCCTTGGATGCGCGGAAAGCCGATGGGTGCCGCACTCCATGAGGGGTCTTCGTCGCTGATGGTGTCGAACCCGTCGCCGCTGGTGGCTTGCGTTACCGCCTTGGAATACCATCCAACGCGGGTGTTCACATCCGTGTTGTTCAGCCCGCAGGCCCCGACGCGCACCAGCACTTCGCCCGGTGCGGGCTTGGGGACGGGCCAGTCGTGGTGCAGTTCCATCTTCTCAAGACCGCCATGTCCCATCGTCACCATCGCGGTCATTGTCGTGGGGATTGTCATTGGGGTCGCTCCGGCGCTGGAATTTGCTGGGCGCAGCATGGGCGCGTATGGCCCGGAAGGCGAGTGGGAATGGGTGCAATTCCGTCATGGGGCCGTGAAGAAACAGGCGTTCCGCGTCGAAAACTGCCCGTTTATGTCGCGGGTTGCCCCTTTCGAGGCTGAAATCCGCTTAGGGTTGGTGATGCGCGGGATTTCGCTTAGCATAGTGCGAGCGACAAATTGATCTCGTTTTGGTCGAGAGGATGCGCAGACGAACAAAACCATCTGGAAGAGATGGGACGCGCAGCCCGGACCACGGTGGACAAACCACCAGAACCGAGCGGCACCAAGGCCGTTCAGCCCCAGGGGAGGGGGACACAATGCCAATCAAACCACCATTAACGGAGCTTGATATTAAGACCGCGGAGAGCGGTTTTTACAAAGGCTTCACCAAGGACGTGACCATCACGGCGAAGATTCTCGTGGGCGCGCTGATCGTCTGGGCCGTTGGGTTCCCAGAGCAGGCGGGCGCCGCGCTAAGCGCGATGAACAGCTTCATCCTTGCCAGCTTCAATTACTGGTATGTCTACGCGATGGCCTTTTATGTCGTGCTTTGCCTTGTGCTGGCGCTCTGGCCAGCGGCGGGACGGCTGAAATTGGGCCTGCCCGATGACAAGCCCGAGTTTTCCAATTTCTCATGGTTCTCGATGATGTTCGGTGCCGGTATCGGCATCGGTATGCTGACCTTTGCCACGGCTGAGCCGATCTATCATTTGGGCACCAACCCCGACGTGATCCAGGGCCTGACAACCGGCGGCGACGCCAACAACGTGCGCGCAGCCTATGTGTGGTCGTTTACGCATTGGGGCTTAGCTGCTTGGGCGTCCTACGCGATTGTGGGTCTGTCTTTGGCCTATTTTTCGTATCGCCGGGGCCTTCCGCTCACGATCCGGTCCGCACTTGCCCCGATCTTCGGTAAGTCCTTGTCGGGTCCAGTGGGTCACATCGTCGATATCGTGGCCGTGGTTGCGACCGTGCTGGGTGTGTCTCAGACCTTGGGCTTTGGCGTTGAGCAATTCGTGGCGGGTCTGTCGCGCATTGGCGTTGGCGATTGGCTATACACTGCAACAGCCGATGGCGGTCAGACCACATCCACTTTGGCGATTATTGTGGCTTTGATCATCATCATGGGCGCGTCCACTCTGTCGGCGCTGTCTGGTGTCGGCAAAGGCATCAAGTGGCTGTCCAACATCAATATGGGCCTCAGCTTCTTTTTGCTGGCGTTCTTCATCGCGTTCGGATCGACCTTCTTCGGGATTTCGACCCTGTTCGTGGGCATGTTCGACTACATCGTCTCTATCCCCGGCAATATCCTGACGGTCTGGGTGAATGACGGCGTAGAGGGCTCAGAGGCAGCACAACTCTCAAGCTGGCAGGGTGGCTGGACCATCTTCTACTGGGCTTGGTGGATTGCGTTTGCGCCGTTCGTGGGCGTGTTCCTTGCGCGTATCTCGAAGGGTCGCACGATCCGTGAGTATGTGCTGGGCGCTTTGGTCATCCCGTCGATCATGTGTTTCGTCTGGTTCGCCATCGTCGGCGGCACGGCGATTGATCTGGAGCTGAGCGGCGTGGCTCAAGGTGCAATCTTTGACGCACCCGCATCCGACCAGTTGTTTGCAACCATTGCTGTGATCCTGAGCGAGGGCATGGCCTGGGTCATGTCGCTGATCGTGGTGGTCTTGCTGCTGACCTACCTCGTAACATCGGCGGACTCGGCTGTTTTGATCATCAACACGATCAACGCGGCTGGCGACGAGGGCCCGAAAGCCCGCCCGCATATCCTGTTCTGGGGTGCGGCTCTGGCCTTGGTGGTTGGTGCGTTGATCGTCGCGGGCGGCCTTGGGGCCATCCAGACCGCGATGGTCATCGGCGCATTGCCCTTCAGCCTCGTGATGGTGCTAATGGGGATCTCGTTGCTGAAGGCGATCTGGAAAGATGGCCGTCGTGAAAAGCATGGGCTTCCCGTAACGCATGACGAGATGGGGGCGGAGCCTGCTGAGTAGGCTTTTACCGAACTGAACTAAGGTAAGGGCCGCATTCGTGTGGCCCTTATTTTTTGTGGGGTTTGGTTGGGATAGGGCGTCACTGCGTTGGATGTGCGGGCCGGTCCATCCCTAACATTATTAGGGCACATGCCAGATTTAGGGGCGAATTTGCCTCGCACGTCTGTTTTCCGTCACATCTAGACGCGGCTCTAATATTGTTAGGCGTGTTAAGGCTTTGTTAGCACTTCCAGACGCTCATCGAGACGGCCGACAGCCCCCCAAACGACGCTTCAACCACCGCCCTAGTAACGCGCCAAGTGAATGTTGAACTGCGCCCGGATCGCAGCATCAACCTCCGGATCAAACCGCGCCGCTGACTGCGTTGCTAGGATCGCCTCCTTACGGGCAATTGCCTTCTTGATCAGATCGGGCTTGTCCACCTCAACCCATTCTTTTGGCGAGGTCCGATCCCCGAGCGCAGGATAGACGTAGTCTGATTGCATCCGCGCCAAGGTCTGATCGGTGCCCAGGTAATGCCCGGGCCCGCCCATACAGACCTGCCGCATCTGATCGAGTGCCATGGTCTCGTCATTCACCTCGATACCGCGCACGCAGCGCAACGCGTGGCCAATCAGATCATCCGACAGGATCAGCGACTCGTGGCAAAAGCCGAGCAGGGACGCGTGCATCCCAGCGGCCTCATAGACCATGTTCAGGCCCGACATGCCCGCCATGACATTTGAACACATTGCCTCCCAGCCTGCCTGCATGTCGGGCAGCTTGGCATCGGTGATCCCACCCACCGCACCGCCGGGCAGCCCGTAATGCTGGTGCATTTGCGCGCAGCCTGACGAAAGCAACGCCTGCTCGCCCGATCCGCCAGTCATCGCGCCCGAGCGCAGATCAAGCCCGAAAGGCCATGTCCCGAAGATCGCCGGATGGCCCGGCGCGATGGCGTTCACATAGACCAGACCCGCGAGGCATTCGGCGGTCGCCTGCACAATCGCGCCTGCTATTGTCGAGGGAGCGGTGGCCCCGGCCATGCCCGCACTGAGCAGCAGCACTGGCATCCCGCCTTCGATACAGCGCTCCATCACCTGGCAAGATTCTGTCGCAAACTTCATCGGTGGGACGACAAAACAGTTGGAGTTGCTGACAAAGGGCCGCGCGCGCCACGCGTCCTCGCCGCCCGCAATCATGTGCAGCATCTCCAGTGCGGGGCCGACAAAGTCGGGCTCCGAGAACGAGGTGCCGACATGCTTCTTGGTGCCCGAACAGCAGGCATAGATCGTGTTCAGGTCAAGCTCGCGGTTGTTGGGAATGTCGCGCGCCACCATGGGGCGCTGCACAAAATGGATGTTGTCGAGCACATCGCAAATCCGGCACGCGTCATGCAGGTCTTGGACCGTGCTATCGCGGTAATTGCGCCCTTCGACATCGACCATATTCACCGCAGCGCCCGCCGTGCCGTAATGCACCTTCGTGCCATGCAAATGCAGGTCGTAGCGCGGATCGCGGCCCGAAAGCGTGAGGTCCTTGCAGCTTTTCTCAAGCGCCTCCTCGACCACCGCGCGGGGAAAGCGAATGCGTCCGTCATCGCCAAGGATCGCGCCGACACTCGTCATATAGGCGACGCCACTTTCGGGGGCATCGACAAGACCAATGGTCTCCAGCGCCTCAATCGAGGCCTCGTGGATTTGGTCGATCTGCGCGGGGCTGAGGACTTTGAGGGAACCGCCGCTCATCCCCGGACGGATCGAGCGAAGAGCGTCGGCAACAGGGGCTGCGCGGGTTGCGCGTCGGGCGGCACGACCGCCGGAGCGGCGAGGAGCAATAACATTCATGTGGGCATAACCTTAGAAGGGGATTGGTGCGAGGTGAGGCGATGTTAGCCGCGCACCGGACCTCCGCGCGCCGCGCGTCCACGGGCTGCACCTATGGTGTAATGCACCAAGACCACCTTACAGGTCCTTGCCATGCGCCGATCCTTCTCCGGTTACGTTTCAGCCTGCGCGAAAATACGACTAGGTCTGTCTCAAATGCGACGCGATGTCGGAAACGGCGGAGAGGGCTTTTGCCTTGACGGGACCAACGCGCTTGGGGCATGGTTCGTGAACACATCGTTCATAAATGAACTCTTGCTGGATTTAGATCGCTAATGACCGCGCCGCTTAGACCGCAGACCATGGCACTGCCGCGCACGCGTGGTGGCATCTGCTATGCCGAGCGTGCGGGTAGTGGCCCTGCAATCGTGTTCCTGCACGGGATCGGATCCAACGCTGGCTCCTTCGCGCAGGTGTTTGAGCGCGTGGCGCAACCCTACCGACTGATTGCATGGAACGCGCCGGGATATGGCGGGTCGGCGGCCTTGGTAGAAGACTGGCCATCTGCGGCAGATTATGCGCGCGCGCTTGAAGTATTCCTTGATGACCTCGGCATCGCATCCTGCATTCTTGTGGGGCACTCGCTCGGCACGTTGATTGCGGCTGCATTTGCGCAAGCCAACCCAGAACGCGTCTCGCATCTGGTGCTGGCGGCCTGCGCTCAAGGCTACGGCGTCACCGATCCTGCCCAGATGCCCGCAGGCGTTGCCAAACGGATCACCGACCTCAAATTGCTCGGTCCAGACGTCTTTGCCAAGACCCGTGCCGCGCGCCTTGTCCATGCGCCAGACGCAGCCCCCGAGGTTGTCGCCCGCGTGGAAGCGGCCATGGCGCAGGTGGATCCCCTTGGCTACCCGCAAGCCGTGCGGATGCTGGCTCGTGGTGATCTGAGTGCCACCATGGCGCAGGTAAAGACCCAGTGCAGCTTCATCATCGGCGCGCAAGACGTGGTGACGCCCGAGGCCCAAACAATTGCCGCTGCCCAAGCGTGGGCCGGACCGCGCGCGATGCCCACAATCACGCGCATCGCCGAGGCAGGCCATGCGGTCTATGTTCAGAAACCAGATGCGTTCGTGGCGGCCTTGCAAGAGGCCCTCGCGCCCGCCCCGAACCCAATCGGAGACCTCAAATGACCGATCAGATCCGAGCCGGCCACCTTCGCGGCATCGTCATGCGCGCGCCGGGTATCACCGACACGACCGATTTCTACCTCGACCAATGGGGTCTTGAGGTTGGCGAGAAAGCCGACGGCATCACCTATCTGCGTGGCACCGGGTCCGAGCCGTTTATCTACGGCCTCAAAGACGACGACACTTACGGGATCGAATACATCCATTTCGGGATGGCAGACCGCGCGGCAATGGACGCTCTTTACGGGCAAGTGACGGGCCAAGGCGTCAAGACGCTGGGCGCACCTGCAATGTTTGACGACACCATCGGGGGCTACGGGTTCGAGCTGCTCGATCCCGACAACCGCCGTCTGCGCTTCACCACCGAGATTGCCAGCCGCGAGGCCGAGACCGTCCATGCCTATCCGCGCAAAGTCTCTCATGTGGTGCTGAACACGCCCGATATGGACGGGGTGGAGGCGTGGTATCAAGACGTGCTCGGCTTTCGCACCTCGGACTATTCCGCCGACCAGATGGTGTTCTTGCGCTGCGGCAGTGATCACCATGCGATAGCACTGGTGCGCGCGAAATATGCCTCCGTGAACCATGTCGCCTTCGAGATGCCGGGCATTGATAGTTTCATGCGCGGCATTGGCCGGATGAAGCAAAAGGGCCAAGTGCCAAGCTGGGGGCCGGGGCGGCACGGGCCGGGCAACAACCCGTTTGCGTATTTCGTCTCGCCCTCGGGCTTTGTGATCGAGTTTACCGCCGACGTGCTGCAAATCGACGAGGACACCCACGAGGCTAAGGTGTGGTCCCGCAGTGACCCGGAATCGATGGACCTGTGGATGACCGCTGGACCGCCGACGCCTGCGATGCGCGCGGTCATGGCCGGGCGTCCCGATCCCGGTTTTCCGGAGGGCTAGAGGTGGATCTGGGCCTTTCAGGCAAAGCCGTTGTTGTGACAGGAGGCTCGTCGGGCATTGGTCTGGCGACCGTGCGTGGCTTTCTGGCGGAGGGCGCGCATGTCGCATTCTGCGCGCGCGGGACCGAGCGGTTGGCGCAGGTCCATTCGGATTTGGCAACCGAGTTTGGCGAGGATCGCATTTTGTCGCGCGCGTTTTCAGTGCTTGAGCGCGCCGAGGTCGATGCGTTCGCGGGCGCTGTGCAAGCCAAGTTCGGTGGCTGCGACGCCCTGATCACAAATGCAGGCCAAGGCCGGGTGTCGACTTTTGCCGACACCAGCGACGGTGATTGGCGCGAGGAGTTGGAGCTGAAGTTTTTCTCGCAACTCAATCCCATCCATGCCTTTGCGCCGATGCTGCGCGCGTCCGGCCAAGGGGCGATTGTGGCGGTGAACTCCCTGCTGGCCTACCAGCCAGAGCCGCACATGGTCTGCACCTCAGCCGCCCGTAGCGGCGTGCAAAATCTGCTGAAATCGCTGGCCACGGAACTGGCCCCGGACATCCGCGTCAATTCCATCCTGCTGGGTCTTGTGGACAGCAACCAATGGCAACGCCGCTACGTGGCGCGCGAGGACCAGAGCCAAAGCCGCGAGGATTGGTTTGCGGCCCTTGCGACCAAAAAGAAAATCCCGCTTGCCCGACTTGGCACCCCGGACGAGCCCGCGCGCGCCTTGGTGTTCCTTGCGTCGCCTGCGGCCAGCTACATCACCGGCGCACAGCTAGAGATTTCCGGCGGGGTATCCCGCTTTGCGTGACGATCAGAAAAGAGAGACGAGATGACAGAAACAGTCGGCTATCAGATCGCGCGCTGCCTTGCGGACCTCGGCGTCACCACGGTGTTCGGGGTGATCTCGATCCACAACATGCCGATCCTCGACGGGATCGCCGAGCAAGGTCGCATTCGCTTCGTGCCCGCGCGGGGCGAGGCGGGCGCGATGAATATGGCCGATGCGTTCAGCCGCGTGTCCGGCGAGGTCGGCGTGTGCCTGACATCCACCGGCACGGCGGCGGGCAATGCAGCAGGCGCGCAGGCCGAGGCCTTGACCGCTGGCAGCAAGGTTCTGCACCTGACCACGCAGATCGACCGCGAGTTCATGGACCGCGACCGCGCTGCTATCCACGATGTGCCGAAACAGCCCGAGATGCTGCGGGGCGTCTCTAAGGCGTATTTCCGCATCTGGGATGAGAAGTCTGCGGTGGGGATGCTAGAGGCCGCGATCCGCGCCGCCTCCACCCCGCCTTGTGGTCCGGTCAGCTTGGAGATCCCCGTTGATGTGCAGCGCTTGGCAGCGGTTCCAGCAGCACCTTGCAGCGCGCCAATCGTGGCAATCCCGTATCCGTCGCCCGAGGCGCTCGATGCGCTCGCCGCCCGCGTAATTGCCGCCAAACGCCCGATGATCTGGCTGGGAGGCGGCGCGCGTGCAGCGTCCGCTGAGGCGACAGAGTTGGTCGCGCGCGGTTTCGGTGCTGTCACCTCCACCCAAGGCCGCGCGACTGTGCCCGAGGAGAAAGGCGCAACGCTCGGCGCGTTCAACATGACGCCAGAAGCGCGCACGGTTTACGCTCGGTCCGACTTGATGATCGTTGTTGGCACGCGCTTGCGCGGCAACGAGACGCTGAACAACAAGATGGAACTGCCCAAACCGCTGATCCAGATTGATGTCGACCAGACCCAATCGGGGCGCAATTATCCGGTCGATATGTTCCTGTGTGCAGATGCGAAACTGGCGTTGCGCGGGTTGCTGGACCGGCTTCCAGACGTGCTCGACGTGGATCCGCAGCAGATATATGACATCGCCATCGCGCGTGCAAAATCCGAAGGGGCCTTGCGCGGGCGGCTTGGCCCGTATCAGACGGTCGCCGATCATCTGCTCAGCACAGTGCCCAAAGGCCGGCATCCTTGGGTGCGCGACGTGACGATTTCGAACTCCACATTCGGCAACCGCTATGTGCAGGTTGCAGCCCCCAATTTTGGCGTGCACGCGCTGGGCGGCGGCATCGGGCAAGGCATTGCGATGGGCATTGGGGCTGCGGTTGCCAGCAAAGACGCGCGCACCATAACGCTGCTCGGTGATGGCGGCGCAATGCTGGGGATTGCGGAGTTGATTACGGCGGTGGACGAAGACCTCGACATCACATTCGTGCTCATGAACGACGCTGCCTACGGCGTGATCGAGAACATCCAAGACGCGCAATATGACGGGCGGCGGCACTACTCGGCGCTGAAGACACCGAACTTTGGCAAGCTGTGTGACGCGGTTGATATGGCCCATGTGAAGGTCGACGATATCGAGGGCTTTGCCGAGACGTTTGACGCGACGATGAACGCGAAGGGTCCGGTTCTGGTCGAAGTTGATATGGTCGCTATTGGTCCGTTCGCTGAGCAATTCGCAGGCCCGCCTGCGGGTGCAGCGGGTGGCAAAACATGACCAAGCATCTCGGTCTGATCGGGTTCGGTGCGATTGCGCAGGGGTTGCTGCATGTGCTGGCGGAGACGCCTAAAGGCTTGCCCGCACAGCTGACCGTTTTGGTCCGTGCAGGAAAGGTTGAAGCGACGCTGGCTGAGGTGGACGCGTTGGTTGCCGGGCGTTGCGAGGTGACGGTGACGGCTGACCTCGCGGTGCTGCTTGCCGCGTCCCCCGATGTGGTGATGGAGGCCGCAGGTCACTCCGCCGTCGGCATGTTCGGTGCGGATGTGCTGGCCGCAGGTGTGGATTTCATCGCGGCTTCCATCGGGGCGTTTTCGCAAGAGGGCCTGCTTGAGCGGTTGCAAGATGCGGCCACACAAAGCGGCGCGCAACTGACCCTGCCCGCAGGGGCCATCGGCGGAATTGATGCGCTCGCCGCCGCACGCCTATCGGGCATTACCGAAGTTATCTACACGGGCCGCAAACCGCCGCACGCATGGGCGAGATCGCCTGCCGAGCAGGCCGTGGATCTCGCTGCCCTGACGCAAGCCACCGCATTTTTTGAAGGCTCTGCCCGCGAGGCAGCGAGCCAGTATCCCAAGAACGCCAATGTCGCCGCCACCCTTGCGCTGGCTGGGATGGGCTTTGATGCGACCCAAGTGCGCCTCGTCGCCGACCCTGCGGCCACTGCCAACACCCATGAGTTTTCCGTTCGCTCAGGCGCGGTCGATTTCGAGATGACGCTGGTTGGCAAGCCGTCCAAGTTGAACCCCAAGACCTCCCAATCCACGGTGCTGAGTTTGGCGCGCGCGCTGCGCAACCGCTCGGTCGCCGTCATCATCTAGGAACCGCCTATGGATCACGTGTTCAGCAACGGCGAGCTCTATATCGGGGGCGAGTGGGCCAAGGGGCGGGGTGCGCCGATCACGTCCGTATTCGCGGCAGAAGGCGTGGAAAACCAGACCCTCAACGGGGCCTCGACCGAGGATGTGGAGCTAGCCATTGCCCGCGCTAAGGCCGCGCAATCGGACCCCGCGTGGCAAGGTTTGAAGGCGCATGAGCGCGCGCAATACCTCCATAAAATCTCCGACGGCATCACCGCGAATATCGAACGCATCGCCTTCATCCAAAGCCGCGACACCTCCAAAAACCTCGGCGAGACCCGCGCGCTAGCGATGTCTGCCGCTGCCACGTTCCGCTATTTCGGCGCGGTGCTGGAGACGTCTGACGAATTGCTAACCGTCCCGCGCGGCGATTATCTGACCTATTCCGTGCATGACGCGCTGGGCCTCGTGGCCGCGATCACCCCGTGGAATTCACCTATTGCATCGGACGCCCAGAAGGTCGCGCCTGCTTTGGCCGCAGGCAATGCAGTGCTGCTGAAACCCGCAAGCTGGTCGCCTTTGGTGGCACTTGAACTCGCGCGAATTATTGACGAGGCGGGCTTGCCGAAGGGCCTGTTTTCGGTCCTGCCCGGATCAGGGCGCGAGGTTGGAAACCTGCTGGTGGAGCACCGCGATATCGCCAAGGTGTCCTTCACGGGCGGCACCTCGACGGGTCGGCACCTTGCGCATGCGGCGGCTGAAAAGTTAATGCCGATCTCGCTGGAATTGGGCGGAAAATCCCCCACCATCGTGTTTGACGATTGCGATGTGGATCTGGCAATTGCGGGTATCTTGTTTGGGATTTTTTCATCCTCGGGCCAAAGTTGCATCGCGGGCTCGCGCCTGTTTGTGCAAGCCAATATCTATGACAGCTTTGTCGAGCGCCTTGTGACTGCGACCAAAGCTCTAAAGGTCGGCCATCCGTTTGATGCGGATACGCAAGTTTCGTCGCTCGTGCATGCCGACCACCGCAGAACCGTCGAAGATTACGTGGTGCTCGCCCGCGAAGAAGGCGGCGAAATCCTGACCGGCGGCGCGCGTCCTGACGGCGCGGTATATGACAATGGCGCCTACTACATGCCCACAATCATCGCAGGCCTGCCCAACACCGCGAGGGTGTGCCAGGAGGAGATTTTCGGCCCCGTCCTTGTGGTCCAGCCGTTCGAGGATGAGGCGGATGTGATCGCCAAATCCAACGACAATGAATACGGGCTGGCCTGCGGGATCTGGTCAAAGGACCACCCAAAATGCTGGCGCATCGCGCGCGCGATCAAGGCGGGAACGGTCTGGGTGAACACCTACAAACAGTTCTCCATCTCGACGCCGTTTGGCGGCGATGGCGCTAGTGGGATGGGCCGTGAGAAGGGCCAGGGGGGCTTGCGCGCCTATCAGGCGCAAAAGTCGATCTACGAGGATATGTCAGGCGCGCCGCACCCATGGGCACGCTGGCCCTAGCTGCGTTTCGCGTAGCCCAACTCCATCGACGCGCGGTTGGCAGCATGTAGAACTGCGTCACGGATTGTGCTCGTCCCGGCTTCGGTTTCTGCCACAAACGCCGATTGCGGCCCCGACACGTTCAGCCCGCCAACAGGCCCGCCCGTATGGTCGCGGATCACAGCGGCGCACGACCCGATGCCTTGCTCGAAATTGCCTTCGCTCCACGCCACTTGGGCGGCTTTGTCGGCGATGGCTTGCAATACAACGGCCTCAACCGTCACGGGCGTCTTGTCGGATGTGGCGCTGAGGGCGGCATCGGCAAACAGCGCCTCTAATTGCGGCACGGGCAGTTCCGCCAAGATCACCCGTCCGATGGAGGACGCATGGGCGGGCAACCTCGATCCGGCGCGCACATTGCTGACCAAATGGGTGTTCGGTGTCTCGCGCCCCAGATAGATGATGTCGCGCCCGTCAAGAATGCCCATATGCGCTGACATGCCGGTGTCCGCCACGAGATCGGCCAGAATTGGCTGGCAAATTTGCACAATATCGCGTCCGTGAATGGCTTGCGCGCCAAGGCTGATCAGGCCAGCCCCTAGGCGGTAGCCAGCCCCCTCGGCGATCTCTTCGATCATGCGAGTGTCGAGTAGCGTATGGATCAGGCGGATCAAGGTCGTGCGGTTGATGCCAAGGTCTTTGGAGGCCGTCGAGAGGTTCCGGCAGGTCTTGCCGTCACCGATATAGCGCATGAGCTTGATCGCGCGTTCGACCGGCGGAACCGAGTAGCTGGTTGATCCGTCCATCATCGCCATCATGCGTCTCCTGCTTCCCGAGTGTGCACATATTAGAACAGTTTTGGCTTATTTGAACACTTAATCCGCAGCAAGCCACCCGTTTTGTCGCCAGACCTGTGTGATAGGCGCAGAATTCCTTGACCTGCGACTCAAAGGCTCCTAATATTTGAACAACATGTTCATATTAGAACACAGTCTTTACGATGGTTGGAGCTAGGATGTCGAAGCTGAAGGTTGGCATTTGCGGAGGTGGGGTTGGTGGATTATGCGCCGCCATTGCCCTGCGCAAAGCCGGACATGAGGTCGAGGTGTTTGAGCAAGCCCGCACCATGAACCGTGTCGGCGCGGATGTGAACCTGACGCCGAACGCTGTCTTCGCGCTCGATCAGCTTGGCGTGGGTGACTATCTACGCGAACACTCATCGCGCCCCACCTACCGCATTAGCCGCGACGGGATCACGGGCGAGGAAACGTCTCGTCTACCGATGAGCACTGCCGCCGAAGAAAAATACGGCGCGCCGCAACTGACGATCCACCGCGCGGACTTGCTGAAGGCGCTGCGCGGCCAGTTGCCCGACGACTGCCTGCATCTGGCATCGTCAGTGACGGCGCTGGACTTGGGCGAGACCGACGCGACGATCACGCTGGCAGATGACACCCGCCGCAGCTTTGATCTGGTGGTCGGCGCGGACGGCATTCATTCGGTCGTGCGCGAGGCCCTTTGGGGCGAAGACAACCCGAAATTCACTGGCATGGTGTCGTATCGCGGGGTCTTTTCGGCGGATAAAGCTACGGACTTGCCGGATACAGATGCGTTCACCAAATGGTGGGGCGAGGTGCCGGAAAAGCAGATCGTCACCTTCCCGTTGACCCAAGGCCGCGAGATTTTCGTCTTCGCAACCACGCCCCAAGACGGCTGGACCGAGGAAGGCTGGACCCTGCCCGGTGACTTGACTGAATTGCGTGCGGCCTATGCCAATTTCCACCCCGACGCCCAAAAGCTGCTGGCAGCCCTTGAGACGGTCACACGCTCGGCGCTGCATGTCCGCGATCCGATGGATCAGTGGGCCAAAGGGCGCGCAACGATTCTTGGCGATGCGGCTCATCCGATGGTGCCGTTCATGGCCCAAGGCGCGTGCATGGCCATCGAGGATGCGGTGGTTCTGAGCCGTGCATTGGTTGATGTGACGCCGGACACCATCGCAGACGCGCTGGAGACATATGAGGCCGAGCGCAAACCGCGCACGGCCAAAATCCAAGAAAGCTCATTGGCAAATGAGTGGTTGAAGAAAGGCAGCAATGCCGACTGGGTCTACGGCTACAATGCGTGGGCGACAGACCTGAACTGACCTAAATAATAACCAACGGGAGATACCATGAAACACCTTCTGAAATCCGCGCTGGTCGCCGCCGTTCTGGCTGCACCTGCCACTGCCGAAGTCTCGATGAATGCCGTGACGCTTGTGCCCAAGCCGGTCTCGATTGCAGCACCTTTTGGGATGTTCGTCGATGCCGTCAACGAGCGTTTTGAAGGCCGGGTCAAGATCAACTGGCGCGGTGGCCCAGAGGTTATGCCGCCCTTCGGTCAGGCTGAAGCCGTGCGCAATGGCGCGATGGACATGACCTATACGAGCCCCAGCTATTACTCAGGCTTGGTGCCAACATCCGGTACGATGAACATGTCGTTCAAAAGCTACGCCGAGATCGCCGAGACCAACTACCACGAGCGCATGACCGAGCTGCATGCCGAAAAAGACCTCGTCTATCTTGGCGAGATCCCCGCGACCGAGTTGAACTTTCTGATCTATATGGCCGATCCTGTGACCAGCCTTGCCGATCTTGAGGGCAAGCGTATCCGCGTGTTCCCAGCGCTTCTGCCGCTGGTCCAGGCCCTCGGGGCTGAAGCGATTGTTCTGCCGATGGGCGAGATATTCACTGCAATGGAGCGTGGCACAATCGACGGCTTCATGCAGGGGCCTGTTGGCAATCACATGCAGTTTGAAGGTGTTGTGGACACTGTGATCTATCCAGGCGTCTACCGCGCTGGCTTCCCGGTCTTGGTGAACAAAGACACTTGGGCTGAGGTGCCTACGGAGACCCAAGCCGAGTTGATCACCTTCCTGCGCGACGAGCTTGCGCCTGAGTTGGACACCATCTGGGCCGACGATCTGGCGAAGGGCGTGGCCGATATGGATGCTGCTGGCTTTACCCGTCTGGACTTGTCAGCCGAAGAGGCCGCTGAGCTTGAGCAAATCGCCATGGATGCGGCATGGGGCGCGCTTGCTGTGACTGCCGGTGACGAAATCGCCGCCGAGCTGCGGGCGATGCTGGACTAAGCTGCACACGCAGACGCACACTAACCTGCCGGGGGCGTTCCTCGGCAGGACACCCCTCGGGATCATCTGACTTATGCCGCATCTCTATCAGACCGTTGCTCGTGTCTTCAGTCGGTTGAACCTCTTCTGCGCGGGCTTCGGCGCAGCAATCCTATTTTTCGTCGCAGCGATCATCCTCTGGGAAGTGGTCAGCCGTTCCGTCTTCGGCCAGTCGCGCCTTTGGGTGATTGAAGTGAGTGAATACTCTCTGCTGTTCATCACCTTCCTTGGCGCGCCCTACCTTTTGGAAAAGAACATGCACGTGGTTTTGGACATCGTGTATGACAATCTCGGCCCCGGCTGGCGGCGCGTGGCGACGGTCACGAACGCGGCTTTGGGCCTTGCGATCTGCGCAACCCTTACGGTCGTTGGCATCATGGTCGTGATCGACCAATATCAAGTGGGCGTGCGTCAAACCACCGTTATGACCCCCTATAGCTTCTGGATCACCGCCGCCCTACCGCTGGGCATGTTCTTGATGAGCTTTCAGTTCCTCGACAAAGGCCTGCGGTCCTTTGCAGGCGAGGACATTTAGCGATGGAGTGGTATTTCGTCCTCGCAATCGTCCTGACGCCGCTGTTGATCCTGATGACGATGGGCCTGCCGGTGGCGTTCTCATTCCTCGCGGTCAATCTAGTTGGCTCCTACATCCTTCTGGGTGGCATAAACGGTATTCAGCAATTGGTGTTGAATACGGTGGATTCGCTGTCCAGCTTCACCCTCGTGCCCATCGCGCTGTTCATGATTATGGGCGAGGCAATGTTCCAATCTCGCATCGCCATTGACCTGATGGACACGCTCGACAAATGGTTCGGGCGTTTGCGCGGGCGGCTTGCGTTCATGGCCGTGGGCGGGGGCGTGTTGTTCTCGACCCTGACGGGTAATTCGATGGGATCCATCGCGCTGCTGGGCTCGTCCCTGGTGCCTGAGATGGAAAAGCGCGGCTATAAAAAGCCGATGTCGCTGGGGCCGATCCTTGGGTCGGCTGGCCTTGCGATCATGATCCCTCCCAGCTCGCTTGCTGTTGTTTTAGGGGTGATCGGCGATCTGTCTATTGGCCGCATCCTGATCGGTATTATCGTTCCGGGCCTGCTAATGGCGGTGCTTTATGCGCTATACATCTATATTCGCTGCACGATTCAGCCCGATATCGCCCCCTCTTTTGACGTGCCTCACGTGCCGTTGTCGGAAAAATTGAGCGCGACGGTGGTTAATATTCTGCCGCTGACACTGGTGGTCTTCTCCGTCGTTGGCGTGATCTTCCTCGGCATCGCCACGCCAAGTGAGGCCGCAGCTACGGGCGCGTTCGCCACGCTTGCGCTGGCAGCCATGAAGGGCCGGCTGAGTTGGAGCGTCTTTTCCAAGACCATGTTCAGCAGCACCAATATCTCCGTCATGGTTTTGCTGATCGTATCGGGTGCGGTCGCCTTCACGCAGCTTCTCGCCTTCACCGGGGCCACCTTCGGGATGGTCGATGCCATTGTGTCGCTAGACGTGTCCAAAGAGACGATCATCATCATGATGCTGATCTCGGTGATTTTTCTTGGCATGTTCATGGGGCCGCTGCCAATTATGCTGATCACTCTGCCGATCTTCATCCCCATCGTGATCCAGTTCGGCTTCGATCCGATCTGGTTTGCCGCGATGTATCTGGTTGCGATTGAGACAGGCGCGACCTCTCCGCCGCTGGGCGCTGCCCTGTTTGTGATGAAAGCCGTCGCCCCCAAGGGCACCACGATGAACCAGATCTACCGCGCCGCGATGCCGTTCATCATCTGCGACCTGCTGGCCATCGCGATCCTGTTCTACTTCCCCGTGCTGGTAACCGGACCAGTCGATTATATGTTCCGGTAGGATGGCGATGACCGATGCGCGCCCCAACTTCATCGTTCTAATGACCGACCAGCAGCGCGCCGATCACTTGGGGTGCTACGGCAACCAGATCGTGAAAACGCCCCATATCGATAGTCTGGCAGCTAGAGGCACGCGGTTTGACCGCTTCTATGTCGCCAACCCGATTTGCCAGCCGAACCGCGCCGCGTTGGCAACCGGGCAGATGACGTCCGTGAACGGGTGTCGTCAGAACGGCATTCCATTGGGACTTGATGCGACGACCTATGCGGACGTGCTGCGGGACGCGGGCTACCGGACGGGTCTGGTCGGCAAAGCGCATTTCCAGAACGTGTCGAACATTCCGGCCAAAGAGCGTGCGCAAAGCGGGCAGGGCGCCGATGTCGAGGCGCCGTTTGATCTCGCCCGTCGCACCCAACGCCGGGGCGAGGGTTTCGGCCAAGAGGTGCGTGGCGCGTGGGCCAGCGCGCCAGACCGCGCCTTCCCAAGCCCCTATTACGGGTTCGATCATGTGCGCTTGTGCATCGGGCATGGCGATCAGGTGGAGGGGCATTATTCCGCGTGGCTTGCTGCGAAACTGGACGGCGCGCCGGACCCGCGCGGGCGGGCGCAAGCGATCTCGAACGAGGTACCAGATGCACCGCAAATCTGGCGCACTGCGGTGCCGGAGGAATTGTATCCAACCACATACGTTGGCGAGATGGCGTCCGGTTTTCTGGCCGAGCAGGATGACCGCCCCTTCCTGCTTGTCGTTTCCTTCCCCGATCCGCACCATCCGTTCACGCCGCCGGGGCGCTACCACGACCTCTATGATCCCGCCGAAGTCGATCTGCCCGAAAGCTTCCAGCACCGCACCGGCGACCGCGAGGACTTGCCGCAGCATGTGCTGGATGCCTACACATTGGGCGACAAGAATCCCGACGCTTACTGGCCGTTCCACGTGGACGAGGCCAGTTTGCGCCGCATGATCGCGCTGAATTACGGGTCGATCACGATGGTCGATGACGTGATCGGCAAGCTGCTGGCGCAGGTCGATGCGCTCGGCCTGATCGGCAACACTGTCATCTGTTTCATGTCCGACCATGGCGACTATATGGGCGATCACGGCACGATCCTGAAACACGGGGTCCACAGCCACGGGGTTATCCGGGTGCCGTTCGTCTGGGCTGACCCGAAGGCCGCAGCAAGCGTCTCGACCCTACATGCCAGCGCTATCGATTTCGCGCCCTCGTTGCTGCAACACGCCGGGATCAAGGTGCCAGTTGGGATGCAAGGCCGCGATGTGTTTGCCAAGAATGCGCCCGATCTGCCCGTGCTGATCGAGGATCCCGGCATCGGTGTTTATATCGATCCCGATGCGGATACGTCCATTCGGTCGCTCGTTTATGATGGCTGGCGGCTAAGCGTGTTCGAGGGTTCTGAACTGGGCGAGTTGTATGACCTGACTGCTGATCCTGCCGAGCTAAGCAACCTCTGGTCCGCCCCCGGTGCCCAGCCCCGCAAAACCGCGATGTTGCAGGCAATGATCCAGCGCCAGATCGCACTGCGCGACAAATCCCTCATCGCCACCAATCAAGCGTAACGCCATGTCATTAGCCCCTCAACGCATCCTCATCGTCGGCGCAGGCATCGCCGGATGCTCGGCTGGAATATCGCTCGCCTCAGCGGGCCATTCGGTGCGGATCATCGAGAAGCAGACGGCGTGGCGTTTCCAAAGCAGTGGCATCTTCGTCTACGCCAACGGGCTGAGTTGCCTTGATGATCTGGGCGTGCTGGACGCGATCCTAGAGACCGGGTTCGCCGTGCCTGAAGGCCGCAACGCCTATTACGACCACACAGGCGCTGAGATCACCGCGACCACTTATCCGACCGCGCGCGAAGGCCGTGTCCCTGCGATCCTTGGCATCAAGCGCGCGGAACTGCACCGCGTTCTGGCCACGCGGCTGAGCGCGCTAAAGGTGCCTGTGCAGCTCGGCTGCACTGTGAAGGCCCTCAACCAAATTGGCAGCGAGGTGCGCGCGACCTTCTCGGATCACAGCCACGAGACTTTCGATCTGGTCCTTGGCGCAGATGGCATCCGCTCGGACCTGCGGCCTCTGATCGGGATCAAGGCAGCGCCACGCTATACGGGCTTCACTGTCTGGCGCTCGGCCCATGCGCGCCCCGCGAACTTGACCGACAAGATCATGATGATGGGGCCAGCCAAGCGCTACGGAATTATGCCGATCAGCGACGATAAGCTCTATACTTTCGGGACGGTTGCGGCCCCAAAACTCGACCATATCCCACCCGAGACTTGGCCCGATGAGATGCGTGCGCAGTTCGTTGAGTTCAGGGGTCCGGCGGCACAATTCCTCGACGCGCTGGATGAAGGTAGCGAGGTGCTGTTCACAGCCGTCGAAGAGATCGTCATGCCCCTGCCGTGGCACCGGGGCCGTGTGTTGTTGATCGGTGACGCAAGCCACGCCTCCACCCCGTTTATGGGCCAAGGCGGCGCGATGGCGATGCAGGATGCGGTGGTTTTGGCGCAGGTGTTGGCCGTGGCAGATACGGTGCCAGAGGCGCTGACCCGGTTCGGCAAGGTTCGCGCGCCCGTGTGCAAATTCGTCCAAGACGTGTCGCGCGCGGTGGGCGAGGCCGGCGCGAGCGAGGATGTGTCGGACTTGGCCGCGCGCAATGCATGGTTGGCTGCGGGGGCGCAGGGCAAGGTGGATGGGTTTTATGCGGAATTAGCGCGTTTGAATGCCGAGGCCGGTGCTTTGCTCTAGAAATCGACCGAGCGTCCTTCGACCAACAGCCCTTCGCTTGATACCGACCTGATCTGCGCGCCTTTTGCCCAAATTCCGCCCATTAGGTCGCTGCCTTGCACATTAAATGTGCCAATCTGCGCCCCGCCGAGCGAGACATTGGCCAAGCAAACGCAGTCGTCCAGATGCAGCGCGCCGATCTGTGCGCCGTCCAGATCAATTACGCCCTCGGCCCGCACGCCCGTCAGGATCAGGCGGTCGCAGATAAGGCCATCAAGGCGTAAGTCATTGCGCAGCACCGCGCCCGACAGGTCGAGGTCGCTGGACACCCGCGCGCCCTTCAGCCAAGACATGCCGCGAAAGGTGGTCTTGCGCGCCGATAGTCCAGCCTCAAACACCGCGCGTGACAGATCGAAACTGCGCAAGGTCAGGCCGTCGAGGTTGGCCGCGTCGGAAACGGTCTCGCCTACAGCTTCAAAATGTGCGCCATGCGACCAAGGCATCGTAAGTGCGGCGCGCAACGCAACCGGCGTCATGTAAATACGAAGCCTCGGTTCACCGGCAGCACTTGGCCTGTCAGCGTCAACGCGCCCTCGCTGAGAAGGAACATCACCGTTGGGGCCACGTCTTCGGGCGGCTGCGGGCCTTGGACAGCACGGCCGCTTTCATACTGTTGGTGGCGGGCTTCGGGCACATATTCGGTGCTTTCGGTCGTCAAAATACCCGGCGCAATCGCTGTAATACCAATGCCATTGCTGCCCAATTCGCGCGACAAAGACCGCGTCATCGAGATCACCGCGCCCTTGGACACGGTATAGCTGATCAGGTTCGGCGCGCCCCAAAGGGCTGTGTCCGAGGCGACGTTTACAATCCGACCCGAGCCTGAGGCCCGCAAAGCAGGCATCAACGCGCGGATCGCGAGCCATGTGCCGCGCACGTTCACGCGCATCACGCGGTCCCAGGTCTCGATCTCCACATCCTCGAACCCAATCCCGCCAATGCCCGTGGCAATCGCGCCGTTGTTCACGAGGCCATGGACCGGACCGGCGACGGCCTTGGCGAATGCGGTGATGCTGGCCGGATCACCCAGATCGACCGGATGGAACGCCGCGTTCAAGTCCTTGGCGACGGCGCGGCCTTCCTCCTCGGCAATGTCGGCCAGCGTTAAGCATGCGTCGGCCTCAGCGGCGGCTTTGGCAAGCACAGCCCCAAGGCCTCTCGCGGCCCCGGTGATCACGATATGGCGTCCAGACAGGCTCATTCGGCGGCCATCTCAGCGGCATCTTCCGCCGCCAACTGATCCTTCGCCGCCTTGTTCAACGCCCGGCGCAAATGGGCCACGCCAATGTCGTGCTGGTAAAGCATCTCGCGGGTGCGCGCGTCATCCTCCATGCCCTCAAGCATTACGCGGTCCTGCTCCAGCACGCTCCAATGACGGCTCTCCAGCATGGTGCGATACAGGAATCGCCAACTGTCGCGCGCGGCCCCCTCAACCTGGCGGATGCGCCAGAAGAAGACCTTGCACTTGCACGGTCCCATCGGGCTGACAAACCCGAGGATGCGCATGTTGCCGCCGGGTCCAGCGGCTGGGGGATAGGGGATGTCGAGAAAGCAGAACATGCCGCCCTCGGTGACGACAAACTCGGTCCAGTCGAAGTTTGATCCGACTTGGCCGACGCGGGTGACGTGGAAGCCTTCGTCGCGCGGTTGCAATTCCAACAGGTCTTGCTTGGACCCGAAGGCCAGCGTGAAGCTTTCGGCGTGCAGGTAGCAGCCATGCATCGGATCGGCGAGATTATCGAGTGCATAGCGGTAGTTCACATCCCAAACAGCCGTGCACAGAAAACCTGTCCACGAGGGGTCATTCAACTCGTCCGGCACACGCAGGTCTGGCGGCTCAGGCCGTTCCACCGAGGGGATATAGACAAAGACGGCATCGGAATGCTCGGCCACGCGGAAGTCCTGCAGCGCCTTGCGACCTTCCATTGCGCATTCCGGCATTGCTGGCACGCGCTGCACGGTGCCGGTGCCATCGACGATGACGCCGTGATACCTGCAGCCGATATTGCCCTCATGGATTTCGCCGTAGCTCAGCGGTGCGCCGCGATGGGGGCAGAAATCTTCGATGCATTTGATGTCGCCCGCCGTGTCGCGCCAGAGCACGATTTTCTGGCCGAGCAGTATGGTCCCGTAGGGCTTGGTGCCTTTGATCTCGACTGATTTGGCGACCGGATACCATTGGCCCTTCAGGCCCTCGTTGATCCGCGCTTCAACGCGGGCGCGCTCGGTTGTTTTGTCCAGTGGCATTCTACGTCTCCCTCATCGGTCTAGGCCCCATAGCCGTGGCTTTGGTAGGTGGCATCGAGCGTCTCGTTTGCTGCTTTCAGCTCTGTCTCCAGCAACGCGGCATCCCACGAGGTATGTCCCGACACAGGGGCCTTGATACCGCGCTCGGTCAATTTCTCAGCCACTTGCGTAAGATCCTCAGCGCCTGCGCCATAAGCCTCCATCATCGCCTCAGCTAAGGATTTTTCCTCGGCTGAGATCGTGCGACCTACGCTTTGATGCGCCAACTCGGGCCGCCCCGTGGCGACCTGAGCCTCCGCGAGACGGTCCTGAAATGCGTCTGTTGTGCCCGCCATTATGCGGCCTCGTAGGTGATGCCGTCATCCTCGGCACTGCCGATCACGGTCCAAAGCGTCGCCGCCCCAGCGCCCGGGTTGCGCACGTAATGGGCCTGCCCAGCAGGCGTGCGCACCAGATCGCGGGGCCCGAGTTCCGTGACAGCCTCGTTGCCGTCTGCATCGATCCACACGACTTCAATCGCGCCCTCAAGGCACAAGATCGCCTCGTCCACATCGCGGGCATAGGGCTTGATGTCGACGCGCGATGGTATGCCCCACATTTCCTTGCGGCAGGTATCGTGCTGGATCGCGCCCGGCGTGTTGCCGACATAGACCTTGCGGGTGAAGCCCGCGTCTTCCCAGATCGTCGGCAGGTCGGTGTAGCGCACGACAAATTCCGACATCAGCTTTTGGATCGGGTGATCGCCTGAGGGGTCGTATTTCATCGTCTTGCCGGGGGCCGCGCCAAAAGTGCGCGCCAATTCGGCGGGATGTTCCTTGGGGTGGTAGTGATAGACGGGCGGCAGCGGCTTGCCGACATCGACGCTGATCGACATCATCACAGGCTCGACGCCGTCGACGCGGAAACCGTGGCCGATTTCGCGAGCGTTCAGGATCATATCCTTTGGGCCAAGGTTCACCTCGACCACTTCGCCGTCCTTTTCCCAGCCGACGATTAGCGCGCCGTCGATGATCAGGAAGCTTTCCTCAATCTCGTGGCTGTGGCAGGCGGCGTATTTGCCGGGTTCCTTGTAGATCAGGCTGAGCGTGAAGTTCTCAGGCTTGAGCGTGCTGGTGTCGCCGACCTTGGGCGAGCCACCGGCCCCGATATAGCGCATCTGTGCGCGGGCCAGCTCGGGAAAGCCGGAGTTTGACGGGAAAGCGTCCCAATCGAATGTTTTGTCCGTAAAACGCCCGGTGCTGGCGGTGAGTGCGTCGGCCAGTAGGTCTGGCGTGCCTTTCATCATATTCATCTCGTCATCCTATCCGTTAAACCTTGACCGCAAACTAAGGATAAGACTTGTTTTGGAAAGAGCACGTTTTGCGGGTGAAACGGATATGACGGATGAAAAAGACCCCTATGTGGTTCCGGGCCTTAAACGTGGGCTTGCTGTGCTGCAAACCTTCACGCCAAGCAGGCCGGAATTAACGCTGTCCGAGATCGCAAGCGCACTTGCGATAACGCGGTCTGCTGCCTTCCGTAGCGTTCATACCTTGGTCAGCGAGGGCTATCTGTTGCCGACGCAGCAAGGTCATCACTACCGCCTCGGCCCGTCGGTGCTGCGCCTGAGCTACGGCTATCACGCCAGCCGTGAGTTGCTAGAGGTCGCCCAACCTACGCTGGAGCAGCTGCGAGACGAGATTGACTGGTCCACTCATCTGGGGGTGCTTGACGGGCGGCATGTGCTCTACCTGTTGCGGATGCCCGCAGCCCAAGGCTTGTCATCGCTGGTCCATGTGGGCAGCCGCTTGCCCGCCGCGACAACTGCGATGGGCAGAATATTCCTGGCGCGCAAGACCGAGCGTGAATTGCGACAGCTTTACGGAGACCTCGACCGAGGATCGCTGGCACGCGTGCTAGAGGCACAGCGCCAAGACATCGGGGCCGATCACGTCGAAAGCATTGGCCGTTTTGAGAGCGGGATTTCAAGCGTGGCAGCCCCCGTGCTGGACATGTCCGGGGAGGTCGTAGCGGCGGTCAGTGCGACGAACGTGACAGACGCTGTGCCAAGCGGGGTGGTCGAGGCCGTGCGCAAGGCGGCAACGGCCATGAGCATGGGGCTTGGGTGGCGAGGGGAGTAAGTGGGGATGTTTGGCGAGAAACGGCAGCTCAGGTCCTTGGGCAGGTGCCCAAGTATTATTCCCACTCCATCTGCTGAAATGCGGTTTGCGCATTGCGGCCCGCTAAGCTGTCGAACTGTTCAAGATAGGAGAACGTCGACTGGTCCACTTGCGGCGCTTCTATGATACCTCCGCCCTCATCGATCAGCGACCCGATCTGGGCGCGCAGGTTCACGAGGTAGTCATAGGTGTCAGCGCGCGCCCGCTCCATCGTTGTGGTGTGGCCGTGGCCGGGGACAACATGATCCGCGCCGGTCGCTTCGATGGCCTTGAAGGCTGCGGGCCAGTCGGCGATGGAGCTCTTGTCACCGACCCCGAGGATCCGTTCGACATAGACTATGTCGCCGGTGAACACGACATCGCGATCCGGGATCCAGACGAAGCTGTCGCCCGGCGTATGGGCCGCGCCAGGGTGCACGATCTCGATGTTTAGACCGCCCAGTTCCAGTGTGTAGGTCTCAGCAAATGTCAGGTTCGCATAGACGGGCTCTGTGGCCTCAAGCGCGTCTCCGATCAGCTGTGACAGCACGGTCAGCTGTATCGAGGCACGGTTCCGTTGGTCCACTACCGCAGCTTGCGACGCGATCACGGTCGCGCCCTGAGCTTGCCAGTAGCCGTTCCCGAGCCAGCGGTGATCCTGTCCACCCGTATTGATCACATAGACAACGGGCTGAGCCGTCACGCTACCGATGACAGCGTGCAGGGCTTCGGCGCCCTTCCACGACCCGCCTGGATCGATCAGAACCGCACCCTCATCCGTCACAACCAGCCCAAAGGTTGCGTTGTTGGCGAGATTTTCAGGGCTGCGCTGCTCCTTCTCCCCCACGATGGCCCAGACGCCTTCGGTGACTAGCTGAACTTCGAGGGCCTTGGCAGTCGCGCATGCAGGACCTGCAAGGGCTGCGGTTATTATAAGGGCGCGGATCATTCTTTAAGCCACCCGTCAAGTTTCGCAGTATCCGGCAGACCGCCCGCATGGACCAGCTTGCCATCGACCGAGATGCCGGGCGTGGACATAACACCCGCCATGGCGATGGATTTCGCGTCAGTGACCTTTTCGACCGCGACCTCGACGCCGAGCCGGGATGCGGCATCCTTGATCATGGTTTCGGTTGTTTCGCAGCGTTTGCAGCCGGAGCCGTAGACCTTGACGGTTTTCATGGCAGTGTCCTTTCAGAGGATGGCTTCGACCAAGCGGGTCGCCTAAAGTAGAAGATTGAACAGATAGCCGGTGGCGAGGATGCCTGCCGCAACGACAGCAATGAAGATAGCGATCAGCCGAAGTGTAAGCACCTGTTTTAGGATGATCATCTCAGGCAGCGAGAGCGCGATCACCGACATCATGAACGCAAGCGTCGTGCCAAGCGCCGCACCCTTGCCGAGCAGCGCTTCGACAATGGGGATGACCCCCGCCGCGTTCGTGTAGACTGGCACGCCAACTGCCACGGCGGCGGGGACCGACCACCAAGCGTCACCGCCCATGATCCGTAGCATCATCTCTTCGGGGACATAGCCGTGGATGACGGCCCCGATACCGATGCCGACCAGCACCCAGATCCAGACCTTGCCGACGATCTCATGCACCTGCTCGAGGCCGACCTTCAGTCGGTCCACCAGCGTTTGTCGCTCGGTTGAAAGGTCGCCCACCTGTCCAGCGTTCAGCTCGCGCACCCAATCTTGCAAATACCGCTCCAGCCCCATGCGGCCCAGAACAAACCCCGCCACGGTGGCGATGGTGAAGCCGAAGACGAGGTAGATCGTGGCGATCTCCCAGCCAACGAGACCGTAGAGTAACCCAAGCCCGACCGGCCCCACCAACGGTCCCGCAATCAGGAACGAGAAGGTCACGCCCAAGGGAATCCCCGCCGAGACGAACCCGATGAACAGCGGCACCGACGAGCAGGAGCAGAACGGCGTCAGCACGCCCAGAAGGGAGGCGAGCGGATAGCCCCAAATCTCGCGTTTGCCAGCCAAGATAGCGCGGGTTTTTTCCGGGCTGAACCAGCTGCGCAGGACACCAGTGATAAAGACGATACCGATCAGCAGCAGCAACACCTTGGGCACGTCATAGACGAAGAAGGCGATGGCCTCGCCGGTGTGGCTGTCACGTGAGACCGGAAAAAGCGACGTCACCCATTCCGAGATCGTGATCAGCTGGCCATAAAGAAGATACAAGATCACGCCCACGACGGGCACGCCAGCATACCAAAGCCAGTCAGGGGCCCCGCGATGGGGAACTGGGTCGTGCGTTTCGACGGTCATGCGACCTCCCTTTCAGAAATGCCATCTGCGGCGAGAACCGCGTCGATCTTCTCGGCCAGTTGCGGATTGAGGTCCATGTTCAACCGTTAGGGCATCGATTGCGCGCCGCGCCGACCCACCACCAGCTCTGCGTGCTTGAAAACCTGCATGTGCCGGGACATCCGGCATTGCGTGGCGCCAAGCGCTGAAGGCAAAAGTAGAATTTTTCGTGCCTCTCGCTTTGGCGCATTGGCGCATAAGTGGATGCGTGCGGCCTTGATCTTGATCAGTGCCCTGCCTCATTACGGTTGAGGGGCTGAAACCTTCGGCGCAGTCAATCTTATGGGGCGTAGCTTCGCGTTCCTGCGCTGGCGAATACGGATCGGCTCCGCGATATGTATTCTGGCAGTGCTCGCATGGCCGTTACACGAATGGATTGCGGCCTCGGGTGGATCAATGATTTCAGTGGTTGCAGCCGGAAAAGAGCGCGGCCGCAGAGTTTCTGAAAACGTCAGATGCGGCGAGAACGCAGCGTCACTCGTTCTCGCCTTCGGAATGGTAAATGCGGTTCATAGGCCCGGCCCACCAGTGGGCTAAGCTACTGCCTGACCATGCGCCGAAGTATGATCGGCGAACTCAGTCCCATACCCTCGTCGTCTATTGTTCACGACGCTCCCGGCACGACAGTCAAGCCAAGCATGTGCCAGTTTTGCATCCCACCGCGGTAGTAGTAGATATTCTCTGCTGGAAACCCCGCCTCGATCATGCGGCGCGCGGCGGTCGGTGACTGGCCGCACCATGGACCATTGCAAAACAGAACGACGGAAGGGATATCGCCTTTGCATATCCAACCGTCAAAATCAATCTCGCAGCCCAATTCGCCCAGCCGGTCGGCAGCCTCAGTGTAGGGGACGGAGATTGCGCCGGGTATCGTGCCTTCTTCGTACTGCCGGCGAACGCGACCATCGACCAAAATCGCGGCACCTGATTGCAGAAATTCCAGAACCTCCAATTCGCCGATGGTGGTTACACCTTCTGCCGGCGTCATCGGTTGGATGCAGAAATTCGGACAGGGACGCGACGTCCGCACCCAAGGCTCGCCCATGCGCGCCTCGGTGTCTTGATCGCGCATGATTTCGACGGGGCCGGCCGCAGTCTCGACTGTGATACTCATCAGGTCGGGGGTGATGCCAACCTCGTCAGCCGTTGCTGTCGCGGCGAACGCCACCAAGCAAAAGGTCAATAGTGTAGTGCGCATGATGTGAATCCTCCCTAGAATCATAGCCGTCCCCCCAACACTACCTACATCCTCAAGGGCGCGCGCCGCGTTGTTTGTCGCACAGCTGACAGTGGTGCTGTCAGTGCCAAGTGTCTTGAACGCGACCTGAGACCTACAGCTAGACTGCACCAGAATGATGCAGGTCCCGACCATAGTTACTCAGCGGGCCAAACCCGTCCTTCGATAAGTTGCCGCAGTCCTACAAATGCACCCAGATAGATGAACAGAAGCGTTATGGGTGCCGTGTAGGACAAGACTGACATTGCAGACAGTCCTTGGCCAACCGAGCAGCCCAATGCGACAACTGCGCCGATACCCATCATCAACGCCCCGGCGATTTGGCGGCGCAATTCGCGGGGGTCTTCGCAGGCTTCCCAACGGAAATGCCCTTTGACGAGCGATCCGAAAATCGATCCGGCAAGGACACCGAAAACAGACCCTATTCCGAAGCTGAGGGTGCTACCGGTTGAGGTCATTGTGTAAAGAATCGTCCCGCCCACTGGAGCGGCAAACGAGTGGCTTGTGACTGCCACAGCGTCGAAAGAGTAATTGTTCACCCATTGGCTACCCGCCCATCCGCTTACAATTGCAACGCCAACCACCGCACCCCAAAACAAGGCGATTTTGCGATCTTCTTGGATTGTCATAATCACACTTCCCGCAACAATAAATACGCCCACGACGACGCCGAACTGGCTTGGGTCAGTTCCCAAGATGCGGGCCAAATCAAAAACCAACCCCTGCGGTATGTCCGACAAGGGCGATGGTTGGAACAAGGCAAGCCGTAGCGGCGCAAGTGGCCCCGAGATTGTCGCGTATGCAGCAAGGCCCATTACCAACAGCATGACGAGCGCGCGCAAGTCTCCGCCCCCGAGACGGGCCAGCGCGCCGTAGCCACAATTTCCCGACAGAGCCATACCATAACCGAACATTAAGCCACCCACTACGGCTGCGACTACGGTTGTGCCTGAAATGAGGTAGATCACTTTTGCGGGGTTGAGTAGCCCGATGCCGATCAGTCCGAATGTGCCAGCAATTGCGACACCGATTGCGACGCCCCACATCGCAATCCGGGTAGTCTGCCCGCCATAAAGCGCGTCTTCCAACGCGCCCAGAGTGCAAAACCGACCAAGCCGAGCGGCAAGTCCCAGCAAAATACCACCGAACGCGCCAACCAGCGCAGCCAGCGACGATTCGTCAAACACGTCGAGCATAGCTTTCCTCCCAGAAGGCGCCGATTGTTCTGGTTGATTTAATAGTGCCCCGGTCGCCTAGTCGTTAGACTTGCAGAACAAGTCATAGACGAGTTCCATGATTTGACGAGGACGCTCGTCTGTCAAGGAATAGTAGATCGTTTTGCCGTCGCGACGCGGTTGTACGAGCCCCTCAAGCCGCAGCCGCGCGAGCTGTTGGGAAACCGCTGCTTGGCGTGCTGACAAAAGCCCTTCCAACTCGGTGACGGATTTCTCGCCTGTTGTTAGATGGCATAGGATCATCAAGCGACCTTCGTGACCGATTGCCTTAAGAAAACTCGCCGCCTCGGTGGCGTTCTCCATCATGCTATCGATTTCTTCTTCGCCCATATTTTGCGAAAGGATCGGGAGTCCCATGCTTCTGCCCTCTGAGAGTATCTATGTTAGCTGACTCAAGTCGTTACGATTATTCTCAAACACTGCTTCAATGAAGCTGTCTCACTGAGCGTCCGCGATCATGCGCGCCAAAAGGCCCCAAAAGAAGTCCTCCCCCGGGTAGCCCTCTAGGCGGCTGACCTCTACCCCATCGCGTATCAAAACAAAAGTCGGTGTGAAAACCGCGCGGCGATCAAGTTGGAACTCAGAATAGGGCTGATCGGAAACATCGACACGCACCAAAGGTGCTGCTCGGCCTTCGTCAGTTATTGGGTATTCTGGCGCGACATCCGCGTTCCATCGTGCGCAATATATGCAGCCATGTTCTTCAACCATAAGGAGCTGCAACCCCTCTGCGCTAGCAGGAAGCACCATTAGCCACATCAAGACTGCAATCGTTAGGGCGCGCATGTGGTCTCACTTTGACAGTTGTATTGACAGTTATAGTTCACGCATATCATAATTTGAATATGTGAATACGGCAAGGGAGGGCACGTCACGTGTTTGACATCACCATGGGCGGTGCGGCTCTGGCAGGCTTGATCTCGTTCCTATCGCCCTGCATTTTGCCGATCGTGCCCTTCTACCTAAGCTATTTGGCTGGGGTAAGTATGGGGCAAGTTACCGAAGAGGGTAAGCTGACAACGGCAGTTCGTGTCCGTGCGTTCGTGGCAGCACTGTTTTTCTCGGCGGGCGTTTTGACGATTTTCGTGGCACTGGGCGCAGGCGCATCGAGCCTTGGGCAAGTCGTACGCGAATGGTTTGATATTCTGCGCTGGATCGCTGCGGCGCTCATCATCGCGATGGGTCTGCACTTTCTTGGCGTTGTTCGCATCCCCATCCTATATCGACAACTGAAAGCGGATGCGGGAAATACAGATAATCCGGGCTTTCTTGGTGCCTATGTGATTGGTCTGGCTTTTGCGTTTGGGTGGACACCTTGCGTCGGTCCAGTACTTGCTGCGATCTTGTTTACCGCAGCCGGTCAGGAGAGTGCTGGCGAGGGCGCACGCCTGTTGATGGCTTATGGTATTGGAATGACAGCACCGTTCGTTCTGGCCGCACTCTTCATCGGTCCGTTCATGAGATTCATGAGCCGCTTTCGCAAACACATGGATAAGGTCGAGAAGGTCATGGGGGCCTTACTGATCCTGTTTGGCGTGCTGATCGCTACGAATTCTGTGAACCTGATAGCTCAATGGATGATCGAGACTTTTCCGGTTTTTACAACTATGGGCTGAATGCCCTTTTGAGGGAGGAAAGACATGATCCGCACACTCGCTACGGCCGCCGCAATGGTCATTATGGGCGCTCATGCCTTCGCTGCTGAGCTTGGTGATGACGGGCTGCATAAGGCACCATGGCAACGCGAAACTTTCAAAGATCTGTCTGAAGACTTAGCTGAAGCTCAGGCTGAAGGTCGACGCTTGATGGTCATAATCGAGCAACGTGGCTGCATCTATTGCTCGAAGATGTATGAAGAAGTTTTCCCTGTTCCTGACATCGAAGCGATGCTCGAGAACGACTTTTTTGTAGTTCAAATTAATATGTTTGGCGATGTTGATGTCACTGACTTTGATGGCACCACTCTGCCTGAAAAAGACATGGTTCGGCACTGGGGGGTTAACTTCACGCCTACGATTCTGTTCTACCCGACCGAAGTTGCGCCCGATGTTGCTGGCACAAGCGCGGCGGCAGTCACAATGCCAGGTGCCTTTGGCCGCTGGACGACCCAAAACATGCTGACTTGGGTGCTTGAGGAGGGATACCTCGGCGAGGAAAGCTTCCAAAAATATCATGCCCGTAGGTTCGCCGAGCAGACTGGAAACTAGGGTCCTGACCCTAGACTTTAGGTCGAGGGCCAGATCATAACGTAAGCAGAAATATGAATATGTATTGCTAAATCCCGTTTATGTGCGCTACGGTATGCATCGGACGAACTTGGCACTTCGGGACGACTTAGGGAGGAGATATGAAGCGCATTCTTACAACGGCCACTGTGTTGGCTGTGTCATGGGCAGGTGCGGCGCAAGCCGATGACATCGACCCTTCGGCGCTAAACTACGGGGAATACGGCGAGCTTGAGACAGCCTTGACCGCCTCAGCGGGAGATCCGGCCAACGGTCGGGTTATCATGGCCAGTCGGTCGCTCGGAAACTGCATCGCATGCCATATGACCACGGATTTGGAAGAATTTCCATTCCATGGTGATGTTGGCCCTACCCTTGACGGGGCGGGCGAGCGTTGGTCGGAAGCAGAGCTCAGAGGCATTGTCTCTAATGCGAAGCTTACGTTTGCGGAGTCGATGATGCCCTCGTTCTACAAGAACGCTGGCTATATTCGCCCAGGCGACGCTTACACTGGCAAAGCAGCAGCAGAAAGCGAGCTGAGCACGCTTCTGACCGCACAGCAGATCGAAGACGTGGTCGCATACCTCATGACACTCAAGGAAAGCTGAGCCGAAAGGCGTCAGCGACGGAGGACATATCAATGGAATTTAATCGGAGACAAGCGTTGGTTCTGGCGCTCGGCGCAGGCGCGGTAGGGTTCTTACCGTTCCGCGTAGAAGCAGCGACGGAGGAAGCCATCGCAGCCTTCACGGGCGGCGGTTCTGTAGGCGCTGGCGATATCACGCTGACCGCTCCAGAGATCGCAGAGAACGGCAACACCGTGCCGATCGAGGTGGATGCACCCGGCGCGGTCGCCATCGCGATTTTCGCGGCAGGCAATCCAACCCCGGGCGTGGCGACTTTCAACTTTGGCCCGTTGGCGGGCGCTCAGATGGCGGCAACACGCATCCGTCTGGCCGGTACGCAAGATGTTGTGGCAGTCGCACAGATGGCCGACGGCAGTTTCATCGAGGCTCGTCAGGAAGTGAAAGTCACAATCGGCGGCTGCGGCGGCTAACGGGAACAAGGAAACAGGATTATGGCAGATAACGTAAAACCTCGCGTCCGTGTTCCGCGCAGTGCGGCAGCAGGCGAGAACATCACGATCAAGACGCTGATCTCACACCCGATGGAATCGGGTCAGCGTAAAGACAGTTCGGGTAATCCGATCCCGCGTTCGATCATCAACCGCTTTACGGCCGAGTTTAACGGCCAGAGCGTGATCGACATGACGCTGGAACCTGCGATCTCGACCAATCCATTTGTCGAGTTTCAGGCCATCGTGCCGGAAGCGGGTGCATTCACCTTCACATGGTATGACGACGATGGCTCTGTCTACACCGAGACCAAAGACATCGCCATCGGCTAACGCCGGTTAACTGGATCGGTGGGAGGATACCGAGAATGACCTACAAAATCGCATATGCCATGGCTTTTTTCATAGCTGCGGGGACAGTGGCGCAGGCTGATGAGTCTGCCAATCTTGTCATCAACGAAGAAATCGAGATGGTCACGCGGACCACCGCTGCGGAGCATCTGGAGTTCCTGAGTGAAGTGCGCTCTGGCTGGACCTTTCGGACGAAAGAAACCCAATCGCTCCAGATGGATGACTTCGAAAATCCAGGCATGATCTATGTGGACAGCGCGATCGATAGCTGGAATGCCGTCGAAGGAACTGCCGGAGAAAGCTGTGCTGCGTGCCATGATGATCCAGAGAGCCTCGTAGGGTTCCGGGCGACAACGCCCAAATGGAATGCTGAGGCTGGGGCCGTCTGGACGCAGGAGATGTATGTCAACAATTGCCGAACAGAGCGTATGGGCGCAGAGGAATGGGGCTGGAACTCGCAGGATATGCGGAACATGACTGCATTGATTGCGAGCGTTTCACGCGGCTTGCCGATGAACGTGCCCATTGATGGCCCGGCTCAGGAGACTTGGGAGCAGGGTAAAGATATCTATTATACCCGTTACGGTCAGCTTGAGCTGTCTTGTGCCAATTGCCACGAGGACAACTATGACAACTTGATCCGGGCCGACCATCTGAGCCAAGGCCAGACCAATGGCTTCCCGGTGTATCGTCTTAAGCAGGCCAACCTTGTATCGACGCATAACCGCTTCCGCGGCTGCATCCGCGATACACGGGCCGAGACATACAGCATTGGATCGCCTGAATTCATCGCGCTGGAGCTCTATGTGGCTTCCCGTGGGAACGGTCTTTCGGTCGAAGGTCCGTCTGTCCGCAACTAGTGCTAATAGGCCCGTCCGGCAGTCGCTGGGCGGGCCCTTTTTTAAACAAACCCATTCACGTTTCGGAATGTATAAACGGGAATTCTGCCGATGATCTCGCGTCGCCACTTCATGCAAGCCGGTATAGCTGCCTCCGCACTTTATGGTGCCTCTGGTTTTGGAAATTGGGCAAAACTAGCCGCACAACAGGTTTTGACGCAGGATGCCCTGCTTGGTGGACCGACCACCGGCAATTTAACACTGGTGCATATCACTGACATTCACGCCCAAACGCAGCCGGTTTGGTTCCGCGAGCCTGAGTTCAATCTTGGCGTTGGCGATGTGATTGGTAAGCCGCCCCACGTGACGGGCGCAGATTTCCGCCAGATGTTCGGGATCGATAAGAGTTCGGCGCTTGATTACGCACTGACCTATGATGACTTTTCCTCACTTTCAAAGACTTACGGTCGGATGGGCGGGCTTGACCGCATCTCGACTGTTGTGAAGTCGATCCGGGCTGATCGCCCAGACGCGCTTGTGCTAGATGGTGGCGACACATGGCAAGGCAGCTTGCCCGCGCTGCGCACCAATGGCCAAGATATGGTGGATCTGTTTAACGCGCTGGGCACCGATGCGATGACCTCGCATTGGGAATTTACCCTCGGAATCGAGCGGGTGATGGAACTGGTCGAAGACCACCTGAAGTTTCCATTCCTTGGCGCAAATATCTTCGACTCTGAATGGGACGAACCCGCCTTTGAACCATACAAGATGTTCGAGCGTGGCGGCGTGCAAGTCGCTGTTATTGGACAAGCCTTCCCCTATATGCCCATCGCCAATCCCGGCTGGATGTTTCCCGACTTGTCCTTTGGTGTCCGTCAAGAACGCATGGCCGAGGTTGTTGCCGAAGTGCGCGATCTGGGCGCGGAATGTGTCGTGCTGCTGTCGCACAACGGCTTTGATGTGGACCGCAAACTGGCCGCCAATGTCGATGGAATCGACGTGATTCTTACCGGGCACACTCATGACGCACTGCCCGAGCCTGTACAGGTCAACAACACCTTCCTGATCGCAAGCGGAAGCCATGGTAAGTTTGTCAGCCGTCTGGACCTCGACATTCGCGATGGCGAGATGAAAGGCATCAACCACCGTCTGATCCCGATCTTCTCGGACGTGATCGCACCGGACCCCGAAATGACCGCAATGGTCGAAGCGACCCGCGCCCCGTTCAAGGACGAAATGGCCGAGGTGATCGGTAAGACCGACAGTCTTCTGTATCGCCGTGGCAACTTCAACGGCACATGGGACGACCTAATCTGCAACGCACTGATCGAAGAACGCGAAGCTGACATCGCGCTATCACCGGGCTTCCGTTGGGGCGCATCCTTGCTGCCCGGCCAGGACATTACCCGTGAGGATATCTTCAACGCCACCGCGATGTCCTATCCCAACGCATACCGCTCGGAAATGACCGGCGAGACGCTGCACTTGATCATGGAGGATGTCGCCGACAACCTCTTCAACCCCGACCCCTACTACCAGCAAGGCGGGGACATGGTTCGCGTCGGTGGTATGGGCTACCGCATTGACATCAACCAGCCCCAAGGCAGCCGAATTACGGAGATGACGCTGCTGAAGACGGGCGAGAAGATTGATGCTGCCAAGACCTACATCGTGTCAGGTTGGGCCAGCGTGAACGAAGGCACCGAAGGCCCTCCGATCTGGGAGGTCGTCGAGAACTACGTCTCGCGTGAGGGAACCGTAACCATTGAACCAAACCAATCTGTTAAGGTGGTTGGCGCTTAAGCGTCACCAAGACTAAGGAGCCCGTCATGAACAAGCCGTTCACACGCAAGCCGCCCAGCCGTCGCCAGTTCCTCAAAGGAAGTGCGGCCGTAGCTGTTGGCGCAGCTTCGGCAACTGCTGCAACCGCAGCAACCCCGGACCCGCTGATCACGGAGATCCAGCCGTGGGCGCAGGGCCTCGGCGACGGCGTCGATGTCACTCCGTATGGCCTGCCGATCGAGCATGAAGCCGATGTGATTCGCCGCAACGTGCCTTGGTTGACCGCTGATCCGATAAGCTCAATCAATTTCACGCCCATCCATGCTCTCGACGGGACGATTACTCCGCAGGGCTGCGCGTTCGAACGGCACCATTCAGGTGCTATTGATTTGAGCAAAGAAGACTATCGGCTGATGATCAACGGCTTTGTCGATCAGCCTCTTGTGTTCTCCTACGCTGATCTGGAACGCTTCCCGCGTGAAAACCATGTCTATTTCTGCGAATGCGCGGCTAACACCGGTATGGAATGGGCGGGTGCTCAGCTAAATGGCGCGCAGTTCACCCACGGTATGATCCACAACATGGAGTATACTGGTGTGTCTTTGCGCACTTTACTGAATGAAGCTGGGATCAAGCCTGAAGGCACGTGGGTCTATGTTGAGGGTGCCGATGCATCGTCAAACGGACGCTCCATTCCGATGGAGAAGGCGTTGGATGACGTGCTCGTGGCGTTCAAGGCAAACGGTGAAGCGCTTCGCAAAGAACATGGCTATCCGGTGCGTCTTGTTGTGCCCGGTTGGGAAGGCAATATGTGGGTCAAGTGGCTTCGCCGGATCGAGATTACCGATCAGGCAATTGAAAGCCGCGAAGAGACCTCGAAATATACCGATGTTCTCGAATACGGCACGGCGCGCAAGTGGACTTGGGTGATGGATGCAAAATCCGTGGTCACCTCGCCAAGCCCACAATCGCCAATCACTCATGGGACTGGACCCTTGGTCATCACTGGCCTCGCGTGGTCCGGTCGCGGGCATATCACCGGCGTTGATGTTTCCATTGATGGGGGAAAGAACTGGCAAGAGGCGCGATTGGGAAAGCCCGGCGAAGACAAGGCCTTGGCCCGCTTCTATCTCGATATAGATTGGCAGGGTGGAGAGCTGTTTTTGCAGTCCCGTGCCCGCGACAATACCGGGTACGTCCAGCCGACAAAAACGCAGCTGCGCGAAGTGCGCGGCCTGAACTCCATCTATCACAACAACTGCATCCAGACTTGGTGGGTCAAATCCAATGGGGAGGTTGAAAATGTCGAAGTCTCTTAAGTATCTTACAACCTCGGGCGTGTCGGTCGCGGTTATGCTTACCATTGCCTATAATTTCGCGGATCGGAACATCACGCCTCTGCCGCCAGCGCCCCCTGAGCGCGTTGCAGCCGCAGTGACGCCAGAGGCCGATTCAATGATGTCAGCCCATGCCAGCACGAACGAGGTCAAGACCTTTGGTCTGGGTCGTCCAGCTTTGCCTGAAGAAATCGCGGCATGGAATGTCGATGTCGCACCTGACGGCACAGGCCTTCCTGCCGGCGAAATGGATGTGTTCACGGGTGAGGAAGTGTTTGTCGATCAGTGTGCCGCTTGCCATGGGGACTTCGCCGAAGGTTCTGGCAACTGGCCGAAGCTTGCAGGCGGTCGCAATACACTGGCCGATGAGGATCCGCTAAAGACAGTCGGTTCCTATTGGCCGCATCTTTCGACCGCATTTGATTATGTTAATCGCTCGATGCCTTACGGAAATGCGCAGTCGCTTAGTGCCGATGAGGTCTACGGAATCGTTGCCTATATCCTCTATTCCAATGACCTCGTCGATGACGACTTTGTGCTGTCGAACGAGAACTTCATGGAAATCATGCTGCCCAATGCAGAAGGCTTCATTCTTGATGATCGCGACATTGCCGAGGCTCATTTCTGGACGGACACGCCATGTATGACCGATTGCAAAGAGACAGTTGAAATCACAATGCGTGCAGCTGTCCTCGATGTGACACCTGAAGAAGAAGGCGTTGAAGAAGAGGCGGCTGTTACGCCTGCAGTTGCCCCTGCCACGGCACCTGAGACGACCGAGGGTACCGCATCCGCTGAGACTGAGGCACCGATTGCACAGAATGCAGTGCTTGATCCCGAACTGGTTGCAGCGGGCGAACGGGCATTCCGTCAGTGCCAAGCGTGCCACAAGGTCGGCGAGGATGCGCGCAATGGCTCGGGTCCATTGTTGAACGGGGTCGTAGGGCACACCATCGGTCAGGTCGAAGGCTTCCGCTATTCCAATACACTACAGGCAGCGGGTGAGGCGGGTCAGGTCTGGACTGACGAAGCGTTGGTTGAGTTTCTAGAGAACCCACGCGGCGCGATGCCTGGCACGAAGATGAGTTTCCGCGGTGTGCGCAAGCCCGAGGATGCGATAGCACTTATCGCCTATTTGCGCAGCTTTGACGAATAGGTGGCCGATGAGACTGTTTGCCATCGGAACTGTTTTTGCGCTTAGTTTGCCTGGATCGCTGCTCGCAGATGCGAGCGGTGATCCTGAGCGTGGCCAAGAGATATTTCGTCAATGCTCAGCCTGCCACGCGGTTGGAGAGGGGGCCAAGAACAGAGCCGGTCCTCACCTCAATCGAATTTTTGACCGCCAAGCAGGGCAGGAAGAAGGTTTCCGTTATTCGCCCAGCCTCGCACGGGCTTCTGCAGGTGGTCTCACTTGGGATTACGACACGCTTGATGCGTTCCTTGAAAACCCGCGCGCCTTAGTCAGTGGGACACGAATGAGTTTTCGTGGCCTTAAAGACGATCAGGATCGAAACGATGTGTTGGCCTACATTCGACTTTTCTCGGCAGATCCTTCCAATATTCCCGAAGCGGCCCCCACGGCTGTAGGTCTCGATCACGCGGTTGCACCTGAGATACTCGCAATTGTTGGCGACAAGGATTACGGCGAATACCTGTCGGGCGAATGCACGTCTTGTCATCAGGAAAGCGGGCAAGCCAGCGGTATTCCTTCGATTACCTTTTGGCCTCAAGAAGACTTTGTGACGGCGATGCACGCCTACAAGGACGGGGTGCGAAATCATCCCGTAATGCAAATGATGGCAAGCCGGTTGTCGAATGAGGAGATCGCCGCACTGGCCACTTATTTTGAGACTGTAGACTATTAACTTGAAACCCTAGGGAGGAAACGATGGGACAATTGGATAGACGGCGCTTTATCGGCGTTGCCGCAAGTGCAACAGCTTTACTTGCAGCACCAATGGTGCGCGCAGCAGGCCACGGTAAGCCCAAAGTCATTGTAGTTGGCGGTGGTGCAGGTGGCGCAACGGCTGCCCGTTACTTGGCGAAAGATAGCAATGGCGAGATCGACGTGACACTCGTCGAACCTTCGCGCCAGTACTACACCTGCTTTTTCTCGAACCTCTATCTCGGCGGTTTCAGGGATATGAACAGCCTCGGCCACAGCTATGGAAACCTTGCCTCTTCGTATGGGATCAACGTGATCCACGACTGGGCTGTTGGTGTTGATCGTGATGCGCGCACTGTGACGCTCGCTGGTGGGGCAGTATTGCCTTACGACCGTCTGGTCCTTTCGCCGGGCATTGATTTTGTCGATGGAGCGATTGAAGGCTGGTCAGTTGCGGCTCAAAACAAAATGCCTCACGCCTATAAGGCCGGCTCGCAGACAGAGCTTCTGAAAGCGCAGATCGAGGCAATGCCGCAAGGTGGCGTCTTTGGCATGGTTGCTCCGCCGAACCCCTACCGTTGCCCCCCCGGACCATACGAGCGGGTTTCGATGGTGGCACACTTGCTTAAGCAGATTAACCCGACTGCGAAGCTGATTGTGGCCGATCCAAAGCCCAGCTTTTCCAAGCAGGGACTTTTTGAGGAAGGCTGGGAGAAGCATTATTCCGGTATGATCGAACGTGTTGGTCCCGATTTCGGTGGCGATGACGTGCAAGTCGATCCTGATGCGATGACTATGACCGTTGGTGGGGACGTTATCTCCGTTGATGTGTGCAACGTTATCCCTGCGATGAAAGCCGGGCGCATTGCTGAGATTGCAGGTGTGACAGATGGCAATTGGGCACCCGTAAACGCGGCTGATCTCAGCTCGAAAATGGACGAGAACATCCATGTGTTGGGTGATGCTTGTGCGCAAGGCGACATGCCTAAGTCGGGCTTTTCGGCAAACAGCCAAGCCAAAGCATGTTCCATGGGCATCCGCGGCGCATTGACGGGAAGCCGCGTGTTCCCAGCACGTTTCTCCAACACATGCTGGTCGCTCATTGACACCAATGATGGTGTTAAAGTCGGTGCAACTTACGAGGCCACTGACGAGAAGATCGCCAAGGTTGATGGTTTTGTCTCGCAAACGGGTGAAGACGCAGCTTTGCGCCAAGCCACTTACGAGGAAAGCATCGGTTGGTACGACGGCATTGCTGCCGACATGTTTGGCTAAATCTTAGCCATTATCCCGGCCAGAGCGCGAACTGGCCTAGCAAGAAGGACTATCAGTATGAAGACCCTTATTTTTGCGACTATCTGCGCTCTGGCCACTCCTGCTTTTGCGGCGGATCAGGCCATTACCTATCCGTTTGACGGCAGTTTCGAAGATGCCACTTTTGGTGTTGAGACAGCTATCGTAGGGCGCGGTTTGGTCATCGATTACGTCAGCCACACTGGCGAGATGCTCGAGCGGACGCGCGCAGATGTCGGCAGTGATGTTACACTGTTCGGTGCGGCTGACATATTCCTGTTCTGCTCAGCCAGCCTCAGTCGCACGGTGATGGAAGCTGATCCGATGAATATCGCTCATTGTCCTTATGGAATTTTCGTTGCTGATCAGGGCGGTGAGATCATGATCGGCTATCGCACTTATCCAGACGGAGCGATGCAGCAGGTCCAATCGCTGCTCGATGAGATTGCGCGCGAAGCTTCAGAAAACTGAGCTATGAGTTGCGAAGGGCTCTTTGCTACGATCGCGATCAGCTGAAATCCGATGGAAATTTTCGGGTGGGTTGCGGTTTGGAACGTGCAAAAAGCCCTTCCCCCAAGCCACGTGGCACTTGGATGATACACTTGGAATGGCGCGGCGTCTTGACGGCTTGGGCGTTATGAATACTGTTCGCGCCATCTGCATCTGCGAGCGCGAGGGAGGTATTCCCCTCCGATAGACTGCCCACTAATTCCTAACGGAGCCGCGCGACCGAGGATCATCCTACCACTCGGGCGCATGCTCGAAGACTGAGGTGCGTTGATCGCCGTGTTGCCTGACCTTTGGGCCCAATGTGAGTTGGTTCGCATGCCGATGGCTGCTCGGTAACGCGCATTCCTTTGAGGTAGATCAAAGCTCGTAGGTGGTCCTTGGCCTAGAGAATGCTCACCAAATAGGAGTACGGGCTTTGAACTTAGATTGGCTCACAACCTTGTTAGAAACGTATGGCGAGGGCAGGCTGCTATTCGGCACCGCTCTTACCATCGGGTTGGTTTTTGGCGCGGCCGCGCAGAGGTCTCAGTTCTGTATGAGGGCCGCTACGGTTGAGGTGGCCGAGCGCCGTTTTGGTCCACGGCTTCTGACCTGGCTCTTCGTCTTCGCGGTCGCTGTTTTTGTGACGCAAGCTGCCGTGTTGTTCGATCTTGTTGATCTGTCACCGGCACGGCAGCTTTCGGCTGTGGGGTCGATGTCTGGGGCGGTCATCGGAGGGCTATTGTTCGGGATCGGGATGATCCTTGCGCGGGGTTGCGCCAGCCGCCTGCTGGTTCTTGCCGCTACGGGCAATCTGCGTGCCATCGTAACGGGACTGGTATTGACCCTGACGGCTCAGGCCGCCCTAAGCGGGGTTCTTGCGCCAGCGCGTGAGGGGCTCGCAGGTCTCTGGCTTGTTGACGGCGGGGCGTCGCGCAACGTGCTCAGCTTGCTTAACTTGCCTCGGACCTTAATTTTGGGGATCGCTATTGCAGCGATGATTGCGCTCATCATTTATGGGCATACCAAGCTTAGGGTCTCACTCTGGAAAATCGCGGCTGCTGGCCTCGTTGGCATTGCTGTTGCGGTTGGTTGGATCGCGACTGGGCTGATTGCCATGGCATCGTTCGAAATCGTGCCGGTGACATCAATCACGTTTACTGGTCCATCTTCGGATACCCTTATGGCGCTGGTGACCACCCGCAGTTTGCCGTTGACGTTCGCCTCGGGCCTTGTTCCGGGAGTTGCAGTCGGCGCAGCCCTTGCCGCCCTGCTTGCACGGGAATTCAAAATCCAAAGGTTTGACGCCGACACCCCTATGGAAAGCTACCTTATCGGTGCCGTTCTCATGGGGTTTGGCTCAATGCTCGCGGGCGGGTGCGCTGTCGGCGCGGTGGTGTCAGGGGGCGCAGTCATGGCAGTCACAGGCTTCGTTGCTGGCGCATCGATGTGGGCAGGGGCCATGGGTATGACACTTCTCACCGCCCACCTAGGGCGTGGACGCGGCAGCCCAGGCACTGCCGCGATCTAATCCGATCAAGTTAGCTTTGAACGAACTGGTAGCCGCCATCGCTTGCGGTCTCCACGCGCCCAAATCCGCCATTTGGCAAGTGGAAGCCGACAATCGCCATCTGTTCAGCGGTGATCCGATCGAATAGCTTCGCACGCGTTTTCGCCGCCTCGGCCTTGTCTTGGTCCGAGTTCAATTCCCACAGCGGGTTTGCAAACGACATGTGATGATTGCCGATGGCATCGCCCAGAACGAGTGCAGTTTCGCTCCCTGAGCGTAGCTCGAACGCAATATGGCCCGGTGTGTGACCACCGCTGGCTTGGGCGTAGATGCCTGGCAGAATTTCAGTCTCATCCTCAAAGACTTCTATTCTATCACCAAGCAGTTCGAGGCGGCGCAAAGCACCAGCCACAAAGGCTTGCCGCTCGACGCCAATGGTATCGACCGTATTTGGGTTCAGCCAGTAGTCTCGCTCCACTCGGCCCATCATGTGACGTGCATTGTAGAACATCGGATCGTCAAAATCATCGATAACGCCCCAAAGATGATCCGGATGGGCGTGTGTAAACACGACATGGGTCACATCATCAGGCGCAATGCCGGCGGCATCGAGGCTGTCGAGAAGAATGCCTGTGCTTGGCATGAAATCTGGGCCAGCGCCTGCGTCAAAGATCACCGTATTCTCGCCGTCCTGCCAAAGCGTCAGGTTGCACTCAGGCGTGAATGGCATATCGCGGGTCAGTCCATGTTTGGCGAGAACTGGGTCGATTTCTGGCGGCATTCCGTCTGTCGAGAAACCCGCTGGCAAGCTAAGGTTGCCATCGCTGACTGTTGTCAAAGTCGCGGTGCCCACGGGTGCGGCGTACAAACTGCGCGGGAGCAGAAATTGGGCCGATGCGATCGCGGTTGCGCCAGCCAGAATCTGACGTCGTGTGAGGGACGAGCCATAGGTGTTTGTCACGATGAAGATCTCCCGATAAATTCAAGGAATAGAATATTACGATGCTTCCTAGAGAGCAATGACTTGGTTTGACTTGTTCGAAAGCAGTGCGTGAGCAACGCAAGTATTGCGACTGTGCGGCTGTCGACGGTCATACCGGGTCGAATTGATCTAACACCGTCATTTTTACGACGCGGACTTGATGCGCATCAGCGCAGTAACTCTGCGATCATTTAGAATGGGGGGATTGTTTCACATCCGGAGGACGCGGCATGACACCCCCTACCACACAGGTTATCAGCTTTGACCATCTACGCCGAGGCGATGTCGCCTTGGTGGGAGGCAAGAACTCGTCTCTGGGGGAAATGGTGCAGGAGCTTGGCGGCTTGGGGGTGACTGTGCCGCCAGGATTTGCGACCACGTCCGATGCATTTCGACAATACATACTTGCGAACGGGCTAAACGACTTCATCGCGCAGTCGATGCAAGACTGGCAGGATGGAAAACGGACGCTGGCACAGACCGGCGCATCCGTTCGAGCCGCAATTCGTGGCGGCAACTGGCCCGAAGATACCCGCATGGCAATCGCAGAAGCTTACGGCGCATTGTCTGAGCGCACCGGGATTGAGGGTGTTTCTGTGGCCGTTCGCTCATCGGCCACTGCCGAAGATCTGCCGGACGCCAGCTTTGCAGGACAGCAAGAAACCTATCTGAACGTCCAAGGCGAGGATGCACTGCTTGACGCCTGCAGGAATTGCTATGCCTCACTCTTTACTGATCGGGCGATCAGTTATCGCAGCGTTCAGGGCTTCGACCATAACCAGGTCGCTCTTTCGGTTGGGGTTCAGCAAATGGTGCGCTCGGACATCGGCGGCTCGGGCGTCATGTTCTCCATCGATACGGAATCGGGCTTCGACAAAATTGTCTTAATCAACGCCGCGTGGGGCTTGGGCGAGAACGTCGTGCAGGGCACCGTGACGCCCGATGAATTCCAAGTCTACAAACCGTTCCTCGACAATGAAGGCCTTTTACCAATTGTCGCCAAGACGCTGGGGGCAAAGGAAAAGAAGATGATCTATTCCACTGCGCGCGGCGAGACGATCCGAAATGTCCCGACCTCGAAGGCAGAGCGCGGGTCTTTTGTGCTATCTGACACAGAGGTGATCTCGCTGGCGCGCATGGCGACAACCATCGAGAAGCATTACGGCCAACCGATGGATATGGAATGGGCACGTGATGGGATCACAGGCGAACTCTTCATCGTGCAGGCCAGACCGGAAACCGTCCAGAGCCGCCTCGATAGCGGAAACCTCAAATCCTACAGTATTGGCGCGCATGGCGAGACTTTGGTGACAGGAATTTCTGTCGGCTCGGCCGTGACCACTGGGCAGGTCTGCTTGCTGGAGAGCGTCAAGGACATTGATCAGTTCGTCGATGGGGCCATTCTCGTCACGCCCACGACAGACCCGGACTGGGTGCCCATCATGAAGAGAGCGTCGGCCATCGTAACGGACCATGGCGGGCGGACGTCTCACGCTGCGATTGTGTCGCGCGAATTGGGTGTGCCGGCCATCGTAGGCTGCGGTAATGCCACCCATTTGCTGCACACAGAGCAAGAAATCAGCGTCAGCTGCGCGGAGGGAGATACCGGTTTCGTTTACGCGGGCACGGCTGAGTATCAGGTCGAACAACTGGACTTCGATCATGTCCCCGCAACCAGAACGCAGATTATGCTCAATCTCGCCAATCCACAGACAGCCGCCCGCTGGTGGAGGCTACCAGCGGCGGGCGTAGGTTTGGCGCGGATGGAATTTGTGATTTCCAACACGATCAAGGTTCACCCTGAGGCGCTGCTCCACTTCGATAAGATCCAAGACGAGACCGTGCGCGACCAAATCGAAGCGCTTACACGCGGCTACGACAACAAGGCCCAGTTCTTCGTGGATCAACTGGCCATCGGCCTCAGCCGGATTGCGGCTGTGGCTTATCCGAACCCAATGATCCTGCGCATGTCGGATTTCAAGACCAACGAATACGCAGACCTTCTGGGTGGGCGACAGTTCGAGCCCCATGAGGAAAATCCGATGATCGGGTGGCGCGGTGCCTCGCGTTACTACGACGAAGGCTACAAAGACGGCTTCGCACTAGAGTGTCAGGCTGTGAAAAAGCTGCGCACCCAGATGGGCTTCGACAACGTCATTGTCATGATCCCGTTTTGCCGAACTCCCGAGGAGGCGGACCGCGTCTTGGAGGTCATGAAGGAAAACGGACTGGAACGCGGCAAGAATGGATTGCAGGTCTATGTGATGTGTGAGGTGCCCTCAAATGTCATTCTGGCCGAGGAATTCTGCAAGCGTTTTGACGGCTTCTCGATCGGTTCGAACGACCTGACACAGCTGACGCTTGGGATCGACCGTGACAGTGATAAGCTCGCTCCGCTTTTTGACGAGCGACATCCGGCGGTCGTCTGGATGATCCGATCCGTCATTGAGCGCGCCCATCGGCATGGATGCAAAGTGGGGTTATGTGGCCAGGCGCCATCGAATTATCCCGACTTTGCCAAGGTTTTGGTCGAGGCCGGGATTGATACCATCTCGGTGACGCCGGACAGCTTTCTGGAGGTCAAGCGGGTCGTGGCGCAAGCCGAGGCGGACACGTGATGTGTATCATGCTTCGAGAATGCCGCAGCTTAGCGCCAATGTGCGTCTTTTTGTCGGTTGAGGGACGCTGGTGGCAATCTTGAATGGTGTCATTCAAGTAGGAAGCGGTCCGACCTGATCTAGGTAGGTCGGATCGCATGCCGCAAATCCTGCGACGCGGCCGTAGTCGTGGGATGCGGCGCAGCTATTGCGAAATGTTAGCAGTCGCGTTTCACGCGATTGCCCCAGCACGCGATTGACATGGACGGCAGTCAGCCTGCGAGCTCGGCAGCGCGAGGCGCGCAAAACCATTTAAGGATCTTGGAGGCGAGTATGAGAATCGAACTCATGTGCACGGATTTGCAATCCGCTGCGTAACCACTCCGCCAACTCGCCGAAATGTCAGGCTGCGGTGTAGGCGGCGGCGGGTGCTTCGTCAAGCGGGGATCGTGCGGCGCGGCCTCCCTTAGTCGGCTGCCTTGACCGCCCCGCGCAGCGCCCTTGCGAACCGCTCAGCGGATGGATGCGGCGCGGCCTCGGCTTGGCGCATGATCCCGACCGATCCCAGTGTCGTCGTCGTATCCAGTGGCAGTTCTACCAGCAACCCGCGCGCCAACTCATACGCGACCACCCCGCGCGAGATCACCCAGACCGCACCATGATCGCGGGTGAAGGCGCGCCCGAAACTGTCTGATACGGTCTGGATTGCATCGCGGGGCAAGGGCAGGCCTTGTTCCATAAACAACCGCTCGGCATAGGGGCGGATGATCGAGTCTGGTCCGGGCAGCAGCATCGGAAAACCGCCGAACCTATCAGCGGTCAACGCCCCAGCAAGCAAGGGATGCCCGGCGGCGACGACCAGCGTCACGCTGTCCTTGAACAGCGGCTCGAACGACAGGCCCAGCATCAACTCGGGCGCGGGCAGGCGACCCACCATCAAATCCAGATCGCCGCGCCTGAGTTGGTCGAGCAGCACGCGGTTCTCGCCAGTCGTGATCCACAAGCGACCTGGCACACCGGTGCTGCGAAATGCGGCTACAGCGCTGGGGATCAAGGTCGAGGACACCGTTGGCAGAGCGCCCAGCCGCAAGGGCGCACCGCTGGCAGCCCCCACGCCGGCAAGCGTGTCGAGGCCCGCACGAGTGGCAGCCATCGCGGCCCCGGCATGGGGCAAGAGCATCTCGCCGAAGGGCGACAGGCGAATGCCGCGCCCGTCACGCTCGAACAGCGTTTTGCCCGTTGTGGTCTCCAACTCACGCAAGGTGCGGCTGACGGCAGGTTGGGTCAGCGACAAGGCCTCAGCCGCGCGGCTGACGGATTTCAGACGGGCGGTTTCTAGAAACACCTCAAGATGGCGCAGTTTGATCTGGTCGGACAATCGCATGTCAGTTTCGGTATGCTTGAGTTCAATAATGTCATTTTACATCGTTCTTTTGGCATACCAGACTGCGCTCACTCCGTCGAGAGAGGTGCCATGACCGATCCATCACCCCGCCACGCTCAAGGTATGGCCACGCGCCGCAGCGTTCTGGGCAGCGCCCATGTGGACCGCGCCGAAGCCAGCAAGACGCCCTTCGATGCGCCGTTCCAAGATCTGATCACGGAAGCCGCGTGGGGCCATGTCTGGTCGCGCGATCAGTTCTCCAAGCGTGAACGCTCCATCGTGACCATCGCGCTTTTGGCCGCCCTTGGTCACTGGGAGGAGGTCGCTATGCATGTCCGCGCCACGGCCAATACCGGTGCCAGCCGTGAAGACATCCAAGAAGCCCTGCTGCATGTTGCGATTTATGCAGGCGTCCCAGCGGCAAACCATGCCATAAAGATTGCCAAGCAGACCTATGCGGAAATGGATGCCAGCGCGTCCGACAAAAAAGAAGGGGAGGGCGGCGCATGATCCGAAACTCAACACCTGAAACGGGCGCATTTTTTCCACGTGACCTGACGCACCAGCCGGTGGGCTACACGCCGGAGTATAAGACCAGCATCCTGCGGTCGCCGCAGAAAAACCGCGTGTCGTTCGACAACTCCATCTCCGAGATTACCGGCCCGACCTTTGGGCATGGGGTGATTGGAGCGCTCGATAACGATCTGATCCTGAACTACGCCGCGCCCGGCGAAAGCGCTATGGGCGAGCGGATCATCATGCACGGACGCGTGCTAGACGAGCGTGGTCGCCCGGTCCCGAATGTGCTGCTGGAGTTCTGGCAAGCCAATGCGGGCGGGCGCTACCGCCATGTGCGCGACGGCTATCTGGCGGCACTCGATCCCAACTTCGGCGGCTGCGGGCGCACGATCACGGGTGAGGATGGCAGCTACAGCCTGCGCACCATCAAGCCCGGCCCCTATCCATGGCCCAATGGGGTCAATGATTGGCGGCCTGCGCATATCCACTTCTCGGTCTTCGGGCATGGCTTTGCGCAACGCTTGATCACCCAGATGTATTTCGAAGGCGATCCGCATATTCCGCTTTGCCCCATCGTGCGCACGATCCCGGACCAAAGCGCGATTGATGGGGTGACCGCCAAGTTGGACATGGCCAATACGATCCCGATGGATGCGCGGGCCTACCACTGGGACATCGTGCTGCGCGGGCGCAGGTCCACGATGTTTGAAAACCGGATGGAGGGGAATTGAGCATGATCAGCAAAAGTGTGTTGCGGTTTTGCGGTTCGATCATGCGAAGAGGAGAATTGTAATGCCTGTTGAGTATTTGAAGGAAAGTGCCTCGCAGACCGCAGGCCCCTACGTCCATATCGGCTGCGTGCCCAGCTTCGCAGGCCTCAAGGGCATGTATGGCGGCAAGGATCTGGGCGAGACGATGATCACGGGCGAGGCGGCAGGCGAGCGCATCGTGATCGAGGGCCATGTCTATGACGGCTCAGGCGCTCCGCTGAAAGACGCGCTGCTGGAAATCTGGCAGCCCGATGCTGCTGGCCGGTTCAACTCCCCGACCGAAACACGCGGTCAAGCCGATCCGCATTTCACCGGATGGGGGCGACAGCCCACCAATGGCGCAACTGGAAAATACCGGTTCGACACGATCATGCCGGGGGCCGTGCCGTGGCCGACTGGCCAGATGCAGGCCCCCCATTGCGTGGTCTGGGTTGTGGCGCGCGGGATCAACCTTGGCCTGAACACGCGGGTCTATTTCGACGATCACGCCGAGGCCCATGCTACCGATCCGGTCCTGAACAAGATCGAGCTGGCCCATCGCCGTGCCACCCTTGTGACCACGCGCGACGGCAACACCTTTACTTTCGACATACATCTACAGGGTGCCCATGAAACCGTCTTCTTCGACATCTGATCCCGCAGGCAAGCCCTGTATCCTGTGCTGCGCCATCACCGGTTCGGTCCCGCGTAAAGCTGACAATCCGGCGGTGCCGATCAGCATTTCCGAGCAGGTTGAAAGCAGCCATGCGGCGGTGGAAGCGGGTGCCTCGATCATCCACGCCCATGTGCGCAATGCCGACGAGACAACCACCAGCGATCCCGACAAATTCGCGGCCCTGAAGGAAGGGTTGGAAAAGCACGTGCCGGGCGTAATCATCCAGTTCTCCACCGGTGGGCGCTCAGGGGCGGGGCAGGCGCGCGGCGGGATGTTGCCCCTGCGCCCCGACATGGCCTCGCTGTCGGTGGGGTCGAACAACTTCCCCACCCGCGTCTATGAGAACCCGCCGGATTTGGTGGCGTGGCTGGCGTCCGAGATGAAGACCTATGACGTGATGCCCGAAATTGAGGCGTTTGATCTCAGCCACATTCTGCGCGCGCTGGCGATGAACGAGGCGGGAGAGATCGCGCGGGGACTTTATGTGCAGTTCGTTATGGGCGTGAAGAACGCGATGCCCGCCGATAAAACTGTGTTTGATTTCTATGTCGAGACGATGCGCACCCGCGCCCCCGATGCGCCGTGGTGTGCGGCTGGAATTGGGGCGGCACAGGTCGTGGTGAATGAATGGGCGATTGCCGCCGGCGGTCATACGCGGGCTGGGCTTGAGGACAATGTGCGCTTGGATCGCGGCACACTTGCGCCGTCGAATGCGGCCTTGATTAAGCGCGCAGCAGATTTGTGCGAGACATACGAGCGGCCCGTGGCGACGTTGGCGCAGGCGCGCAGCTTGCTGGGGCTGCGGCCCATCGCGGCGTGACCGACGTATTCTCGCATCCATGGAAAGGCGGGCTGTTCGGGGATGCAGAGGTTGCGCAGGCTTTTGGGGCCGAGGCGGAGTTGGCCGCAATGATCGCAGTCGAGGCGGCCCATGCGCGGGCGCTGGGGTCCGAGGATGCGGCGCGCGCGATAGGTGCCGTTACGGTTGATCCCGCCACATTGCGCGCAGGCATGGGCGAGGACGGCGTGGTTGTTCCGGCCTTGGTGCGCGGCCTGAAAGCAGAGTTTGACCCAGCGTTGCACAGCGCGGTCCATAAGGGGCTGACATCGCAGGACGTGATTGATACCGCGCAAGCTTTGATGCTGCGCGGTGTGAATGAACTGCTATGCGCGCGGATTCTAGCACTCGCCGCAGCCCTTGCTGCATTGCGCAAAACCCACGGCGCCAACGCATTGATGGGCCGCACGCGGATGCAGGCCGCGCTACCTATCAATGTTGCGGACCGGATCGACACCTGGGCGCTGCCTCTGGCGGACCACCTGACCCGATTGGACCAGTTATCGCCGCGCCTGCTGCGCCTGTCTGCGGGTGGGCCAGTTGGAGTGGGATTGCCAGAGCAGCATCAGGCACAGATGGCCGAAGCGCTCGGGCTTTCCGTCAGCCCGAAGTCCCCACATGCGATGCGCGACGGCATTGCTGAATACGCCGGATGGCTGTCGCTGGTCACGGGCACGCTGGGTAAAATGGGCCAAGACGTGGCCTTGATGGCGCAACAAGGCGTGGACGAGATCGCGTTGAAAGGCGGGGGCGGATCAAGCGCGATGCCGCATAAGCAGAACCCGGTGCTGGCCGAATTGCTGGTGACATTGGCGCGGTTCAACGCGGTGCAGGTCTCAGGGATGCACCAGGCGGTGGTGCACGAGCAGGAACGGTCCGGGGCGGCGTGGAGCCTAGAGTGGATGATTCTGCCGCAAATGACGCAAACAACGGGGCGCGCGCTGGCGGTCGCCTTGGAACTTGTTGGGCGGGTTGAGAAGATAGGCAGCAATGCGGGACGTGTTTAGGTAAGCTCCGATTTACACGGCCCCCTGCACCCGATGTCGCGTTGCCCGCCGCCCGGCCTTGTGGCAAACACGAAGCCAATATGGGCCAACACGTTTGCAAGGATGCACGCTTCATGACCGATTTTCAGATGCGCCGCCGCGTAATGGTGGACACCCAGGTGCGCCCCTCGGATGTCACCAAATACCCCATCATCGACGCTTTGCTTGCCGTAAAGCGCGAAGCTTTCGTGCCGGCAGGTGACCGCGAGGTTGCCTATGCGGGCGAGAATATCGACCTCGGCCAAGGCCGCGTGGTTCTGGAGGCGCGCACATTTGCCAAGATGCTCGATGCGCTTGATGTGCAGCTTTCGGAAATGGTGCTCGATATTGGCAGTGCATATGGCTACAGCGCCGCCGTTTTGGGCCGTTTGGCCGAAGCGGTGATCGCGGTGGAAGAAGACGGGGCGATGGCGGCGGAGTCTGAGGCGACATTGGCGTCCGAGGGCGCCGACAATGTTGCCGTGATCACTGGGCCTTTGACCGAGGGTGCTGCCAAGCATGGCCCCTATGATGCGATTTTTTTGCAGGGCGCGGTCGAAACGCTGCCCGATGCTATCGCCGACCAGATCAAAGAAGGTGGCCGCATCGCGGTTCTGTTCCAAGAGGGTGCACTGGGCGTCGTGCGGATCGGGCTTAAATCCGGCGGCTCAATCAGTTGGCGTTTCGCCTTTAATGCAAGCGCTCCAGTGTTGCCCGGCTTTGCGAAGACAGCGGCGTTTGCGCTTTAGGCGTATCCCTGCCCAAAAAACCCACTAATGACCCGATGGTCAGCTTGTGGACCTGTCGAGAGTCCTGTTAAGTCGAGACGACTCAAATGGGGCTGTCGCATGCTTGGGATTCGGTTGAAAACTCTGTCGCAGATCACGGGGCTGGCCTTGGCCGGACTTATGACGATTGCGCCGCAAGCCAGCCATGCTGAATCGCTGGGTGACGCGCTTGTCGGGGCCTACCGCAATTCCGCGCTTTTGGAACAAAACCGTGCGCTTCTGCGCGCCGCCGATGAAGGCGTCGCCTTCGAGGTTGGTAAACTGCGTCCGGTGCTGAGCTACGCGCTGACACAGTCTCGGTCCAGCAACGCGCTGGGTGTCAGCAACTCAACCACAGCCTCGCTATCGGCCAATATGTTGCTTTGGGATTTCGGACGCACGCAACTCGGCGTCGAAGCCCAGAAAGAAACCGTGCTCGCCACCCGCCAAGCGCTTCTTGATATCGAACAATCCGTGCTCAGCGGCGCTGTCTCCGCCTATATTCAAGTGCGCACAGCCGCCGAGCTGGTCGCGCTGCGCAACAACAATGTGCGCCTAATTACCGAGCAGCTGCGCGCCGCCAATGACCGGTTTGAGGTTGGTGAAGTGACCCGCACCGATGTGGCGCTGGCAGAGGCGCGGCTTGCCCAAGCACGTTCCAACCTCGTGTCGGCTGAGGGTGATTTCGCCATTGCGCGCGAAAGCTACAACATCTCGGTGGGCCGCTATCCGGGCAACCTGACCGCACCGCCAACACCGCCGCGCACCGCCTCGACATTGCCCGAGGCCAAAGCCATCGCTGTGCGCACGCATCCCGCGATCAAGCAAGCCCAACACGTCGTGCGCGCCAACGAGCTTGCCGCCGAGGCCGCCCAGCAGGCAATCATGCCGCGCCTGAACGGCAGTGCATCGGTCGGCCGCGACATCTTCAACCAGCAGAACACGACATCGCTGTCCATTACGCTCAGCGGTCCGATCTATTCGGGTGGGCAGATTAGCTCTGGCTATCGTCGCGCCGTCGCATCCACCGAAGCAAGCCGTGCCCAGCTGCGCCGCGCCGTGCAATCGGTCGAGCAGCAGGTCGCAAACGCATGGTTCGGGATCGAAGTCGCCCGGGCGCGGATCGAAGCCAGCGACCGCCAAATCCGCGCCTCCACCGTCGCATTTCGCGGTGTGCGCGAGGAAGCCACGCTTGGCGCGCGCACCACGCTGGACGTGCTAGACGCCGAACAAGACCTGCTCGATGCCCGCACCGCGCGTGTCAATGCCGAGGCCGAAGCGGTCCGTGCCGTCTATACGCTGCTATCGTCGATGGGCCTTCTGACGGTCGACCATCTTGGCCTTGGCATCCCGACCTACGACCCGGCAGCTTACTATAACGCCGTCAAAGATGCGCCTGCGACCTCCACCCGTGGGGCAGCTTTGGACCGCGTTCTGGGTCGCATCGGCAACAACTAGGCCGATCTGGGCGCTGCTGCGCGACTTCTTCGGTCCCGCGCCACTGCCCCAACTTGTTTGAGACTTGTCTAACGTCTACATTGAAAGCGTGTGATTTCACGAGGATTCGCCGCGTCCATGTCCAATGCCGCCAAAGATACGTCCGCCAATGACGACGTGCTCGCCTCCATACGTCGGTTGGTAGCCGAGGAATCGGCACGTGGGCAAACGGCACCTGCGCCAAGCGCGCCTGAGGCAACGCAATCCCAGCCTGACCCAACACCACAACCCGATACGCCCCCGCAAGGACGCGTGTTGCAGCGCCGTCGTGCGCCAGAAGGCAGTGTGATTGTAGACCGCCAGTCGATCAATCGCGCGGCACGGGCCAAGTTGCTGCTGACCGACGATTTCCGGGTCGAGGATCTTGAGCGCTGGACCGATGAGGGGCCCGAACTTGAGTTGCCGCCCGAGGCTGCGTTTGTCGACGAGCTGCCTGAGGTGGTTGATGAGCCGCGGACTGAACCCCGCATTCACGGACGCGGCGTCTATGACGACGAGGATCAGGCGCGGATTTCCAAGGATATCGAGAGCTTTCTGAACGGGCCTGAGGTGACGTCCGAAGTCGCGCCAGAAGCCGTGATCGAGGATGAAGCACCGATCGAAATACTGACAGCGCCAAAAGAAATGGCTTTTGAGGATATTCCAGACGCCGCATTCTCAGTCGCTCCAGATCGCGCGGCCCGCCGCCGGGAAGCGACCGAGCGCGCAATGGCTGAGACCTCACGGGCCTCGGCTGCGCGCCGTGCGCCGGTGGAAGAGGCTGAGGTTGAGGTTGAGGTTGAAGAGATTGAGGTGGCTGGGGCCGCACCTGTAGGGGGTGAAGCGGCGCCTGTGGCTGCGCCAGCACCTGCCGCGATAGTCGAAGACAAGCCCGCCTTGGCCAGCACTACGGTCGATCAGATCGAAGCCGCCGTGCAGGCAAGCCTTGCAGCGCTTGCCAAGACCGATGTGATGTCAGATGGCGGCGAGCCTGAGTTGCTACTGGACGAAGAGATGCTGCGAGAAATGGTGTCGGAAATCGTGCGGCGCGAGTTGCAAGGCTCGCTCGGCGAGCGGATCACGCGCAATGTGCGCAAGCTGGTGCGGCGCGAGATCTACCGCGCGCTGGAAACTCGCGATCTCGGCTAGGCCGCGTCACACCCTCTCGACAATAAAAAAACGCGCCCCGGAAGGCGCGTTTTTCGTATCTGCATTGGCAGGTCTGCGCTTATGCGGCTTCGGCCTGCTGGCTGCGGCGTTCGCTTTCTTCGCGCGACAGGGCCACGGATGTCCGCACACCTTGGCTGACGAAGGCCATTAGGCCGCTGACCACACGCTCGTTGGGGTCGATACCCGCGCAGGATAACACTTCGCGGCCATCGCGCGAGCGTGCCCAACGGGCGATCTGCTCGGGGCCATTTCCAAATTTCTTGTCATCTGCAATCGCGTCATCCAAAGCGGCCAGCACGACGGCGGCAAATAATTTGCGCGCGCGCTGTCCTTGCTCAAAGTTGAACGCCGATGCGTCTACGAATTCCGACATGGATCGTCCTTGCTTTATTGCTCTTGCGTTTCAGGCGTGACGCGCAATATGCCTGTTTCTCAGCGATTCGATATTGCGATCTCGGAATACCACCTATGCGCTGGGTGCATGGGTCGATCTTGCGGCACCACTAGGGGTTTGTCTTGCCCCGCTTGGTGCTACGCGATATAGGCGCTGGCAGCTTCAGATCAACCTTTTTGCCATGGTTTTGCCACATGCCTAAAATCAACGGAAATGAAATTCGTCCCAGCAATGTGCTGGAACATAATGGCGGTTTGTGGGCGGCTGTGAAGGTCGACCATGTCAAACCGGGTAAGGGGGGCGCGTTTGCCCAAGTGGAATTGCGCAACCTGCGCAACGGCTCCAAGCTGAACGAGCGCTTCCGCAGCGCTGACAAGGTGGAACGCGTTCGTCTAGAGCAGAAAGATCAACAATTCCTTTACGAGAATGACGGCATGCTGGTGTTCATGGACACCGAGACCTACGAGCAGATCGAACTTCCTGCCGCCCTGCTCGGCGACCGCCGCCCGTTCTTGCAAGATGGTATGACCATTGTTGTAGAGTTCCACGACGAAGAAGCGCTGAACGCGACCGTGCCGCAAAAGGTGGTCTGTACGATCGTCGAGACAGAGCCGGTGGTCAAAGGCCAGACGGCTGCCAACAGCTTCAAGCCCGCGATCCTCGACAACGGCGTCAAGGTCATGGTGCCGCCGTTTGTGGGCCAAGACGAGAAGATCGTCGTGAACACCGAGACGATGGAATATTCCGAGCGCGCTTGAATTTGAGTATTTAGCGCAAGAAAAAGTTAATCGGCGGGGGTCAGCGTGGCCTCCGCCGCTTTCATGTCAGGGCCGATGCGGTCAAAGCGCAGATAGGCCAGCGCGTAACCGTTCGCTTGGCTAAAGAGTGTCCCGGCTGGCTTGCCGCCCGACGTGATGTCAGTCCCAATCGGCGCGCTCCCATCGATCTGCACCCGCCGCAGCCCCTTTTTCAGAATTGTTTTAAGGTGCATCCGCGCGGTGACCTCTTGGCCGACATAGCAGCCTTTGCGAAAATCGACGCCGCTGAGGCGCTCGAAATCCATCTCTAGGATGTAGCTGTCGTTCGGGATCAACTCGATACCCGCCTCGGGGATGCCATGGGAGACGCGCAGTGCAACCCAGTCCACGTCTTGATCCGGGGACGCGCCATCGTAACAGCGCCAGCCCATAGCAGCGTCTCGCGGATCGGCCACCGCGGCTTCAGGGATATCGCCAAGCCCACGCGTCACGGTGATCTCTGTGGCCGCAATCGAGACATCTGCGCGCAGTTTATACATGCCTAGGCGCTGGATCAGACCTGCGGCGAGCGGCTCGGCCACATCCAGCAAGATGCCGTCGCCGTCGCCGACCAAGAAGAAATCCGCCAGATACTTGCCTTGCGGGGACAGAAACGCAGTGTAGACAGCGCCCGCTTTAAGTCGCGCCAGATCATTGCTGACCAGCCCTTGCAGGAAATCGATGCGGTCTGCGCCGGTGATCCGGTAGACAAGGCGCGCGGGGTCTAGGGGATTGGTCATCAAGGTCTCCCAATTGCTGGCTCTTGCACATATAGGGGTTGGACCCAGACACAACACCCCGCCTGTCATGCCCATTCTCGCGCCTCTTTCCATCATCATCCCGACCCTGAACGCTGCTGGTGCTTTGCCGGCGACGCTGGACGCCTTGTTGGAAGGGGTCTGGGAGGGATTGGTGCGCCAAGTGGTGATCAGCGATGGCGGGCCCGAGGACGAGACGTTTAGGATTGCCGAAGCGGCAGGAGCGGAGTGGGTTGTGGGCGCGCCCGGTCGCGGGGGCCAGATCGCGCGGGGGGTGGCGGTGACGCAGACGCCTTGGGTCATGATCCTGCACGCCGATACTGTGCTGGACGAGGGCTGGACCGAGGCGGTGAGTTCCGCGTTTGCCGCCCCGGATATGGCGCATCATTTCGAGTTGGCGTTTGACGCGCGCGGCGTGATGCCGGGGCTTGTTGCGGGCTGGGCCAATTGGCGCGCGCGCGTGCTCGGCTTGCCCTACGGCGATCAGGGCCTGCTGATCCACCGCGACTTGCTGGACGCGGTGGGCGGGGTGCCCGATTTGCCGTTGATGGAGGACGTGTCCTTGGCGCGCGCGCTGAAAGGGCGGCATCGCCAAATGAGGGTGCGAGCGGTGACTTCGGCGGCGAAATTCGAGCGGGACGGCTGGGTAAGGCGCGGGGCGCGTAATCTGATTTTGCTAGCGCGATACTTCGCAGGGGCCGATCCGGTGAAGTTGGCAAAGGCGTATCGGCGCTAGGTTGGCGGGCGGTTGGCATCTGGCGCCAAGCGTTACGAAGGGTTAACCTGCCTAACATTATTAGGGAAATGTCGGAATTAGACAAAATCTAGCGACAAGCCGCTGCGAAACATACCGCATGTTGCAAGAGCCCCAACAATCTTAGGGCATCAACCTTCGTCGCTGGCAAACTGCAAAGCGTGCAGTGCAGCATAGGCCCCGCCCCTGGCGATCAGATCCGCATGCGTGCCCTGCTCGATCACAACACCCCGGTCCATCACCACGATCTTATCTGCCGCGCGGATGGTCGAGAGCCTGTGTGCGATCACCAGCGTCGTGCGGCCTGCGGACAGGCGGTCGAGGGCAGTTTGAACCACGGCCTCAGACTCCGCATCCAGCGCGCTTGTGGCCTCGTCCAGCAGCAGCACTGGCGCGTCACGCAGCAAAGCTCGCGCAATCGCAACCCGCTGGCGCTGCCCGCCTGACAGGGCCGACCCGCGCGGGCCTGCCGCACTGTCCAAACCGCTTGGCAGCTTGGGCAGGAACTCGGCGACATGGGCATCTTTCAACGCAGCCTCAACCCGCGCCTCGTCCGGCGCGTCCATCCCTAGTAGAATATTGTCTCGCAGGGTCTCGTCGAACAAAAGCGCGTCTTGCGTCACCACGGAAAACTGCGCGCGTAGGTCTTTTAGCGCCAGCGTCTCGATGCGCGCACCACCCAACGTGATTGCGCCTGTGCTCGGGTCCACCAGCCGGGTCAGCGCGTTGAAAATCGTGCTCTTTCCAGCCCCGGATGCGCCGACCAAGGCCGTGGTCTGTCCCGGCTCGGCGGTGAAGGAGCACCCACGCAACACGGGCGCGTCATCATAGGCCAGATGCACGTCGTCGAACACGATGCGGTGGGTCGCTGGCACCGGGGCAGGGGCGGCGGGCGAGGTGATGCTGGGGTGTAAGTCGTAAAGCCCGTAGACCCGGTCCAGTGCCGCAGCCACAGCCTGCCAGAGGCCCGATATCATGCCGAGGCGGCGGAGAGGCTCGAACATTAGGGCCATTGCGGTGAAGAAAGACATGAACTCGCCCACGGTCTTCTCACCCGCGATGATCTCGCGCCCGCCGAAATAGAGCACCCCGAGAAAGCCAATCCCGGTCATCACGTCGATCAGGCCGGGGATGAGGGCCTTGCCCAAGGCCGCTTGAGTTTCCGTCTCGATCCGCGTTCCAAGCAGCGTGTCGTAGCGCTTGGATTGGTCGCGCTCCAGCCGGTTCAGCTTGATTTGGACGATGCCATGGAAAATCTCGTCGAGCCGCGTTGACATGGCAGCCGCAATCTCGCGCGCGGTGCGCACCCGGTCGCGGGTATAGCGCTGCGCAAGCGCCGAGGGCGCGATCAGCACCGGCACGCCCAGCAGCGCCACCAGCGTCCACATCGGATCGATCCAGATCGCCACGCCCAGCAAGGACAAAACGCCGATGACATCGCGGCCAAGCCCGGTGATGATCGCGGCCCCGGCCTCCTTCATCGTCATCACGTCGCCCTGCACACGCTCGATCAACTGGCCCGGAGGGTGAGTTTGGTGAAAGCGACCATCGAGGCTCATGACATGGGCCAGAACACCCGATTGTAACTGCCCAGCCCCGGTTTCAATCGCGCGGGTCAGCAGAACTTTTTGGCCGACACTGGCGATGCCGCGGATCACGAAAAGTCCAAGGATCGCGAGGCCAACCCACCACAATGCGCCCATATCGCCTGCAACGAACACTTGATCAAACATCGGGCGCAGCAGGTAGCTAAGAGCGCCCAGCATCCCGCCTTCAATAGCCATCAAGAACAGCGCCGAGAAGATCAGCGTTTTGCGCGGGCTAAGGGCGTCGCGCCACACACGGCGCGCCAGAACGCGCCCTGGAAGGCCGCCGTTCTGTATGGGGTCAGTCATGCCTTGCCGCGCTTGCGGGCAAAGCTGGCGGCAAGTTCGTCCGCGTCATATTCCGTGGCGATCCAGTCTTCCATTGAGATTGGGTCGCGGGCGTTGCGTGCAGAATAGACCTCGAACAGGTGATCACAGATCCCGGTCTTCGATTTCTTCAAATGCGCATAGCGGATCGACAGGTGCTTTTGCGCCTGCTCCGCCGTGTCGCCCATAATCACAACCCGGTAGAGAGCCGAGGCCAATCCAGCCCGGTCCGCCCCCGATTTGCAGTGCATGAGGAACGGTTTGTCGAGGGTCTTGAACGCCGCGATCAACTCCAGCAGTCGGTCACGTGCAATCGGTTTGCGCGCCTCCAGCGGGATCGTCGCCATGGTCATGCCGTTGACGCGGGTGGCTTCCTCGGCAAACAAATAGTGCGAATGCGGGCTGACGCCGCGCAGGTTCAGGATCGTCTTGATGCCTTGCTTTGCGAGCGCCGCATATCGCTCTGGATCGGGCTGGTTTGACCGAAATACTCCCGGAGCAACCTCGTCGAAATTCGTCCAGAGCTTGCGCAGAAACGCATGGTCGAAAATCTGAAAATCCCAGTTGGCGCGGCGGCGCATCTCGGGCGTGGAAATATCATCGCCAAAAGAGGACCGCAGCGCCACTTCCCATTGCTTCAACTTGCGTTCGACTAAGGTTTTCATCTTGCAAAACGCTCCGGTGGGCAACTGGCGCGTCCTAGCGCGAAACCGCAGGGCGAAGCAAGCTGGCCCCGCATTGACGAGGGGCAAGGGGGCGACTACCTCGGGTCCAACCCCTTGCCTGTCGGAGACTACGCATGCCCCTCGCCCATGGTCGCCCCTACCTCGCCATTCCTGGCCCCTCTGTCGCCCCTGACCGGGTGTTGCAAGCAATGCACCGTCCGTCGCCAAATATCTATGCGGGCGAGTTGCCGGATCTGACGGCCTCGCTAGTCCCGGACCTGAAGGCCGTGGCGAAAACCAATGGGCATGTGGCGATGTATATCGGCAATGGGCACGCGGCATGGGAAGCCTCGTTGGCTAATGTTCTGGCACCGGGTGATTTGGCGCTGGCGTTGCCTACGGGGCGCTTCGGCCATGGCTGGGCCGAGATGGCGCGCCGGATCGGGATCGAGGTGGATGTGATTGATTTTGGCAATCACGCAGATGTGGACTTGGACCGGGTGGAGGCCGCTTTGCGCGCCGATACTGAGGGTCGCATCAAAGCGGTCCTTGCGGTGCAGGTTGATACCTCCACTTCCGTCAAGAACGACATCGCGGGGTTGCGCCAGGTGCTCGATGCGGTGGGCCATGACGCGCTGCTGATGGTCGATTCCATTGCTTGTCTGGGCGTGGACGAGATGCAGATGGATGCATGGGGGGTCGATATTTGCGTCACGGGAAGCCAGAAGGGGCTAATGACCCCACCCGGCATGGCGTTTGTGTTTTTCAACGACAAAGCCGCGCAAGTTCGCGCCAAGATGGAGCGCGTCTCAAGCTATTGGGACTGGACCCCGCGCGCGCACCCTGAAGAGTTCTTCCAGTATTTCTTCGGCACCGCCCCCACGCACCACATCTACGGTCTGCGCGAGGCGCTGAATATGCTGGTCCATGAGGAGGGGGTGGAAGCCGCATGGACGCGCCACGCTGTGCTTGCACGTGCCGTTTGGGCCGCGTTCGATGTGTGGGCGCACCCGCAAGGCTTGGCGCTGAACATCAAAGACCCAGCCAAACGCAGCAATGCCGTGACCTCGGCCAGCGCCCCCGCCCCGAAAGCGACGGAATTGCGCGAATTTATGGAACGCGAGATTGGCGTGACCCTTGGCATCGGAATTGGCATGGCGGCAGGGGCACATGATCCAGCATGGCACGGCTATTTTCGCATCGGCCATATGGGCCACGTGAACCCGCATATGCTGCTGGGGGTGCTCGGCGGGATGGAGGCTGGCTTGCAAGCGCTGGCCATTCCGCACCAGCCCGGCGGTGTGTCGGCGGCGGCAAGTGTGATCGCCGAGGCGACCGCTTAGCGTATCCTAGAACGGCGGATGTTGTTCAGGCCGCGTGCGGCCAGCCAACCTATGACCAACGCGGGCAGGAACCCTGCGAGCACCGCGAAGGTTGTCAGGGCCATGAACAGGATCACCCATGCGCAGACAAGGAACGCGTCGGTGTAATCTTCCACCTGGCCGATATTCCTGTAGTCGTAGTCGCGCATGGGGCCGCTCTCCGCCTGTCTGCGCCAAAACGTAACGCATCTGCGCGAAACGTCACCTTACTTTTGCGCGAGCCTCGCTTAGGGCGTCTGGGAGGGCTGTGGCAAACGCCTCTAAATCCTTTGTCGCACCGCAGGACACGCGGATGCAGCGATCTTGTGGGGCCACGAACGGCATGCGCACGAAAATGCCCCGCGCGATGAGTGAGGCGACCAGCGCTCGGGCGAAATCACCGCTCGCACCTGCATCCATCGCCACGAAATTCGTCGCACTCGGGATCGGGATCAGGCCGTTGTCGAGCCCGATTTGAGCGATGCGGTCGCGCGCCTCGGCGATGTTTGCCAGCGTGTCGGTCAGGTAGTCTTGGTCGGCCAACGCGGCCAGCGCGCCCGCTTGGCTGATGCGGCTCATCCCGAAATGGTTGCGGACCTTGTTGAAGGCGGTTGCCAGCTCCGGCGCGCAGATCGCGTAGCCGACGCGCGCGCCTGCCATACCGTAGGCCTTGGAGAAGGTGCGCATGCGGATGACGTTTGTGGCGGCGGTGTCGAGCGCGGGGGCAGTGCCCTCGGGCGCGGTGTCGACATAAGCCTCGTCGAGCACCATCAGCGTGCCCTCGGGCAGTGCGTCGATCATGGCCTGGACGGTGTCCGCGTTGTGCCACGTGCCCATCGGATTGTCGGGGTTGCAGAAATAGATCAGCTTCGCATCGACTTCGTGGGCCTTGGCGATCAGCGCCATGGGGTCTTCAGCGTCGTCGCGGAACGGCACTTTGTGCAGCACTCCGCCATAGCCCGCCACATGATAATTGAAGGTCGGGTAGGCCCCGTCCGAGGTCACGACCGCGTCGCCCTCAGCCACGGTCAGGCGCACCAGCGATTCCAGCAAACCGTCGATCCCGGCACCCACGACAAGATTGTCAAAGCCGATGCCATAATGTGCCGCCAGCGCGGTTTTCAAATCAAAGCTTTCCGGGTCGCCATACATCCACGTCTCGGAGGCGGCCTGTTGCATGGCGGCAATCGCGCGGGGCGAGGGGCCAAAGACGCTCTCGTTTGCGCCAAGCCGCGCGGTGAACGGCGCACCCCTGCTGCGCTCCTGCGCCTCGGGGCCGACAAAGGGCACGAGGGCAGGCAGGGTTTGGGCGAGCGGTGTGAAACGGGGGGCTTTGTCGGTCATGAGGGGTGCCTCCGGCGGGGATATTTAAGAAAGCAAAGAGCGGTTAACCAATCTCGGCCAGACGAGCGAGGGCGGCTTTGAGTTTTGCCTCTTCGGCCTCTTTCTGGGCCAATAATTCTCGGTTCTCGGCCACCACCTCATCGGGTGCGCTGGCGACGAATTTGGGGTTGTTCAGCCGCCCGCGCAGACCACCGAGGTCTTTGGCGAGTTTGCCCATGGCTTTCTCCAGCCGCGCCTTTTCCTCGTCCACGTCAATCAGATCGGCCAGTGGCAGGCAGAAGGTAGCACCTTCAACGGCGATGGTGACGCTACCTTTGGGCAGGGTGTCCACGGGTGTCAGGCTCTCGATCCTTGCGAGGCGCTTGATCATCGTGACGTTGTTGTCCCACGCGGTTTGGGCCGTCTCGTTCAGCTCAAGACATTGCATATGGACCTTGAGGCCCACCGGCACGTGCATTTCGCCGCGCGCGGAACGGACGTTTTCGATCAGGGAAATCACCCAGTTCATCTCGCGGCTTGCGGCCTCGTCGGTCAGATCGGCGGCTGCGTAGTCGGGCCAGTCGCCGTGGACAAGCATCTTGGCGCGCGGCGCGAGGGTGCCCCAAAGCTCTTCAGTGATGAAGGGCATGAAGGGATGCGCCATCAGCAGGCATTGGTCGAGCACCCATGCCATGGTCTGGCGCGTCTCTGCCTTTTGGGCTTCCGTGCCGTCGAGCAGCAGGGGCTTGGACAGCTCTACATACCAGTCGCAGACGGTGCCCCAAACGAAGCTGTAGAGCGCGCTGGCCGCGTCGTTGAAGCGGTAGGCGTGCAGGGCCTCGTCGATGGCCTCGCGCGTCTTCGCGGTCTCGCCGATGATCCAGCGGTTGACCGTTTCCGAGCAGGCGTCGGGCCGGGTCGTCTCGCCCTCATAGGCCCCGTTCATTTCGGCAAAGCGGCAGGCGTTCCACAGCTTGGTGCCGAAGTTCCGATAGCCCGCGATGCGGTCTTTGCTCAGTTTCAGCACACCGCCGATGGAGGCCATGGAGGCGTTGGTGAAGCGCAAAGCATCGGCCCCGTATTCATCCACGATATCAAGCGGATCAATGACGTTGCCGGTGGTCTTGGACATCTTCTTGCCCTTCTCGTCACGCACGAGCTGGTGCAGATAGACCGTGTGGAACGGGATGGAATCCACGACCGCCAACTGCATCATCATCATGCGCGCGACCCAGAAGAACAGGATGTCTTGGCCGGTGATCAGGACATCTGTAGGGAAGTAGGTTTTGAACTCTTCGGTCTGCTCGGGCCAGCCAAGCGTGCCAATGGGCCAAAGGCCGGAGGAGAACCAGGTGTCGAGGACGTCTTCGTCTCGATAGACCGCGACACTGTCACCGTCGTAGTGTTCGGGCTCGAGAACGTAATCGGTGAAGTCCAGATTGGGAGTCTGAACTTGAATAAATGTCGTGTTGTTCAGCCAATCGACGGTTGCGTCAGCTCTTGAACTCGCAATTGCGGGCTTCCCGAAGCGCCGCTCGAATTCTCTAAGTGCTTCGGTTTCGCTAGCAGCGCAAACTCTTTGCCCAAGTGGCCCATACCAAACCGGTATCTGATGCCCCCACCATAGCTGGCGTGAAATGCACCACGGCTCGATATTCTCCAGCCAGTGGTAATAAACCTTCTCGCCGCTCTCGGGCATGATCTTGACCTCGCCGGAGCGCACAGCCTCCAGCGCAGGCCCGACGATCTTCTCGGCGTCCACGAACCATTGGTCGGTGAGCATCGGCTCGATCACGACTTTCGAGCGGTCCCCGAAGGGCTGCATGATCGGTTTGGATTCCACGAAGGGGATGAGGGCGGGGGCAGTTTCCACGTCATCCCCGACAGCACCGTCATCCCCGGCTTGATCGGGGATCTCTGTGTTGAGAGGTCCTCGGGTCGAGCCCGAGGATGACGCAATGCGCGGATCGTCGGGCTGCACCATAACCGCGAGACCCTCGGCGGTGATCGCTTCGACAACCTTCGCACGCGCCTCAAACCGGTCCATCCCGCGATACTCATCCGGGACCAGATTGATCGCGTCGATCTCGTTGACGGTAAACTCCGCACCCTCGGCATAGGCCTGCGCCTTGGCGGCCTCCTCAGCATAGGGCGCACCATCGGCGCGCAAAGCCGCACGGGTATCCATCAGGCGGTAGCACGGGATATTGCCGCGCTTGGCGACCCCGTAGTCGTTGAAATCATGCGCCCCGGTGATCTTCACAGCGCCCGAGCCGAACGCCATATCGGGGTAGTCGTCGGTGATGATCGGGATAAGGCGGCGGTGTTCTTTGGGGCCGACGGGGATCTCGCAGAGGGTGCCAACCAACGCGGCATAGCGCTCGTCACGGGGGTTCACCGCAACTGCGCCGTCCCCGAGCATTGTCTCAGGCCGGGTGGTGGCGATGGCGATGTAGTCGCGCTGTTCTTCCAGCGTGACATTCCCGTCTTCGTCCTTCTCGACGTAAGTATAGGTCGCCCCGCCTGCGAGCGGGTATTTGAAATGCCACATATGTCCGGGGGTCTCGATATTCTCGACCTCCAGATCGCTGATCGCGGTCTCGAAATGCGGATCCCAGTTGGTCAGGCGCTTGCCGCGATAGATGAAGCCCTTCTCGTACATCTCGACGAAGACCTTGATGACGGCATCGTGGAAATTGGGCGAATTCTCGTGGCCCGTGCGCGGATCGCCGGGGGCACCTGCCATGGTGAACGCGTTGCGGTCCCAGTCGCACGAGCACCCGAGGCGCTTGAGTTGCTCGACAATCGTGCCGCCATATTCGCCCTTCCACTCCCAGACCTTCGCCAGAAAGTCCTCGCGTCCCAGATCGCGGCGCCCCGGAAGCCCTTGGGCGGCCAGCATCTTTTCGACCTGTAGCTGCGTCGCGATGCCCGCGTGGTCCTGCCCCGGCTGCCAGAGCGTCTTGAACCCGCGCATCCGGTGCCAGCGGATCAGGATGTCTTGCAGGGTGTTGTTGAAGGCGTGGCCCACATGCAGCGCGCCGGTCACATTCGGGGGCGGGATCATGATCGAGAAGCTCTCGTCGCGGCTGGCATTGGCACCTGCTGCGAAGGCTTTCTCGGCCTGCCATTTGGCAGTGATACGGGCTTCGGCCTCGGGGGCGTTGAATTTCTTGTCCATCGGCATGGGGGTCGGCTTTCCGGGATGTGCTGTGCGTTTGGGCGCAGAGATAGCCGAGCGCGGGGGGGAGGGGAAGGGGAGGTTGTTTAGCTGGGCTGTGCGCTCTAATTTTGGAGTAGACTTGCTCGACCACCCTGAAATTGTGAGCACTGATGGAGGAATATCGCCTTGAAAGAACCACTTAGTATCGGAGAAATGAGAAGGAGAGCTCCGCTGCACTACTGGGCTAAGGCAGATAATGCGCGCTTCTCGGCTGCACTGTTGGCTAAGGCCAGTCCAGAAGTCCGCTCAAGAACTGCAAGTGCAATTCACTACGGTTCCAGCACGGGAATAGCGGCCCAAGAAGCTTTCTTACGAGAAGCTGCCAACTCACTGGAGTTGATTTTGAAAGCAGTGATCGCTCAAATGGCAGAGAATGCTCGCTGTAGAGGAGAGGAGACGCACCCTGTTCCTGCCACGCATAACGTCGTTCAACTTTGGAGAATGGCAGGTCTCAAGAAACTGAAGCGATATGACATGTACCGCCTCGTTAGAACCAAGCACATCCTTGCATGGTCAGGGCGGTATGGGGCGCCCAAGAACGACTCGGACTACGACAAAGAGCATACAGAAATACTTCCATACTTGCTTAAGGCGCAAGCTGGTTCTCTCGGAGCAACTAAGGTCGAGGTCATATCGTTTGAAGACTTCGATAGTTTATACTCCAGAGCTTTTGAGCGATTTAGTATTTTACAGGGCGAGTTTGGCATACCATGAGGCATGGCCCGCTTGCCTAACGTCATCTGACCATCCAGGGATTCCTTGCCGCTTCCCCCAACCGCTCCCGAAATGGTGCGCGCAAGAGAGGACGCTCGGGGTTTCGCGCGCCCTCGGTTTGCCCCTAGGATCGCGCCATGACCACGCCTCCTCGCACCCATGTTGTCATCCTTGATGGCACTTTGTCCACGCTGGCCCCCGGCGAGAAGACGAACGCCGGGATCCTTTTCGCGTTGCTGCGTAAACGCGCAGACCCCAATGTGCTGGTGCATTACGCACCGGGCATTCAGTGGCGCGGCTGGCGTAAATTGCGCAATGTCGCCGCTGGCACGGGTATCAACCGCCAGATCAAACGCGCCTACCGCATGCTGGCGCGTGACTGGCAGCCCGGCGACAAAGTGTTCCTGTTTGGCTACTCGCGCGGGGCTTACGGCGTGCGCAGTTTGGCGGGTGTGATCGATTTGCACGGGCTCATGCGGCCTGAGCATGCGAGCAAGACCAATGTATCGCGCCTCTACCGCTATTACTGCGAGGGGCGCGATGCGCGCTTTGCTGCGAAATTTTCCAAGCGGTATTGCTGGCCGAAGGGCGAGGTGCAGGTCGAGATGATTGGCGTCTGGGACACTGTCAAAGCGCTGGGTCTACGTGCGCCACTGGTCTGGCGCTGGTTGCCGAGCGCGACCGAGTTTCACAGCGATGAACTGAGCCAGATCGTGGGTGCTGGCTATCACGCGCTGGCCCATGACGAGAGGCGCGTGGCATTCGCGCCCGTGCTGTGGCGCTGTCCCGAGGGCTTTCAAGGCCGGGCAGAACAGGTCTGGTTTCCGGGCACGCACCCGGATGTGGGCGGGCAGGTGGCGATGCGACCTGCCGCGCGCGGGCTCTCCAACATTGCGCTTGTTTGGATGCTTGAGAAGGCCGAAGCGCACGGGCTTGGCCTGCCGGACGGGTGGGCAGAAGATTATCCAACTGAGGCGCTCGCCCCCAGTATGGGGATGAATTTCGGGTTCGGGTGGCTGTTTAGGAACCGCCGCAGACGCGCTGTCGGGCACGACCCGTCCGAGAGTGTGCATCCAAGCGTTGCTACACGCGCGGCGCAGACGCAGCTTCGGTTTAGGCGGTTGCGAGCGCTGCGATTTGGCGGAGGGGGCTAAGCGACCTCCGCCAACTCCACCCGGCTGCTCACCCCGAGGGCTGCACAGACATCGCGCGTCAGCTCTGGCGAGTTGAGCGTATAGAAGTGCAGATCTTCGACGCCGCCTTCCAGCAGCTCGGTGCACAGCTCGGTGCACAAAGCCGTCGATAGCAGATCGCTGCGCCCATCGCGGTCGGCCTTGGCGAACGCGTCCTCAAGCCATGTGGGCACAACCGTGCCGCAACGCTGCGCAAAGCTGCGGGTCTTGGTGAAGTTCTCGATCGGCAGGATGCCGGGAATGATCGGCGCGGTGATGCCCGCCTTCACGCACAGATCGCGGAACCGAAAGTAGGTGTCGGCCTCGAAGAAAAACTGCGTGATTGCGGCGGCCGCGCCCGCATCGATTTTGCGCTTGAGGTAGTCCACATCGGCCACAGCGCTGGGCGCCTCAGGGTGGCGGTCAGGATAGGCTCCAACGCGCAGGGTAAATTTGCCAGTTTTGGCAAGCGCCTCGATCAACTCGACCGAGCTTTGGAAGCCGTCCGCATTCGGCGTGAAACCGTCCGCGCCCGCAGGCGGGTCGCCGCGCAGGGCCACGATGTCGGTCACGCCAGCGGCAGCATAGGTATCAGCAATCTCAAGCGTCTCGGTCCGTGTCGCGTCTACGCATGTCAGGTGGGCCGCCACACGTAGGCCAAATTGCTTGCCAATCGCGGTCACCGCCTCATGGGTCAGCTTGCGGGTCGTGCCGCCCGCGCCGTAGGTGACGGAGACGAACTCAGGGCTGAGCGGGGCCAAGGTTTGAACGGTGTCCCATAGCTTGAATGAGGCCGGAAGCGACTTGGGAGGGAAAAACTCGAACGAGATGCGTGGGGCAGCGGTCATGGCGGAATCAGTCCTTTATGTGTCGCATTGGCTTATTGCAGCTTCCCGGCTATGAGGCAAATTCAAGTGTTTCACATTGTATATGAGCCTCATTCATGAAGATGCATCTGGAATTCCGCCACCTGCGTACGATCAAAGCGATCCACGACACGGGGGGCTTGGGCAAAGCGGCTGGCACGCTGAACATCACGCAAAGCGCTTTGAGCCATCAAATCAAAGGGTTGGAGGATCAGGCCGGGGTGGAATTGTTTGTGCGCCGCTCGAAACCCTTGAAGCTGTCGGCGGCTGGTAAGCGCTTGTTGCGGCTGGCCGAGCAGATCTTGCCGCAAATCGCAGCGCTTGAGGAGGAGTTCAACGGCTTGCGCGCGGGCAAAACCGGACGGCTGCACATCGCCATCGAATGCCACGCCTGCTTTGAGTGGCTGTTCCCGGTGTTGGAGGCGTTTCGCCACAACTGGGGCGATGTGGACGTCGATATCCGGCCCGGTTTGTCGTTCGAAGCACTCCCCGCCTTGGGCCGCGAGGAGGTGGATTTGGTCGTGTCTTCCGATCCCGAAGACATCCCCGGCGTCGTGTTCATACCATTGTTTGATTACGAGCCTGTGTTCTTGGCTGCGGCCAACAACCCCTTGGCACAGAAGAAATTTATCGAAGCCGAAGACTTCAAGGACCAGACCTTGCTGACCTATCCCGTGGACCGCTCGCGTCTGGATGTGTTCACCGAGTTGTTGTCGCCTGCACGGGTGGAGCCGCGGTCGATCCGGCAGGTGGAGTTAACAGCGGTGATCTTGATGCTGGTCGCGGCCAATCGCGGTGTCGCGGTGCTGCCCGATTGGGTGCTGCGCGAGGTGCGGTCCAACGCAGATTACGTGACGCGGCCTTTGACGGCGCAGGGCAAGACCAAGCGGTTATATGCGGCGGTGCGCGAGGATGATGCGGATAAGCCGTTTATGGCGCATGTGCTGAAGTTGATGCGCACGGAGCCCGTGAAGCTACAACGGCGCGACGGCTGATCGGGGCTGTTCTTGGTCGGATACCGCAAAGAAGGGGGCCCGCCTCGGGGTGTCACTCCAAAGAGCTGCGCTTTGCAGCTGGATTTAGTCAAAGGGCCAAATCCCCACGTGGAGATTTACAAATTCTCACGAGGGAAATTGGACTTGCCCTGAAGGATGGAGCATCCCTTCAATACCGCGCGGTGAGCCTTGCCCTAGACATCTCCCCTAGACTTGTCTGGCCACAGGCGCTATCCGGCGGCGCTCCAGCACAGAAAGAAGTCCCATGGCCCAAGGCAGCGCAAATCTGAACATCATGGTCAAAGCCGCGCGCGCCGCAGGGCGCAGTCTCGTGAAGGAATTTGGTGGGGTACATTCTTCGTCTACCATTTGCGACTAGCTTGGCGGACTTACCCCCAGCAATTTGGAAACCAGCGCCGCTTGATTTCTCGCTCTCGTCTTGTCGAAAATCCGAGAAAGATGGGTCTTGGCGGTACTAAGAGCGATGCCGAGCCTTTCTGCAACTTGGTGCAAGCTACATCCTTCTAGAACCAACCCGGCAACGCGCATCTGCGCTGGTGAAAGCTGATAGATCTCAGCCGCTTCTGTAAGTCGTGCGCGCTCGTTGTTTTCGTCTCGAAATGTGACCAACAGATTGCCGTTATACGCCGACACCCAGACAATGTGCTGACCGTCCGCCGCGCCACCAGTCAGGATGACCGGGTCCGCAATTCGACCGCGTGGCTGCTGAAGCGATGGCCTACGGTCCATTACGGTTAAATTTGAGACCTCGCGAGCGGCCTCACGAAGCCTTTTGTCGTCTGTACCGTACCGGCCACGCAGATAAGCCGCGCTTTTCGTCAGTGCCGGATGCACCGCCAGCTCGCTGCGTGCGGCATCGTTCATCCATTCGATGCGGCAATCCTCATCAATGCGAACCACCGGATAATCAAAATACTCGAGGCCAGTATCGGCATGCGCCACCATGGAAATTTTCCATTGCCCGTGTTGTTTTTCAAACACCCTGATCTCGTGGCTGAGGCCAACGCTCACCAACGGGTCTTCGGATTTGTCGGCATACTGATCGAAAGATGCCCACGCCATATCTGCAGAAACTCGGATAGAGAAATTCGACCGCCGAATGGCTTGCGCGGCATCTGGATTTGGCGACGGGAATTTCTGGAAGATGTGCCTGATTGCGTCACTGCCCGTCGCCCAGCCTTCTTGGTAGTCCATGACGCCGCCCGTCAGCGCTGCCAGACGTCGAACACCGGCATCGTGAACCCAACATGCAGCCCAGGCATCAAATTCGCGGCAAAGAAACAAGGTCGTCTCGCGCTCGATCAATTCCAGAATGGCTTGTTCGTCATCGGACATTTCGGTCTTCTTTTCGTCAGGGCCTCTATGTGGTACAGCTAGGGCGCGCCTCTAGGTGTATCGTATCCGTCGCAGAATAGCGCGAGGTGCGGCACTTGCTGCTTGGGTTAGGGCTTTGTTCAATCTTGTAAAGAAGCCTTGAAGCTTCGCGTATCCTTCAAAGCCAAGCCGGTCATAGAACGCGTCTTCGCTCTCGGTCCGTGGATCTTTGTTGATCATCTGCGATGCAATTACTTGCGAATAGTCCATGTCGTTTCCCTTCAAATGCACGGGGTTTGGATATGTGTGCTTTGAAGATGATAGCGGCGGGCGAACGCGTCCCTTGTCAGCCGTTTGGGTGACGTAGTGCGGAGAAGTTGGCCTTGTTCTCGCAAGATCGAGCGGCTGAAGCGCTCCCATCTACCAGCCCCCCCTAGACACCCCCCTGCCCACGGGCTATGCGGCAGCGCTTACTACTCGGAGTTTGAGACATGGCCCAAGGCAGCGCAAATCTGAACATCATGGTCAAAGCCGCGCGCGCCGCAGGGCGCAGCTTGGTCAAGGACTTCCGCGAGGTGGAAAATCTGCAAGCCTCGATGAAGGGCGCGGGGGATTTCGTCTCGAAGGCTGACTTTGCCGCCCAAGCGATCATCAAGGAAGAATTGATGAGTGCGCGCACGACCTATGGCTGGCTGGCCGAGGAAGAGAAGGGCGAGATCGCAGGGTCTGACCCGACCCGCCGCTGGATCGTGGATCCGCTTGATGGCACCACGAACTTCCTGCACGGCATGCCCCATTGGGCGGTGTCTATCGCACTGGAACATAAGGGTGAAATCGTTGCGGGCGTGGTATATGACCCGGCCAAGGACGAGATGTTCTATGCCGAAAAGGGCTCAGGCGCGTGGCTGAACGAGAGCCGCTTGCGCGTCTCGGCCCGCAACCGGATGATCGAGAGTGTCTTTGCCACGGGCCTTCCCTTCGCGGGCGGCAAATACCTGCCAGCCGTGCTGCAAGACCTCGGACAATTGCTGCCAACATGCGCTGGGGTGCGCAGGTGGGGGGCGGCCTCGCTGGACCTCGCCTATGTCGCGGCCGGGCGGTATGACGGCTATTGGGAGCGCGGCCTGAAGCCTTGGGACATCGCAGCAGGCATCGTGATCGTGCGCGAAGCAGGCGGTCTGGTCGAGGCGATCCGCCCTGATGGACAGAATATCGTTGAAGACGGCCATTTGATCGCAGCAAATGCTGCCGTTTTCGGCAGCTTTGCAAAAATTATCCGCGAACGCTAAAGTTTTTCCGCATTTCTGCCCGATTTATAGGGCAGTTTTCCTCCAAAGCGGCGTCAGCCCGTATTTGAGGATGAGTAGATGCGTAATTTTTGGAATGACGAAAGTGGCGCGGTCACTGTCGATCAGGTCGGCCTTATGGGCGCGACCGTTGGCCTTGGCCTCGCGGTGATCGGGATCGCCTCTGGTGGCCTCGAAGACCTGTCCAACGATATCACAGATATGCTGTCTGGCATCGAGATCAGCGACACGTTCCGCACGGTCGTAGAGGATGTGTGCATCTCCGAAGGCGTGGGCACGGGTCCGGCTGGCGGCGGTGAGACGGGCGAGACCTATCAAGGCAATCCGGTCACAGGACTGCTGATCTATCAGGCCAGCGATTTCGTCGGCGGCTTGCCTGCCGAGATCAACTGGGAAGCCGGGGGCAGCAGCCCGCATGAGATTACCGTGTCGCCCAATGCGCGCCCGGTTCTGATGCGCCTGACCGATGATGATGGTTTTCTGCACGAAAACGATGACAGCCAGCGTCTTGCGGCGGACATCACTCTGGACGGCCAGACCTATGAAGCGGGCTATGAGATCAGTGCCGCCTACACGATTTCCGATAGCGCATCCGGGCTTATGGCCTCAGGTCTGCATTTTGGTCCCGAATGGGACGGCCAGATGCAGGGACCAGTATTTGCCACCGCTGCGTCGCGTCCGCTCGAGCCTGGCAAGAGCTATGCGTTTGACCAAAACACCACCTCGCACCAGAACGAAAAGCCTTACGGCGACTTCTTGGGATGTGGGTGAAGTTATGATTTTGATCCCCACTAAAGCCGCCCTGCGCCGATTCCAGCACACCGAAGACGGAGCCGTTACCGTCGATCACGTCGTACTGACCGGGGCCTTAGTGGGCCTTGGGATTGCGACCCTGATGGTCGTGTCCGACGGAATCGAAAACCTGTCGCTTGATATACGAGACGAGCTGTCGGGCATGGACATCAGCGCCTCCTTTCGGTCGCTGGTCGAACAGGCCTGCATCGCCTCGGGGGCAGGCACCGGGCCTGCTGCGGCTGGGCCGACCGGCCAGACATTTGACGGGATGCCAGTCAATGCGCTTTTGATCTATCAGTCCGATGACTTTGTTGGCGGATTGCCGATTGAGTCTGGTGCACGTGCCGCCAGTGGGGGCGCTCAAACGCTTGAACTGCGCGCAGATGCCAAGCCCGTTGTGCTGTTTTTGGCCGACAATGATGGCAATCTGGACGAGGTTGATACCACCCAAGTTGTTGCCGAAGATGTCAGCCTGAACGGCACGGTGTATGGGCAAGGCTTCGATGTCAGTTCGGCCTATACGCTAAGCGATCCGAACTCAGGCCTGACACTATCGTCCTTGCATTTCGGCGATCCGTTCACGGGCAGTTGGCAAGGCCCTGTCATGGCGACGACGGCGTCCAATCCGTTAGAGCCGGGCGAGAGTTATACGTTTGAAGACAATGTCACGACCCATGGCAATGTCCGACCCTATAGCGATTATCTAGGCTGCGGTTAACGTTTGCGCCCCGTCTTCGGGACCGAGGATTTGACGAGGCGGTATTGCGCTTCAGGGTGATCTGGATGGCCATGGGTGCGTGCCCAAAACCGGGTGCCGCCTTGGCGCGTCCAGATCGGCAGCACCAGAAGCAGCCCGACAATAAACCCGCCGGCATGTGCCCAATAGGCGACGCCGCCGCCGGTCGCGCCCAGATTGATGACGCCGTTGAACAGCTGCATCCCGAACCACAATCCCAACATGACCCACGCGGGCACTGTGAAGACGCGGAAATAGACCACGAGGATCATCAAGATGTCGACTTTCGCACGCGGAAACAGCAGCAAGTAGCCCCCGAGCACGGCTGCAATCGCGCCCGATGCGCCGATCACGGGCACGGGGCTGAGCGAGCCGGTGACGTATTGCAGGAACGAAGCGCCAATCCCGCCCAGCAGGTAGAAGCCGAGGAACTTGGAATGGCCCATCTGATCTTCCAGATTGTCTCCGAAAATCCACAGAAATAGCATATTGCCGATCAAATGCATGATGCCGCCATGCAGGAACATGGACGTGATAAGCGCGTGATAGCCTTGGCCTGACGACAGCTGCGCAGGCACCAAACCCCATGTCAGAAAGAAGTTGCTGAGCGCACGCGGTTCAGAGAAAAGCCCATAATACCCAATGAATATCAGGATGTTGGCAGCAAGCAGCGCGTAGGTGACATAGGGCACCCTGCGGGACGGATTATGATCACGGATCGGAAAAAACATGTCGCTAGCAGTGGCGATTGTAGCGCCTTCGGTCAAGCCATGGCTTGCTTTGTGCGGCCAGCCACGCATGTTGGTGGTCATGAAACGCCTCGCCCCCCTCGCCCTCGCCCTATCTGTGCTCGCGCCTGCCGTGTTCGCTCAGACCTGCCCAGATGCGCCTGATCACAGTGCCGCCGCCTATCAGGCGATTGAACAGCTCAAAGCCGCGCCGAGCGAGCGCGACGCGCGGGTGTTTAACGCGATGCTGTGGGAGATGTGGCTGGATGCGCCGGACGGACGCGCGCAGAATATGCTGAAGGAAGGCATGGCGCGGCGCCAGACCTTCGATCTTGCGGGTGCTGTCGTAGTGTTCTCGGACCTGATCGCGTATTGCCCCGACTATGCAGAGGGCTGGAATCAACGCGCCTTCGCCTATTATTTGCAGACTGACTTTGAGCGCGCTTTGGCCGATCTGGACGAGGCTTTGGCGCGAAACCCCGAACATATCGCGGCACTTTCGGGCAAGGCCCTGACCTTGATGGGCTTGGGGCGGCCTGAGATGGCGCAAGATGTGTTACGCGACGCGCTTGAGATGAACCCATGGTTGCCCGAGCGGGTCTATCTGGTGGACACATCGCCGCCGGGCGAAGACCTCTGAGCCTCTTTCCCTCCGGCCTGCGCTAACCTAAACTGAACTTTGCTGCGGGCGTGATGGAATGGTAGACATACCAGACTTAAAATCCTTGAGTCTGTGCAGTAAAAGGCATACGGAACAAGGCGTTGCGTAGACGATACGGTTTCTAGGCCCGATATAGGCCCGGAACTGAAATTGAAGAACAACGCCAGATGCGGGCGTGATGGAATGGTAGACATACCAGACTTAAAATCTGTTGGGCCGTGTGCCCGTGTGGGTTCGACTCCCACCGCCCGCACCAAAAATATATTTAAAACAGGGCGTTGATGTACGCATTTGTTCAGAAGGAGGGTTCGACATTTGGTCTCACAGCTACAGATGGTATCGACCGTCGACCTCTACTACATTTGTCAAATGGTGGACAGTGTAACGCGGGAACCCGGGGGATACCTGCGAAACGTAGAAGACATATTCGGCGACATGTCGTCATCCAGTCTTGTGCGAAAGTATCCTAAGTGGACCTGTTTCCATGTTTTTAGCGAAGAGCTGATCTCAAGCGTGTTTTTTGAAGACGCAGGCAGGTCCAACAACAGTCCGGGCAAATACTGGGTCGATCATCTGCTTCGATCGAACGGCTTTGACCGTTCAACGGTGCGCTCCTTGGAATTTGGCCAATGCGATGGATACGAGTATCTGGACGCCCTCCAGCAGGAAGACCTGATTGCTGAGTTGTGTGAGACCGTTTCGAAGCAGGTCTTTCACGTCTTGTTCTCAAATCGAGGGACGATGTCCGCCTTCGGGCATATGGTGGGAAACTACGTCCTGCATACGTCTCCTTCGTTCGTACCAGACGCATTTAACACCTCCGGTCACCTGTCCAGGGCTTTTATTCCGACGTGGGCAAAAAGCGCGGTGTTCTACAGGGACAAGGGTCGGTGCGTGCTCTGTCAGACGGACTTGACCAAGCTTTTCAGCCAGCAGTCGCAAATTCACTACGACCATATCATCCCCCTGGCTCTTGGAGGTATGAATTGCGTAACGAACCTCCAGTTAACTTGCTCCAAGTGCAACCTCGACAAGGGCGCGCGGTCGGCGGCTACGTCACGCGAATACGAGGCATGGTATGACTACTGATATGTCCAGACCAGACGGGGACGCCAAGCCTTTTACTGGTTGCGATATTCGTGGACAGAGTGCCGGCGAATTCGCTAGAAAAAGAAAAAGGCGTCGGAGTATTGAGCAGTCATGAGAAAGAGTAGGAAGGTTAAGCCCCTCGGGGAGGTCGTTGATCTTTTCTGCGGCGTCGGTGCCCTGAGCCACGGCCTAAAACAAGCCGGGTTCGAGATTAAGGCGGGCTACGACACCGACGCCCGGTGCAAGTTCGCCTTCGAGACCAACAACCGGGCGACCTTCCACGCGCGCGACGTCTCGAAGCTGACTGCGAAAGAGGTCAGCGCGCATTTTACGGGAAGCTTTCCGAAAATTCTTGCTGGTTGCGCCCCCTGCCAACCGTTTTCCACCTACAAACAACGGTATGATGAAGAACCGCAATGGGGATTGGTCGAAAAATTCGCAAAGTTGGCAGTCCAAGTCGCACCAGACTTCGTGACGATGGAGAACGTCCCAGCCCTTGAGCGTTACAGAGACGGCAAAGTCTTTCAACGGTTCGTTGATACCCTGAAGCGTGGTGGCTACTCTGTCGAGTGGACGATCGCGCGCTGTGAGGAATTCGGTGTTCCGCAGCGGCGTCGGCGGCTTGTCTTGATTGCTGCCAAGGATCGATCCGCTGTCCCTCTGAATGCAGGTAAAACGGCGGCGGTCTCGGTTATGGAGGCAATCGGCGGTCTCCCGAGGTTGGCGGCGGGTGAGGCCGACCCGAACGATCGTCTGCACGTAGCCTAGTTCCCTCTCTGACTTGAACTTGCGTAGGATTAGGGCTTCCAAGCCAGGAGGGACTTGGCGTGACTGGCCGAATGAACTCCGTGCCGCATGCCACAGGAGGCCGAGTGGCAAGACCTATTCTGGCGTCTATGCCCGAATGACCTGGGACAATCCCTCTCCAACCATGACGACGCAGTGCTACGGATACGGCAACGGTCGTTTTGGGCATCCAGATCAGGACAGGGCGATCTCACTTCGTGAGGCGGCCATACTGCAATCTTTCCCGCCTAATTACCGATTCCTTCCTGAAAAAGAGGCCCCCACAATGAAAGAGGTTGGGCGCTGGATTGGGAACGCCGTGCCGGTTAAGCTCGGAGAAGCAATCGGCAAACAGATTGCGCAGCTTTATTATGGAGACGATTTTATTGCCAAATAATGATGACTTTCGTTTTGAAACTTCCCTGAGCGTTCTTAATCACCTTGGCCGCAATCTGTACCGCAATTTCATTACCGTACTGGGTGAAGCCATATCCAACTCTTGGGATGCTGAAGCCAAGAATGTCTGGATCATTATCGACAAGGAGAATTCTTCGTTCATCATAAAGGATGACGGGGTTGGAATGGAGGCCGATGATTTCCAGGGGAAGTTTCTCAAGGTAGGCTATTCCAAGCGTAAGGATGGCACCTACAAGACCAAATCCGACCGACCGTACATCGGCGCCAAAGGTATCGGCAAGCTGGCGCTGCTGTCATGTGCGGATAAGGTCTCGGTCTTCACCAAGACCAACGAGACCGACTACGTTGGTGGCGTGATCGACAACAGCGGGCTTGATGCTGCTATCACAAGTGACATGACGCCAGATCAGTATCCGCTGGAGGAGCTCGATTTCTCACTGATAGAGGGCCTCACAGACGATCACGAGCATGGGACTATTATCCACTTCGCCAATACGAAGGAGCACATTCGCAATTCGATCGCTCACTTGCGGAAGCTGATAGCCATGACTTTCCGATTTTCGGTGATTGACAAGAACTTTACGATACATGTCAACGGCGATCCCGTCACGGTCGAAGACCTGAAAGACCTTGCTGGAAACACTGAATTCTGTTGGGTCATTAACGGCTATTCCGACGAGTACATCAAGAAGTTCACCGGGAAGGCCGCCGAACCCATCGCGCTCACCACTACGCTCAACGTTTCCGGTTTCCTGGCCACGGTAAAACTGCCCAGGCACCTTAAGATTGACGGCACTGATCAGCGCGCGACCGTCGATCTATTCGTGAACGGGCGCCTGCGCGAGAAGAGCATAATACGGCACATCCCGACCCAAAGGATTTTGGAAAGCTACCTGTATGGTCAGCTCCACTTCAATGAGATGGACGCACCCGGCCGTGATCCGTTTACGAGTAGCCGCGAAGGGATCGTCGAGGACGACGAAAACTTTCAGTCGCTACTCGATTATCTAAAGCACACGGTCTGGACCTGTCGCGGTTTGATGCCGTTCCAAGTGCTCGTTTAAGCCGCCTTCCGTTCGAAGGCGACAGGGCTTTTCCAACCCAGTGCTGAGTGCCGACGGCGTGGATTGTAGAAGCCATTGATGTATTCGAAGATCGCCATCTCAGCTTGCCGCCGTGTTTCCCATGATCGCCGCCAGATCAGCTCGGCCTTAATGGTTTTGAAGAAGGTCTCGACTGCTGCATTGTCATAACAATTACCCTTCCCAGACATCGACACTTTGAACCCATGTTGACGCAGGATCTTCTGATAGTCGTGAGAACAATATTGGCTGCCACGATCCGTGTGATGGATGCAGCCCTTTGGTGGCGCACGGAATGCGATGGCCATGTTTAATGCCCTGACCGCCAGATCGCGCTTCATGCGGTTGCTGACCGCCCAGCCGATGATACGACGGGAATGCAAGTCCAGGATCACAGCCAAGTAAAGCCAGCCTTCACGGGTCCAAACGTAGCTGATATCGCCCGCCCATTTCAGGTTTGGCGCTTCTGCCATGAAGTCACGATCCAGCAGGTTCGGTGCGATATTGAACTTATGATCACTGTCTGTCGTCACCTTGTGCTTACGTGTTCTGACCACTGATATGCCGTTCTGGCGCATCAATCTGCCAACGCGGCGGTGGCCTATATCCAGTCCAATTTCCTTCAGCTCTTCGGTCATTCGTGGGCGACCATAGCTGCCCAAGCTGAGACGGGACTGTTCCTTGATATGCGCCAGAGTGACCAAGTCAGACCGCTGTCGGCGGCTGGCTGGACGGGCGCGCCAAGCCCGCAACCCGCGCGTGCTGACACCGACAACGTGGCACAGGCGATTGGTCGGGAAGTTATCTCGATGTTCTTCGATGAACCTAAACCTCATTGCTTTAGGCCCGCGAAGAACTGGGTGGCTTTTTTTAGGATGTCCCGCTCCTCCTTGAGAATGCGGACCTCGCGCCGAAGCCGATCATTCTCTCGGGCGAGGCTCAAATCCTCTTTCGACACCATATCCGTATCTCGGTGTGCTGTGATCCACTTGTTCAGCGTCGACATCCCGACGCCAACCCTCTCGGGACATCGCTGCGCGATACCCTGCCGGGCAATGGATCATCAGCCACTTGCTTGCGTGAAAGCCCACTGGTCAGTGCGATACGCACCGCATCTTGGCGGAATTCGTCCGTCCGTTTCAGTCCCATAGTCAGTCTCCTTTGGTGCAGTAAATGCTATCAAAGGAGCGGCATCAAACCGCGACAGGTCCATAAGCCTGGACGCCGGCCGGTCGGTCGAACAGGATAACCAGGGGCATCTGCGCGTTTTAGGGCGAGACAGACCAAGTCACGATCGTTCCAGAATAGATCGAGTGCTGACTGTTCTAACGCGACCGATGGGCCCGCAAAGTGAATGAGACCATCGGAACGGCGCACCTCTAGCGGCATTTCGCAAACAGGAAATATGTTGGTGTAGAGTGCCACTGTCCACAAGGTCATTGGGTGATCATGTTGCCAACCGACCGAGGCGCAGGCTGCAACCAAATCACGTTGGAAAATTCCAAAATGGCTGTCTGCAATTGCGGCAAGTACGGCGATTTCAATCAGAGCCGCATCTTCACCGGACAGTGTCTTCCCCGACCAGTTTGCAAGATCATATTGACGGTTCAGATCACGCATAGGATCAACCCGTCTGGATTGTGAAAACAGCCAGCCATCACAACAACGGCTCATGGCGTTTTTCAGCCATGAAGGCGCGAAGGTCTACGACTGCATAGAGGACGCGGGTGCCGACACGGTGTACGGCTGGGCCCTCAGCATTCATGCGCCAGAGCTCCAGGGTCTGTCGGCTGACGCCGATGAATTCCGCGGCTTGTTTGATGTTCAGGTATTCTTTGGGAGGAGCGATGACAGCCGCCTCAATGCGTTCCAAACGCTGGATGATATCTTGCTGCATGCCCAGCTAACTCCTTGGGTTGATTGACATGCAATGATTTTGAACTTGTTGAGGCCTGATGTAACCCATTGTCTTTTATGCATAACTCCCAATTTTTGTTTCCCAATAATACTCACAAAAAGCATCTTGGTGTCTTGACTGCAAAGGGTAAAAGCCCGAACCTGCGGAGAAGCTTGGAAAGAGGTAAGAATGTCTTTAGAAAGGGAAAACTCGACGTTGTTCGAGACACTGATAGATGGATTTGTCGATTTTGTCTCTCGACCATTTGCATTGTTGAAACCCAACTTGTCTCACAAGTCTTTGAACGCCATGAGGGTTAAGAACCAATTTGGCGTATTTGCACCAACAATCATTGCAATCGCCGGTGCGATTTTCACTGCAGCGATACTTCTTGCCGTCACGACTGATGATTGGGATGGAGCATATGTTCAGCATATTTTCTTTGAAAAACTATTTGTTGACCCAGCTTCTGGATCAACAGACTTGGATGCCCAGAAAAGAGCGTTTGTATTTTTTATTAGGGATGCATCGGTAATTTTCTTGCTGCTGATGTATTCTTTTGTGTTCTATTCGGTGACCTCGAAATATCTAAAAATTCTGGACCCACGTATATCTGAAAGATGCGGCAGAATTTTGCAAAAGGCGAGGTTGCTGGTTCATGCCCCTCAATTCTTAGCCGTCTTCATTTTTGCCACTGGGGGCACCTACTGGGCTGCGATCGGAGCCTATTTGACATCGTTGGTTTTTTTGTACGCTGCCTATTTTCCGAAAGCGCTCGAAAAGAAACTGCGGAACTTAGTAGCCGATATTGACGATGCAATTGACCCGAAGATGACCGTTTCTAAACAGCGCCTGAGATATATTCATCAATATCGCGTTTTGGGGTTCGTCTATCGTGGATGGGCTGCGTTGAACTTTCTTTTGGCCCTATTTGTGCTGACCTATTCCTTCTTGCCAAAGGCATTTCTTCCAACCGTTCCAACAGATTATCATACTATTGTGGTTGTAATTTCGGGATCATTTGCGATTGTTCTATGTGCAGTAGTGTTCTCGACTGTAGGGGCGGCAAGGTCATATTCAAAAGAAACGGACATTCGCTACTTTAATGCCGTGGATATTCTCAACAGGGAGTTTGATTCCTTTTCTGCTGATGGTGGTTCACCTGGAGGAGATGAAAATTTACTAAGCGCTGAGAAATTTTACTCTCTGGAAGATGATCCGACGGTTGCGATCGACAACCCAAACAATGCTTCACGCATCGTGTCCGGGAGCGGGTTCTTTGGCGTGCTGCGAGTTTTTCGTGCAGGATCAAGCGCGGTTTTCGGTCTGCTATTAGGAATAGCCGTCGGCTCTCCAGAGTTTGGGCTTGCCACGTTTTGTGCACTTGCATTCTCGTTCGGTTTCAATGATTTAGTCGATTTCCGGTCTGGCAAGGATGACGTGTGCCATCCGGACAGGCCGTTACCATGTGGGGTTGTATCAGAGAGAATTGTTCTGGTTGTTCTCACCGTCCTGGTTGCTACTTTAGGGGCGAGTGTTTTTCAGCTAACTGCTAATTTCTCCGCACCCATCGTCCTGTTTTTTGGAGGTATTCTGTACTCTCGTTGGCTAAAGAGGCTTATTCCTGTAGTAGCAACACCCTTTTGGTGTGCATTGCTTGCTTTCTCAATCTTTTCAGCTTTGGGGTTGCGACCAATCGAAGGCGTTTCGGTCTGGTTGCTAATTCTGGCACGAGAATTGGTTTTTGACTTACGCGACAAAGACGCCGATTTTCAGTTCAACAAACGTAAGAATATCGCAATGCTACTTTCTCCTAATCAATGGATTTGGACCACTCTCAGTGTGATTTGCGCGGTCTTAATTCTATGGTCAGTAGATAGCGGCATCGCATATTATTATGTGCTGGCAACAGGAATTATTTTGATCCAATTTGCAAGGATTGCCTTTGAACGCGCTCCGTCCAAAAGTGCCGCAAGGGCCTTCTCAGTGTTAAGCCATGTGCTTTGGCCGTTGGCTTTCCTCAATGCTATTTGAAGTACTATTCGCGGTAACCATCGCAGCGGCATTGGATACAATACTCTTCACAGGATACTTCACTTATGGCGGCGCAATCGCTGCCGCCGCTTCAGTGGCATTTCTAGCTGATGCAGGCAAACCGGAAGTGTTCATAGCCGCCCTACTGGGTGTATTGGTTGGGGAGGCTACAAATTGGCTTGTAACACGCTTCGGAAAGCTTGACGAATTTATTGGCGAAAAAATGCAAGGGCTTCGCGCTAACCCTCGCTATGGTCGGTTGGTTTCAGTGGTTCCAAAGGCGGATGACAGTTTAATTTCAGTTTCCGGCAAGTACTTGGCCCTTCGGTTCGTCGCTATCTCTCGACCAATGAATGTGATTTTGCTCGTCGGTGCCCGTGGGAATAAGATTTCCGACGTTCTTGCAGTAGTTTTTGGATCAGTTATTTGGGTTTTCTTCTGGGTGGTGTTTTTCGACACACTTGTAAGCTGGTCGAAAGCAGTATTCCTTTAGGAGTTGCAATCATTGTCCGGATACTCAATCTGTTTATTTTTGGGGCCGCTGTCACTTACCTAAATCCTGCTAACCGTGAGCACACCTCCTCTTGTGCCTCCCGCATATGCCCCAACAAATGTGCCCTAGTCACATAATTGAACGAAACATGTGGATTGGCGTGGTTCAGAAGCAGAGTCACAGTCTGAAAATCCACCCCAGCCTCCATTGCATGCGTTCGATAGGTGTGACGCATCTGATGCGGGGCATAGGGAAAGCCCTTGGTTCGGCACATCTGCTCTATGTGGCCACTTTTTGATGTCGAAGACGGAAAGACAAACGGGCTTTCCAATGGCCGTGTCAGATCACGCACTTCACCCAATTCCTGAACCAAAAATCTGGGCAAAGGCAGTTTGAAAGCCTTGGTCTCACCCCCCTTTGGTGAAGGTACAGTCAGTACGCCGTCTTGATCCAGATGCTCCCATTTCATTGATCTGGCATCACCTGACCGAAGGCCCGTTAGCAACATCACCAACCAACAACAACGCCGCACACGATCTTCCAACCCATCCAATTGACGCCAGAGCAGAGGCATCTCATCGGGTCCAACGGCCCAATCTCTTGCCTTCTCCTGGTTCATCCGAACGCCTCGGGTGACAGGATTGGGCGGAAGATCATGGGTTCTTGCAGCATCATTTATCAACAGCTTCAAAACCCGCATTGCCCCGTTTGCACCATAGGCTCCGGTTTTGCGGGTGATCTTCTCATGCAAGGCCCTGACAGTGGCACGGTCAATTCGATCTACAGGGATTTTCTTCAGGGATGAAAGAGGCCCTTCGACCTTCTGCTGATACCAAGCCAATGTCCTTGGGCTTAGTTCCTGACCACGCGTTGCAAAGTAGCTGTCTGCAACCTCGCTCAGGCTCGGTATGGCGTTCTTAGGCACTCTCGGGTCTTCACCACGTCGCAACGTCAGACGCAGTTCCTTCGCGCGTTCTCGGGCCGATTTCAGCGACACCTCGTCAGTGCGACCAATGACGAAAGAAATATATCGGTCGGTCCCGTCATTGATCCGGCCCATAAGTTTGTAGCTGGCGCTCTTTTTGCCAATGACGATACGCAGGCCGCTGACGTCTGCATCATAGACCTGTGCGCCTGCTTCTTGGTCATGGCGGATCTTGTCCACCACGCTTTGCGTGAGTTTGGTTGCCATGAGGCTATTCTCCTGTGTGATCCGGTTTCAGGCCCGGACGAAGGCCCGGTTCTGATTAGGCCGCCTCAGGTCGTCTTGAGGCCGCATAGGAGAATTATGTCGCGTTTATATGGGCTTGCGGACCGCTATAAGGCGCATCAGGTCAAAAAAGATGTCATGTGCTGTTACTTAAAATCTGTTGGGCCTTGTGCCCGTGGGGGTTCGAGTCCCCCCGCCCGCACCAAAGCTGCCCAGATTTCTGTTCAAATACATGATTCTACGTGATCAAACCGAAAACCTTCACCCGGTCGCATTCGCTTTGCCCGGGCACGTTTTCACATCAGCGCTGTCGCTGGCAAACCGAGCGGCACGCGCCCCAAGAACACAAACCACCCCGCAAGATCACTTCTTATCGCGCGCGGCTTTTTCTTCCTTGGTCAGCTTGTTGTTCCAGGCGTTGTTGCTCAGGCCCAGCTCACGCGGCAAAGGTTTGGTTTTGCCGACGCTGATATTTCCGCCCTTGTTCAGGAACTCCTGAATAAGGGCGTCATCTGTGGTTTGTTTAGGAACTTGTTTCATGGGGCCTTCTTTAGCCGCTCGGCGACGCCCTTGTCACGCCCCTTCTGGTTGCGCCCGCACGCTGGATGCTTGAGGGTGCGGGATCACCGCCGCAGGAGTTTTTGACATGATGATCTATGGATTGGGCACCTGTGCAGTCTGCCAAAGGGCCCGCAAGGAACTGGAGGCCGACGGCAAAGTGGTCACGTTCCGCGACGTGCGCGCCGAGCCGTTGAGTGAGGCAGAGCTGGCGGATTTGATCACTGAGTTTGGCGACCGGCTGGTGGACCGCACGTCAAACGACTACCGCGCGCTTAACAACTGGCTCAAGAACTCCGAGGCTGAGGCGCAAATCTCCGCCCAACCCAAAGTGATGGCCCGTCCGGTGATCCGTGATGGTCAGACGTTCTATCTGGGTTGGGATGAGACGGTGCAGGGCGCTCTGCTTCAGGGCTAAGGTTGCGCATTTTGTAATCGGCCAAACGCCCCGCCCGCACAAACGCCTTTCTGCAAATCGGAACTTCCCCTTATCGGCCCTGCGCCATATCCTTGCCCCATGTCAGGGTTGGGAGGCCGCGTATGACCATGGGCTTGATTGGGCGGGTGCAATCGCCACGCGTTATTCGGATTGGTGGCGGCGTTGCCAAAGAAGTGGCAGAGGTGCTGTCGCAGCTTGGTCTGTCGCGCCCTTTGATCGTGACCGACAAGCCGCTTATCGCGCTCGGCCATGTCAGCACCGTCACGGATGTGCTCGATCATGCGCAGGTGCCTTGGGCGCTGTTTGATGGCGTTGTCGAGGATCCGACGGATACATGCGTGGATGCGGGCCTTGCCGTCCTTCGCGCGGGTGATTTCGACTGTATTATCGGTCTGGGAGGCGGCAGCCCGATGGATGCAGCCAAAGCGATCAGCTTTCTCAGCGTCAATCCCGGCCATGTGCGCGACTACAAAGCGCCCCGCCAGATCGATAAATGTGGCCCGCCGGTGATCTTGATCCCCACAACGGGTGGCACCGGGTCCGAGTTGACGCGCTGGTGCGTGATCACCGACACCAAGCGCCCTGAGAAATACAACCTGTCGGGCCTTGCCTGCGTGGCCACCGCCGCCCTGATCGACTGGACCTTCACCGTCACCAAGCCACTGCGCATCACCGCAGACACCGCGGTCGATAGTCTGACCCACGCGATTGAGGCCTATGTCAGCCGCAAGGCCTTCGCCTATACCGACGCCTTTGCGTTGTCTGCGATGCCCGCGATTGCCACCCATGTGCGCACCGCCTGCGCCGAGCCGGATCATGCCGAGGCCCGTGAAGCACTTATGTTGGCAGCCTCCCAAGCCGGGATGGCGTTCTCTAACGCGTCCGTTGCCCTGGTCCATGGGATGAGCCGACCCATAGGCGCGCATTTTCACGTCGCCCATGGCCTGTCGAACGCGATGTTGCTGCCTGCGGTGACGGCATTCTCGACTGGATCTGCGGAAGCGCGCTATGCGACTTGCGCGCGGGTGATGGCTTGGGCCGGCGACGGCGATTCGGATCCGGTCGCTTGTGACAAGCTGGTGGAGGGGCTGAGGCGTCTGAATGCTGATCTGACCGTTCCCAGCCCCAGCGCGCTGGGTCATGTCGCAGATGAAGGCACCTTGGCGCTAATGGCTGCACAAGCGCTCGCGTCAGGCTCGCCGCAGAACAACCCGAGGGTGCCGACAGCAGATGAGATCGTAGCGCTTTATCACGAGGTTTGGTGAGCGCCGCAGCGCTGCTACTTCTGGGCCACGACCCGCAAGATCATCTCGGCCAGCGCGTCTCGGTCCACGGGCTTAGACAAGAAGTCGTCGATGCCCGCGCGCCTATAGCGGTCCTGAACATCTGCGCCCACATGGGCTGAGCAGGCCACAATAGGCACCCTGCGTATCTGACCATCGGCGTTGCGGATTTGCTCGGTCGCGCCCAATCCGTCGAGGCCGGGCATGGTGATGTCCATCAAAACCGCATCAAAGCGGCCCTTGAGCATCGCTTCGACCGCCTCGAACCCGTTGGAGACGGTGACGACCTCATGGCCGAAATCGCGCAGCATCGTGCGCATCACGTCCTGGTTCATCGCGTTGTCTTCGGCGATCAGGATGCGCAGGCCGGATGCAGGCACACCCTTGACGTCGGAGGCTAGATCGGGGGCCGGAGCGGTGGCCATATCAAGCTCGAAATAGAAGATGGAACCTTGGCCGGGGGTGCTGGTGACGCCGATCTCAGCGCCCATCATGTCGGCGATGTTGCGGCAGATCGACAAGCCTAGACCCCAGCCGCCGCGTTCTTTGCCAAAATCGCTCTCGATCTGGACGAAGGGTTTGAAAAGGTTGCCAAGTTGTGCCTCAGACATACCAATGCCCGTGTCGGTGACGCTAAAGCGCAGGCACGTTGACGTGTCGGTATGGCCCACCTGTTCGACGCTGAGGACGACATGCCCGGCATCGGTGTATTTCAGCGCGTTTGACAGGAAGTTATTGAGGATTTGTTGCAGCCGCACTGGATCGGTGATCACCCGCTCGGGCAAGCCCGGGTCCAGCGATATGTTCAGGCGAAGGCCCTTTTCATTGGCGCTGGAATACCACCAGTCGGCCACCTGATCGAGCATCGGTTGCAGATCAAAGGGGCGCATTTCGATCCGCATCCGGCCCGCCTCGACCTGGCCGAGATCCAGCAAATCGGTCAGCAGGTTCATCAATGTTCCGCCCGCACGGAGGATCGCGCTCACATGGCTCTGGCGCTTGTCATCAAGGTTCGACAGCTTGAGCAGTTGTGCAAAACCTAAGATCGCATTCATCGGGGTACGGATCTCGTGGCTCATCGCCGCTAGAAACCGCGACTTAGCGAGGCTGGCATCGGTCGCCGTGGTGACGGCCTCTTTCAGTTGCACTTCGGTTTGGCGGATTTCGGTGGCGTCAAACAATGTGCAGAGCCGCGCAATGATCGAGCCTGTGGCATTGGGCACGGGGGTGGCCGACATGATCGTGGGCACACGCACGCCGTCATCGCGGATCAGATCGGCGGGGCGGGCCTGCAATGGCGCGATCATGCCACCTTCGGACCAATCGCCCTCGCCCGGATGCAGCACATCTAGCGGTAGGTAGTTTTCTACTGACGTGCCAATTAACGCCTCGGGATCTGCGCCCAAAAGATCGGCGAGGGGTTTGGAGACCCCGAGCAGACGGCCTTGATTGTCATGCAGTAAATTGAGCGTCGGAGAATGCTCAAGCAGAGCGCGAAATGGCGTTAGTTCGGGCGCGGCGGAGGTCTGGCCTGAATACGGCAACATTGGCGAATGCTCTGTAAATGACGGGCAAAACGGCTGACCCAAAACCGAACTTCAAAACAGAAATCAATATCTGATATGGAGGTTTTATAATGTATTTATTGACGTAAGGCGACTTGTCTAAAAGTCGACAAACGAAAGCGCCTTGCGACATCTTTAGGTTGGCAAGGGCGCTGCATGTCGCGCAGCTGGGCTTGGGTCAGCCGCGCTGCCCGGCAAACCGCGCGGCCCATGCTTCGCGGTCCTCGTCGCTGATCTTGGCAAACAGCACTTCTGGCACGGTAAATGCGTGACCTGCGGGCAGCACGTCGAGCGCGTCGGCAATTTGTGTGGGCCACGTGTCCGGCGCATCGCCCATATCGCGTAGCATACTAGCGCTGGCTGCTGGGATGAACGGGGAGGACAACACCGCATAGACCCGGATAAGGTTCAACGACAGACGGATGATCGCGGCGGCGCGGTCAGGGTCGGTCTTGAAGGCCGACCAAGGCGCTGTCTCTTGCAGGTATTCGTTGCCCGCGACCCACATGGCGCGCAGCTCAGCTGCCGATTTGCGCACGTCCATGGCCGTCATATGCGTCTGATAGGCCTCTAGCCCGGTTTGCAGGCGCGCGATTAAGGCGTCCTCTTGGGGGCCGTATGCGCCGCCCGCTGGGACTTCTTCGCCAAATTTCGCCCGGCAGAATTTTGTCACGCGGCTGACGAAATTGCCCAGCACATCCGCCAGATCCTTGTTCACATCGGTCTGGAACGCCTCCCATGTGAACTCACTGTCAGACGTCTCCGGCGCGTGGCTTAGCAGCCACCAGCGCCAATAGTCCGCAGGCAACAGATCAAGTGCTTGGTCCATGAACACACCGCGTCCTTGGGAAGTCGAGAACTGGCCGCCGTCGTAATTGAGGTAGTTGAACGACTTGATGTAATCGACCAGCTTCCACGGCTCGCCCGATCCCATGATCGTGGCCGGGAAGGACAATGTGTGGAACGGCACGTTGTCTTTGCCCATGAACTGGACGTAGCGGACATCCTCTGCACCCTCGTCCTTGCGCCACCAGCGTCGCCATGCAGCCTCGTCCAAGCCTTGTGAATCGGCCCACTCAGCCGTTGCTGCGATGTATTCAATCGGCGCGTCGAACCAGACATAGAAGACCTTGCCCTCCATCCCCGGCCAATCCTCGGCACCCTTCTTGACCGGAACACCCCAATCGAGATCGCGGGTGATGCCGCGGTCGCGCAGCCCGTCACCATCATGGAGCCACTTTTTGGCAATCGAGGTGGTCAGTAAGGGCCATGGTTGGAATCCAACCGGCGTTGCTCCAGCCTCCATTACGTCTGCCATCGAAGCGGGGCCGCTTTTGCTGTTGATCCACGCATCCAACTTATCCTTCATCGCCGATTGGCGCAGGTAGAGGTGCTTGGTCTCGCGCACTTCCAGATCAGTCGACCCGGAAATGGCGCTGCGGGGATCAATCAGATCGGTCGGATCAAGCTGTTTGGTGCAGTTTTCGCACTGATCGCCGCGTGCACGGTCGTAGCCGCAATTGGGGCAGGTGCCCTCGATATAGCGGTCCGGCAGGAAGCGGCCATCGGCGTGGGAGAAGACTTGGCTCTCAGAGACCTCTTCGATCAAACCGGCCTCTGCCAGCTTGCCCGCGAAGTGCTGCGTCAGGGCGTGGTTGCGCGCCGAGGACGAGCGCCCGAAATGATCGAAGCTGAGGCCGAAGCGGTTCGCAATATTGGATTGGACTTCCCACATCTCGGCGCAGTAGTCGGCGACGGGCTTGCCTGCTTTCGCTGCGGCCAGCTCGGCGGGGGTGCCATGCTCGTCGGTGGCACAGATAAACATCACCTCGGCCCCGCGCGCACGGGCGTAGCGTGCGTATAGATCGGCGGGCAATTGGCTGCCAATCAGGTTCCCCAGATGCTTGATCCCGTTGATATAGGGAATGGCGCTGGTGATCAGGATGCGGGGGGGGAAATCGGACATTGGACGAGCCTTTGACGGGTGGGTCTGGCTGAATTAGGCCACGGCGCGCCCCGGCACAAGTCAGTCGCGTTTGCGGCCCAGCTTCATGACCCGTGCAATCGTGAACGAGGTGCGCGGCACATAAGTATAAGGCGTCTTCTCGGTGGCCGTTGGACGGACGCGCATCCGGGCGAGGCCGAAGATGATCAACGCCAAGTGACCCAGGGCCAGGAACGCAAACAACGCCTCCGGTCCGATTTGGGCGAGCAAGGCCGACGAAATAAGCGGGCTAAATATCGCACCGATTGCATAGAAGAACATCAGGGCTGCGGCCAACTCGACCTGCTCGGTCTCGTCGGCGAAATCGCAGGCATGAGCCGACGAGACCGAAAAAATCGGGAAGGTCGTCAAGCCGAAGATAAGCGCGGACGCGAAGACCCAAGTGATCCCCATATCGGCAGACCAGACCGTCACTGCGCAACTCAGGATCGCGGCGATGGACAGGCCAATCAACACGCGGCGGCGGTCGAACTTGTCGGCGAGCCATCCGACCGGATACTGCGCCAGCGCCCCACCCAAGACGTAGAAGGCCAGAAAATACCCGATCTGGTCGGCGCGCAAACCAACCTCTTGGCCATAGATTGGCCCCACCATACGAAACGCAGCCGAACTTAGGCCTGCAACCATCACGCCTGCTGCGGCCAAGGGCGAACGGTCAAGGGCAAGGCGGGGTCGCAAACGCGGGGCCGCAGGGGTGGGGGGTTGTTGCGCTGTTGTCAGTGTCAGCGGGAACAGCGCCGCACAGCACAAGATCGCCAGCAGGTTATAGGAGACATAGGATGCAGGCTCCAGCAGGCCGATCATCAACTGCGCGACCAGCGAGGCCCCCAGATCGACCATGCGGTAGGCCCCCATGGTGCGCCCGCGCGTCTGGTTGGTGATGCGCGCGTTCAGCCAAGCCTCGATCACCGTGTAGCAGCCCGCTACACACAAGCCCGACATGACCCGGAACAGCGCCCACGCATAAGCGTCGACCACCAGCATATGGGCCAGCAAGCCGATGGCCCCGGTGGCGGTGAAAGCGGCAAAGGCGCGGCTGTGTCCGACGCTGCCCATAAGGCGCGGGGCCCACCAGCAGCCAATAAAGAAGCCTGCAAAATGGGCCGAGCCGAGCAAGCCGATTTGTTCGGTCGCAAAGCCCAGTTGCAAGCCTGACAGCGCGTCAAGCGGGCCAGTTGCCCCCGAAGACACTTGCAAAAGGGCCACAGACAAGAACAGAGCGGCAAAGGAGATGAGAAGGCGCATAGGACCAAGGGTGCGGTTTCACCTCGACCATGCCTCTTGATGTGATGCAGCGTCGACCCCTAAGCGACGGTCTCGTGTCGATTTTGTCCGGTGCGCATGGATATTTCAGAAAAGCAAAGGAGATTTAGCCAAGCTTGCCGCTGCCCTCGGGCGCAGGCAGGGCGGCATGAACCCGCGCAATCCGGGCGAGGGTCTCGGCCACCGGGCTTTGCGGCGGTGCGGTGCGGCGGCTCTCAAGGGAGACATGCAGCAGCATATGCTCGCCCGTGGCCAGCAGCGTATCGCCCCGGTGCATGTTGTGGAAGAGGTGCAGCTTCTTGCCTGCGCCGTCCAAGCATTGCGTGGTGATCGTGATCGTGTCGCCTGCATTGGCCTCGGCCAGATAGCGGATATGGCTCTCGACGGTGAAGTAGCTGCCGCCTTTTGCGACATAGGCCGCGTCCGCGCCGATGAGTTCCATGAAGCGGTCGGTCGCCTCGCTGAAAGCTTGGACATAGCGCGCCTCGTTCATGTGCCCGTTATAGTCGGTCCAATCGAGCGGCACGGCGCGCTGGGCGGTGGTCATGGCGGCGGTTTCCGGGCCGGGATCTGGGGTAAGGGTTTTGTCTGTCGCGTTGAGAACTGCACCCGCGCCTGCGTCCTTGGCTTTCAAGGCGCGCAGGATCGACACGAGGTTGGTGTCCCGCTTGGCCTCTAGCTGTCGGATGCTCAGCGCCCCGGACTGCGCGTCCGATTGGTCGGCGATCATCTTGACCAGATCATCGGTCAGCTCGGGCACGTCCATTAGCTTGGTCCATGGCCATTTGAGTGCGGGACCGAACTGGGCGAGGAAATGCGCCATGCTTGCCTCGCCACCTGCGATGCGGTAGGTCTCGAACAAGCCCATTTGCGCCCACCGCAGGCCAAAGCCCATGCGGATCGCCTCGTCGATCTCTTCGGTCGTGGCGATGCCATCTTTGACGAGCCACAGGGCTTCGCGCCAGACGGCTTCCAGCAAGCGGTCGGCAATATGGGCGTCGATTTCTCCGCGCACTTTGAGGGGGAACATACCCAAGCCCGATAGGGTCTCGGCGGCGCGGTCGGCGAGGTCACGGTTCTTGTCGGAGGCAACGAGTTCGACCAGCGGCAGCAAATAAACCGGGTTGAACGGATGCGCGACGAGGATTTGTTCGGGGCGCGTGGCGCAGTTTTGCAGCTGCGTGGGCGTGAAGCCGGAGGTGGATGAGGCAAGGATCGCGCCCTCGTCCATCGCCGCTTGGGCGGTTTGGTAAAGCTTTTGTTTCAACTCCAACCGCTCGGGCACGCTTTCTTGCACCCAAGAGGCACCTTCTACGGCCTCGGAAATTGTGGCGTGGTAGCTAAGGGTGCCCTCGGGGGGCAGCGCTGCATCATAAAGACCGGGCAAGGATCGGCGTGCATTCGCCAGCACCGCGTCGATCTTACGCTTGGCCTCGGGGTCAGGATCGAAGACGCGCACGTCCCAGCCCATCAACAAAAACCGCGCGGCCCATCCGCCGCCAATGACGCCGCCGCCGAGGATTGCTGCTGTGTTCATAAATGCCTCAATTCAATGTCTCTGTGTGCCCGTCGATGGCCATGGCCTGACCGGAGATTTTCGCGCCTGCGGGGGAGGCGAGGAACAGCGCGGTGTCCGCGATATCATCGGCGCTGACCCAAATTTTCAAGGACACGCCTTGGACGTAGGCCGCGCGCACGTCGTCTTCGGAGATGCCGCGCGCCTTGGCCTCATTGGCCACAACCCGGTCCATCCGGTCGCCCGTGACCGATCCGGGACACAGTGCGTTGACGCGAATGCCATCTGGGCCAAGCTCCATCGCCAAGGTCTTCATCAAGCCGATGATGCCCCATTTCGCGGTCGCATAGGGGCTGCGCAGCGGATAGCCGAACAGGCCTGCGGTCGACGAGGTAAGCAGGATCAGACCCGAGCCTTGCGCCCGCATCACGCGGCTGGCCCAGCGGGTTGTCAGGAACGCGCCGGTGAGATTGACGCCCAAGGTGGCTTGCCAATCGGCGAGGCTGATATCTTCGATCCGCCCGGCAGGCCCGCCGATCCCGGCATTGGCGCAGACGACGTCGATGCCGCCGAAATCTGCCTCCACTTGCGCGAAGACCTCCGCCATCGCGGCCTCGTCTGTCACGTCAGCCACATAGCCTGTGCCGTGAGGCTGCGCCGCGACCGCGTCGGCGTCCACATCGCAAAAGGCCACCTGCGCGCCAGCCTCCTCGAACCGTCGCACCAAGGCAGCGCCGATCCCGGTGGCCCCGGCGGTGACGAAGACGCGCCGGACGCTCATCTGGCCACCTGCGGCACCTCTTCAAGACCCGCGATGTCGTAGCCGTTGGCCCGCAGCGCCGCCTTGGCCTGCGCGCGGGTAGTCACGTCGATGGTTGGCGTCCGCGCGAGGATCCAGCCCGTGCGCCCTGCCGGATTGCCGATCACGGCCATATCGTAGTCGGGCGTTACATACAGCACCCAGTAATCGCCGCGCGCGAAGGGCAGCCACGGGGTGAAGGTGACGGTCAACTCGCCGGGGGCTTCCACGCGGGCGACACCGTTTGCGACAGAGACCTCGCCGTCCAGCGTGTCCTTGCGGCAGGTGTTGGTCACTGCAATCTGGCCGTCTTCGCGCAAGGCGTATTCGGCGGTAACGCCAACGCAGCCGCGCTCGAACCAGTTGGGATAGCGCGCGATCTCATACCATTTTCCCAAGTAGCGGTCCAAGTCCAGTTGCGCGACGGCCTCGATGGGCACGGATTTATCGCGCTGGACGGTGCCGCAGGCGGTCAGCATCACAAGGCCGCAAAGGGCAAGGAAGCGGATCATGCAGGGTCACTTCTTGTCAGGTTCAGTTTGGTGCGCACATCGGCGGCGGTCATGATCTGTGCGCCCATGTTCTGAGCAATTGTTACCGCACGTTCGACCAGTTGCGCGTTGGTGGCAAGCTGCCCCTTGCCAAGCCACAGATTGTCCTCCAGCCCCACACGAATATGCCCGCCCGCGAGCACCGCAGCGGCGACGTAGGCCATCTGATCGCGCCCCAGCGAGAAGGCCGAGAAGGTCCAGTCATCCGGCACGTTGTTGACCATCGCCATGAAGGTATTCAGGTCATTTGGCGCGCCCCACGGCACGCCCATGCACAGTTGCACGAGGGCGGGGGAGGTCAGAACCCCCTCCTTCACCAACTCCTTGGCGAACCACAGATGGCCGGTATCGAACGCCTCGATCTCGGGCTGCACGCCCATCTCGGTCATAGCCTTACCCATCGCGCGCAGCATCCCGGGGGTGTTGGTCATGACGTAATCAGCCTCGGCGAAATTCATTGTGCCGCAGTCGAGCGTGCATATTTCCGGACGACACTCGCGGATATGGATTAGGCGGTCTTCGGCGCTGATGAAGTCGGTGCCCTCAGTCAACGGTAGCGGCTTGTCTGGCGGGCCGAACACCAGATCGCCGCCCATTCCGGCGGTCAGGTTCAGGACGATATCGATGTCAGCCCCGCGAATACGCTCGGTCACCTCGCGGTAGAGTTTTGGGTCGCGCGAGGGCGTGCCTGTCTCGGGATCGCGCACATGGCAATGGGCAATCGCGGCACCCGCATGGGCGGCAGCAATTGCGCTGTCGGCAATCTGTTCCGGCGAGCGCGGCACATGCGGGCTGCGATCTTGGGTGCCGCCGGAACCGGTGACAGCGCAGGTGATGAAGACGTCGCGGGTGGGGGTAAGGGGCATGGTCGAATCCTTCGCTTGGGCGAGAGGCTAGGCGAAGGCGAGCACGATCAAAAGCACAGATACGACCAATAATGCGACGCCTATGCCTTCGCGTTTAGTCGTGCGCTCTTTGAAGATCAGCCAAGAGGCGAGAAAGGAAAAGACCAGCTCAATCTGGCCGAGCGCTTTAACATATGCCGCCGTCTGCAGCGTGAAGGCGGTGAACCAGCCGAGCGAGCCGAGCATTGAGGTGAGGCCAACGAGCGACGAGACCCGCCATGATTTGACGACGCGGGTGACCTCGCCCTTTTCGCGCGCCAGCAGCCAGAGGCCAAGCGCTGCGGTTTGGGCAGCAGTGACCACGGCCAGCGTCATGGAGGCGCGCAAAAATACGTCCTCGGCAGGCAAGCTGAGCGAGGCAGCTCGGTAGCCCACGGCCGAGACGCCAAACAGCGCGCCCGACGCGATGCCAAGACCCGAGGCCTTGTTGAAGAATCGCGTCCAGCCTTTGGGGGTCGCGTCGGTTTTTGGCGGGTCCGACAGCAACAACACGCCCGCAAAGCCGATGGCTATAGCGAGGATGCCCAGCGGGCTGACTGCCTCGCCCAGGACCACGAGGCCAATAAGGGCGGTCAGCATCACCTCGGTTTTCTTGAACGTGATCCCGATGGCGAAGCTGCGATGGGAGAAGAGTGCAACGACGCACATGGTGGCGAGGATTTGCGCAAGGCCCCCGGTCAGGGCGGCGATCCAGAAGGTCGCGTTCGTCGACGGCAACGGCAGATCGCGTAGGCTTGAGTATATGAGGACAATCGCGGCGACGAGCGGGAAGGAGAACAGGAACCGCGACAGGGTTGCGCCCCCGGTGGACAACTCGGTCGCCTTGAGGTGGCGTTGCAACATGAAGCGCAGATTCTGTGCGAATGCAGCAAAGATCGTGATCGGGATCCAGAGGGGGATCACGGCGCTTAGGCGTCCAGAAAGACGGTTAGCGCGCTCAGAAACGGACCCGGCGCTTCGGCGTGCAGCCAATGGCCTACGCTGGGAACGACCTCAAACTGTGCATTCGGGAACTGCGCGTCGAACAGCGGGCGGTGCGCTGGGGTGACGTAGTCCGATGCGCCGCCGGAGATCACCAGCGTCTCGCCTGTGAACTGGCCTTGCGTGCCCGGCCAAGATAGGATTTTCGCCATATCGGCGCGCAAAGCGGCATGGTTCAGCTTCCACGCAGGTGGGTCGGCCTTCATGTCGAGCGATTGCAGCAAGAAGGCGCGGACGCCGGCCTCGGGGATGGTTTGTGCTAGGGCATCATCCGCGTCGCGGCGCGATGTCAGAGCGGTCACATCAAGCGCTTCCATGGCGTCGATCAGATGAGTTTGGGTGTGGACGTAGGCCACAGGCGCTATGTCTGCGATGACCAGTTTGTCGACGCAGCCGCTGTCGGTCAGCGCCAGTTGCATCGCAGCCTTCCCGCCCATGGAATGCCCGATCACATCGGCTCGACCGCCATGGGCGGCGATGACTTCGGCCAGATCGCTCGCCATGTCTGGGTAGCTGTGGGTCGCGGCGCGAAAGCTGTCGCCGTGGTTGCGCATATCGACCGCAAGAACAGGGCGCGAGGCTGAAAGCTTCTTGGCGATCGCGCCCCAGTTGCGGGCCGAGCCGAACAGGCCGTGTACGATCAGGGCGGGCGTTTGGCCATCTGGGCCGGGATAGGAGACGGTGTTTAACATGGCTTTTGCCTAGCGCGATGGGCGCGCACGCACCAGAGTGATTGTGGTCGCCCAAGACGCGTATTAGGGTCGCGCTCATGAGCATCGCGACCCTTGACAAGTCCCTCGACAAGACGCTGGAAAAGCTGGCCGCGCGGATGCGGGACCGGATGCGTGTTAGCGGCAGCACGGTGGCCCAAACCCTTGAGAAGGGGCGCGGCGCGTTGCCCAAGCACTACCGGGCCAAGGCCGACCGCATTCTTGAGGCCTTGCAGATGGCCAATCAGCCCAGGCTCGCCCAACAGATCGACGTGGCCGGGATCGACCGAGCGGCCAAGGACATCCTGGGTTATCTGAGGACCGTCAGCGTAAGCCGCGACCGCGAGCGCCGGCTCTTTGATGTGGTCCTGACGATCCTGCTGAACCTCGCCGGTGTGGCCGTGCTGTTGGTGGCGTTTTTGGTCTGGAAAGGCCTGCTTTGAATGCGCGCAGCTCGGAGGTGGGCTGAAATCCCTCGCCGCTGGTAGAGCGTGGATTGGTTAACCCAGTAGAAAACCGCCGCCCGAGCGATTAGGCGGCGGTTCAGGCTGCTCAGACCTAAAGCACTAGTGCTCGGGATAAACCGGGAAGCGCGCGCACAACGCCTCGACCTCGGCCTTCACTTTGGCCTCGACCGCCGCGTTGCCCTCTGGGCCATTGGCGGCCAACCCGTCCACAACCTCGACAATCCAATCTGCGATCTGGCGAAACTCGTGCGCACCAAACCCGCGTGTGGTGCCTGCGGGCGAGCCGAGGCGGATACCGCTGGTGATTGTGGGCTTCTCGTCATCGAACGGAATGCCGTTCTTGTTGCAGGTGATATGCGCGCGGCCGAGCGCCTTTTCGGTGTCATTGCCCTTCACGCCTTTGGGGCGCAAATCTACGAGCACCAGGTGCGTGTCGGTGCCGTTCGTAACGATATCGAGGCCGCCTTTGATCAACTGGTCTCCGAGGGCCTGTGCGTTCTCGATCACCTGATTGATGTAATCGGTGAACTCGGGGCGCAGCGCTTCGCCAAAAGCCACGGCTTTACCAGCAATGACGTGCATCAACGGGCCACCTTGGATGCCGGGGAAGATGGCGGAGTTGAACTTCTTCGCCAGTGCCTCGTCATTGGTCAAGATCATACCGCCACGTGGGCCGCGCAGAGTTTTATGCGTTGTAGTGGTGGCGACATGGGCGTGCGGGAAAGGCGACGGGTAGGCCCCGGTCGCTACAAGGCCCGCGAAATGCGCCATGTCCACCAGCAGATAGGCGCCAACGCTATCGGCAATCTTACGCATTTTGGCAAAGTCGATGATGCGCGGGATGGCGGAGCCGCCTGCGATGATCATCTTGGGCTGGTGCTCGGTCGCCATCTCGGCGATCTGGTCGTAATCCACATCCAGCGTATCGCGGCGCACCCCGTATTGGACGGCATTGAACCACTTGCCCGACTGGTTTGGCTTGGCGCCGTGGGTCAGGTGACCGCCCGCGTCGAGGCTCATCCCCAAGATCGTATCGCCGGGCTGCAACAGGGCTTGGAACACACCTTGGTTGGCCTGGCTGCCGGAGTTGGGCTGCACATTGGCGAAGTCGCACCTGAACAACTGCTTGGCGCGGTCAATGGCGAGGTTCTCGGCGATATCGACGAACTGGCACCCGCCATAGTAACGGCGTCCCGGATAGCCCTCAGCATACTTGTTGGTCATCACGCTGCCTTGGGCTTGCATGACGGCCGCCGAGACGATGTTCTCGGACGCAATCAACTCGATCTCGTCGCGCTGGCGGCCCAGCTCGGAGGTGATCGAGGTGAAAATTTCAGGATCGCTACCTGCGAGTTTGTCGGTGAAAAAGCCGGCGAAGTTGGGCTTGGGCGCAGTCATTGGGCGGGCCTCCTTGAAGGTCGGATCGGTGATGTTGCGCGGGGTTTAGTGCATATCGTGCAGCACTCAAACCTCGAATGCGTCACTATGTTCATGAAGAAAGACGCGGATGTGCGTTTTGGCGTGGCTTGTGTTTCGTTTGCGCGCCAGTGCAGGGTGCTCAGGAAACCAATCTCGTCCAAGGCTCCCATGCCCATCCGTGACCAAATCGCCTTCCTCGCCTCGCCCGCGCCCATTGCCCAAGACGCATTGCGGGCTTTGACGGCGCGCTACGGCCAATGCGCGCCCGAGGCTGCGAATGTGATCGTGGCGCTGGGCGGGGACGGCTTCATGCTGCAGACCTTGCACGGCACCCAAGCGCTGCCTGCGCCCGTCTACGGGATGAATTGCGGCACCATCGGCTTTTTGATGAACGAATATGCCGAGACCGGGCTGACCGCGCGGCTGGATGCGGCCCAAGAAGAGGTGATAAATCCGCTTCGAATGCACGCGATCACCGCCGATGGCACCCAACATGACGGGCTTGCGATCAACGAGGTGTCGCTGCTGCGCTCAGGCCCGCAAGCGGCGAAACTGCGCATTAGCGTCGATGGGCGCGAGAGGATGCCAGAGTTGGTGTGCGATGGCGCGCTGGTGGCGACGCCTGCGGGATCGACCGCCTATAACTATTCCGCGCATGGGCCGATCTTACCGATTGGGTCAGACGTCTTGGCGTTGACTGCGATGGCTGCATTCCGACCGAGACGCTGGCGCGGTGCCTTATTACCGAAAGGTGCGAAGGTACGGTTTGACGTGCTGCAACCGGGAAAGCGTCCGGTGATGGCAGAGGCGGATTCAGTGTCTGTGCCAAATGTGGTGTCCGTCGAGATCGAGAGCGAGCCGAACATTTCCCACCGCATCCTGTTTGATCCGGGCCACGGGCTTGAGGAGCGCTTGATCAGCGAGCAGTTTAGCTAAGCGGTTTGCGATTTATCTGAGGTATGACGGATCGGGTTTCGCGTTCGAGCGGAGCGAGAGGCAGCGAAACCCGTCTCCGATCAAACTCAAATCGCTATTAGCGGTGCGTGCAGGCTGGTCTGCGGCGTGATGATACCGCCGCGCTTGCCGACCTCAAGGCTGCCGTAGCGCTGGGCGAACACCTCAGGCAATGCACGATCACCCGGTATCGACAACCACAAACGCAGCAAGTGACGGCGCTTGTCGGGATCGGGCCAGTCGAGGAATCCGGTGCGGTCGTGCAGTTGGTTGTGATTGTAGACAAACTGCATGTCGCCGGGCTGCAACTGCATCTCGAAATGCAGGCTTGGATCGTTGGCGAGCGCATCAAACAGATCGAGCGCCTCGATATGCGCTGTGGTCAGGCGCATCGCGTCCGGGAACCGCTGCGCGCTGTCGATATATTGGCGTTGGTAGAACACCGTTAGGTGGCCGTCGTGCCAACTCAGCGGCGGGATTTCCATGAACGGCTTTGCGCCCTCAGGCACCTCGCCGCGCCTGTCGGTGGCAATCGGGTCAAACAGCAGCGCCAGCAGATCAGGCCGTGATGCGCGCATCCGGTTGTAGATCGACAGGGCAGAGACCAGCAGCGATTGCCCGCCCTCCTGCGCGTCTTTCAGGCACAGTAATCCGACTACATCGGCGCTGTCAGTGTGGAATGTCTGGCGCGCATTGGTCTGGTAGATTCGGGTCTTGGGATCGTCGGCCGTAGCCCCGGTGTCGCGCACATGGCCAAGGATATGTCCGGCGGCGTTCTGACTGCGGGCAGTGCCCAGATGCGCGCCGATTCCGCAGAAGATCGTGGCGGCGGTTTTGGTGTCATAACGTGCCGTCGGCAGGCCACGGATCACCTCGACACCAACCCCGTTTAGGAGCTTATCCGCGAGGTTTTCGAGATGCGCGTCGAAATGGGCGAGCGGAAAGTCGGCGCGGGTGATCTCGCCGATGTCTTTGCCGAGTGTCGCAAAATGCGCGGCAGCCCCCTCAAGATCGGCAACATCCGCAGCACTTAACGTATACAGCCAGCGCTCTGGCGTGCTGCGCATCGCGTCGCCGGTCCACGCGGCAGGTCCGTCAAAACGGTCGGGAAGTGAAGCTGGTAAATCCATGGCGCGAGGATGGGCGGGCCTTAGGGTTTTGTCCAGTTCTCGCGCTTGCGGTAAATGGTCGAGGGCGACAAATCGAGCACGCGTGCAGCTTTGGGGATAGAGCCGCCGTGCTGGGCGATGGTCGCTTCGATCACCAACTGCTCAATCTCGGCCATGGTGCGCCCGATTAGCCCGCCCAGTGGGATATCGGATTTCGGCGCGATCAAATCTGCTGGGCGTGTGCTTGGGGCGGTGGCCTCGCCGTGATGCATAATCTCCAAAGGCAACATGGCGCTTGTGACCACAGGCCCGTCGTTCAGCACGACGATATTGCGCAACACGTTCAGCAATTGGCGCACATTGCCGGGCCAAGGCAGGGTGCGGAACAGGTCTTGGACCTCGGGCGACAGTTCCAGGAAGTTTCGGCCTTCCTCGGCGCTGAAACGGGCCAGCGCATCGCGGGCAATCAAGATGGCATCCTGGCCGCGTTCGCGCAGGGGCGGCAGGTGGATCGGCACAACTTGCAGGCGGAAATAGAGGTCTTCGCGGAAGCGGCCTTTGCGGACCTCCTCTAGCGGGTTGCGATTGGTGGCACAGATGATGCGCACGTTGACCTTACGCGGGCGCGGCGCGCCAACGGGCTGGATGGTAGAGGTCTGGAGGAACCGCAGCAGCTTGGTTTGCAGATTCAGGTCCATCTCGCAAATCTCGTCCAGAAACAGCGTGCCGCCATCTGCCGCCGCCGCCGCCCCCGGTTTGTCCTGAATGGCCCCGGTGAACGAGCCTTTGAGATGGCCGAACACCTCGGATTCCAGCAAGTCGTTCGGAATTGCCCCGCAGTTGAGCGGCACAAACGCCTTAGACGCGCGGTTGGACGTGTCATGGACGGCTTGGGCGCAGACCTCTTTGCCGGTGCCGGATTCGCCCGTGATGAACACCGTGGCCATCGACCGGCTGACCGACACGATCCGTTGGTAGATGCCCTGCATCGGGCCGGAACTGCCGATAAAACCTGTCAGCGCCGGGCTGTCGGGCAGCACAACGGGCGAGGTGGTGCCAGGTGCATAATCGGCCAAGGCGTTGCTGACGGCTGACAAAAAACGCGTCTCGTCGAACGGTTTGACCAGAAATTCATAAGCCCGGAGACGCATCGCCTCGACCGCTTTGTTGATCGAGCCATTGGCCGTCACGACAACCACGCGGGTCTCAGGGCGCTTGGCGAGCATTTCTGACATCAGGTCGAGTCCGTCGCGGTCTGGAAGCATCAGATCAAGGATCACAACTGGCGGCTGCATCTGTCGGAACTTGACCGCGCCCTCGGTGGCGTTGGACGCACTTTGCACCCGGTGGCCGCCATTGCGCAGCACAGACGCGTAGACCAACTGCAAACTTGGGGTGTCTTCTATCAGCAGGATTTCGCGCGCTGTCATTCTTGATCGTCCAGCGACTCGAGCTTGTCGATCAGGCGGATCAGGACAGCCTGAATCATCGTCGTGGTTTCCCGGCAAAGCGCGCGCAGATTGAGGGCGTCGCTGCGATGGGCCGTGCTATTAAGCGCGACCGCAAGCCTGTGCAGCGGATGCGCCCCAATCGCACCCGCCAGCGAGATCAGGACGTGGGTTTCAGCGCGAATGGTGTCGATATCACTGGCCGAGCATGCAGCCAGAAGCTGCGCGCGCACACGCTCTAGATCGGTGCTGAGGCGGTTCAAAAGTTCGCGCGCGGTGTCTGGACCTGCGATGTTCAGCAATTCCGTCATGCGATTGCAATCAAGGATGGGCGTGTCCAGATCGATGGTCAGCGCGACAGCTTGGTTGGCATCGGTTATCGGAATACGTTCCATATGATTGGCTAGCGCGCGGCCGAATGTCTCGACGCTCATGATCGGTTTGGCGATGATCCCATCGGCACCCGCTGCATAGATCGCGTCGCGGTCGGTTTTCAGCACATAGGCCGTCAACGCGATCAGCGGCAGATACGCCTCGCCTTCCGGTCCGGCGCGCACGGCGCGCATCACTTCGATGCCGTTGAGAAGCGGCATTTCGATGTCGATTAGGGCAAGGTCGAAATGTTCGCGCTCCAACCAATTCAGCGCCTCAACTCCGTTTGGCGCGATCTCATATTCTGCACCGAGGGTTTCGAGCATCTGTGCGGTCAGAAGTTGGTTAGTCTCGTTATCCTCGGCCACTAGGATTTTTGCGCCTTTGAGGTTGGGCAACCCGGTATCGTCGCTTTCGGCGAGGTGCGGGGGCATCCACGAGGCGCGCGGCAGAACCAACGTGACCTCGGCACCGCCGTTTTCGCCGTTGCTAACGCTAAGTCGCCCGCCGATGCGATCCGCGAGATCCTTTGCAATATGCAATCCAAGTCCGGTGCCAGGCTGCACCGATCCCTTGGGCCGCCCGGCATATTGGAAAAGCTGCGCGAGCGAGGCGTTTGAGAAACCGGGACCGTCATCGGTGACGCGAAGGCGCAATTCATCCTCTTCAAGTCGGTCGATCTTGAGCGTGACGCCTTCTTGAGCCGCATACTTGATCGCGTTGCCTAAAAGGTTTGACAAGATCCGGTCTACAGCCATCCGATTGACGTAAATAATCAGCGGCAGATCATCCGCCATCGATATCCGCAGGCTAAGCCCATTGGCGGTTGCGCGGCCAGACCAACGCATTTCCATATCATGCAGGAAGCGCTCTAAATTCAAGTTTGACAGGGGCTTAGAGGGCGTGCTGGGGGCTTCATACATCCCAATCAGCGCTTCTTCCAAAATTCGCGCAAGGCCTTCACCAGAACTGCGAACCCGGTCTATTTGCGCGCGCAACTCCGGGCTCAGACCCGAGGCATCGATTAGACGCAATCCGCCGAGCACGTCCGACATTGCCGCACGCACGTCATGGGTTAGCATGGAGACACGCGCATCATGCGTGCTTGGCGTCCGGTGGTCCATGGCGGATGCACCCCGATCTGAAGCAGCGCGCGGAGCGGCGGCGGATGCTGCGCTGTTATTTGACGGCGCGCAAACCGGAACGGCTTCGCGCAAAGGTTGAATGAGTACTGTCTAACTCAACAACTATGCCGAGAAAACCTGCCTAAAAGGTCAGGTCTTGGGTGAATTAGGATACCCCAGAGTTGCAAGTGCCGACTCGATTTCGCCTAAGATTGCCGGATCATCAATAGTCGCAGGCATCTTATAGTCCAACCCATCTGCGATCTTGGCCATGATTCCGCGCAAGATCTTGCCGGAACGGGTCTTGGGCAACCGGTCCACCACAACCGCCAGTTTGAACGCTGCAACGGGACCAATCTGGTCGCGCACAAGTCGGACACATTCTTTGGCCACTGTGGCATTGTCCTTGGCCGAGCCCTTGTTTAGGCACAAGAACCCCATGGGCAGTTGACCTTTCAGGTCGTCTGCCACGCCGATCACCGCACATTCGGCAACCTCTGGATGGCCTGCCAGTACCTCTTCCATCGCGCCCGTGGACAAGCGGTGACCCGCCACGTTGATCACATCGTCGGTGCGCGCCATGATATAGAGGTAGCCGTCCTCGTCTTTATAGCCCGCGTCGCCCGTCTCGTAATAGCCGGGGAAGGTGGTCAGATAAGATTTCAGGAAGCGCTCTTCGGCGTTCCAGAGGGTCGGCAGGGTTGCGGGCGGCAAGGGCAGCTTCACAGCAATTGCGCCCAGCTCTCCGGGGGCAACCTCGTGGCCACCTTCATCGAGGATTTGCACATCGTATCCGGGCATCGCCACCGAAGGCGAGCCGATCTTGACCGGCAATTGCTCGATCCCCATCGGATTGGCCGCAATCGCCCAAGCGGTTTCTGTCTGCCACCAGTGGTCGATGACAGGCACGCCCAGCTTGGCTTGCGCCCATTTGATCGTGTCGGGATCCGCGCGCTCGCCCGCCAAAAACAGCGAGTCGAGCGAGGACATATCGTAGTCGCTGATCAGCAAGCCGTCGGGATCATCGCGCTTGATCGCCCGGAAAGCCGTGGGTGCGGTGAACAGGCATTTGACGTTGTGATCCTGGATCACCCTCCAGAAGGTGCCCGCATCGGGTGTGCCCACGGGCTTGCCCTCAAACACGATGGTCGTGTTGCCGTGGATCAGCGGCGCATAGCAAATATAGCTGTGACCCACGACCCAACCGACATCCGAGGCGGCCCAGAACACATCGCCGGGATCGACGTTATAGATCGACTTCATCGTCCAGTTGAGGGCCACCAGATGCCCGCCCGTATGGCGCACGACGCCCTTGGGCGCGCCTGTGGTGCCGGAAGTGTATAGGATATAGGCGGGATGATTGCCTTCAACGGGCACGCATTCGGCAGGGGTAGTTGTTCCATCCCTGATGATCACATTGACCCTCGGCGATCTGCATTTTTCATGGCAAGATCGGTTCTGAGGGACATTCAGAACGGGGTGCTGCCATGCTGATCCATCTTCACAAGCAAGCGACG